>ERZ833963.2937-NODE-2937-length-14880-cov-12.664621_pt1 | contig 14880 bp, 13 predicted proteins | sample MGYA00519693_ERZ833963 | MGnify/ENA primary metagenome ERZ833963 (study PRJEB31850, sample SAMEA3708748) | human gut metagenome | biome: human gut; feature: human-associated habitat; material: faeces | place: China | collected 2014 ... | reverse complement strand
AGAGTATAAAAAAAACTGGTATTGATTGTTCATCAATACCAGAAAGTTTAGAACCGATATTATCGGAGCAATTCGATAAACATCCTGCTTTTTTCTTATCTTGTGATAAACGAGTTATATTAATATATAATGTATAGGAATAGAACAAGGGACGGACGATATTATGAACGTACGGGATCAACAAGCCGAAAACACTAAGAGTGCGATTTTAAAAGTTGCTGCAGAAATGTTTCTTTCACAAGGTTATCAAGCTACTTCAACACGCAAGATTGCTCAGGAATTAAACATCACACAACCTAATATGTATCACTATTACAAGAATAAAAAAGTTCTTTATATCAAAGCACTCGAGCATGTTGTCAGTGGTTTTAGCGATAGTTTGCTAGAAGAATATAAAGAGAATCAAGATTTGCCTTTCGAAGAGTTACTTTTAAAAATCTCACAATTTATGATTGGTAATTTCAAAATAAATTATTTCATTATGCGAAACGATATCGAAACCTTCTTTACCCCTGAAGAGCGTAAAGAAATCATGCAGAACTGGGACGGTGGATATTATAAAGTCTTATTCAACGTTTTCCAATCTCACAAAGAGGAACTACGTTCTGACCTAGCTATTCCAGTTCAAGTTGGAACTTTTTTAACAATGTTACTCCCTTACATTGAATATAACGATGCTAAAAGGAAGCGTAATATTGCTAATCTTAAAACGGTTATCAATATTTTCATCAATGGCATCACGAAAAAATAGGAGTATGCCATGGAATTTTTAACCCTTTTAGCTTTAATGCTTTTTCTAACACTAGTTGTTAGTCATATCTTTAATAAAATCAATATCCCAGCAGTCGTCGGACAGCTTATTCTAGGAGTTATCTTGGGAAAAGGTGTCCTTAATATTGTCAAACCGACGCACGAAGTAGAATTATTCGCTGACATCGGAGTTATTTTGCTGATGTTTTTAGCTGGTCTTGAGAGTGATTTGAAACTACTCAGAAAGCACTTGTTACCTAGTATCAACGTTGCTATCTTTGGTGTCATCTTACCAGTCGCTTTAACTCTAGCTACCGCCTTGATTTTTGGCATCAACCTCAAAGAAAGTATCTTCATGTCAGTTGTCTTCGCCGCCACTTCCGTTTCCATTTCGGTTGAAGTTTTGAAGAGTTTGAACTATCTTTCCAGTACTTCCGGAACGGTTATCTTAGGTGCTGCAGTCGCTGATGATATTTTGGCTATCTCTATTTTGAGTGTTATGTCAGGAACTTTAACTGGCGATTTCTCAGCCAAAAAAATCCTAACATTATTAGGACTTTGGTTAGTCTTTGCTATTCTTGTCATCGTCTTTTATAAATGGATCATCCCAGATTTAATGAAATTATCTGAATATTTAGAAGCAACTCATGCTCCGACTATTTTTGCTTTGGTAATTTGTTTCGTCATGGCTTATTTGGCTGACAAAGTACAATTAGATTCTGTTTTGGGAGCTTTCATTGCTGGTATCGCCGTTTCCAATGCCAAAGATTACAACCCTAAAGTCAATCAGAATATTGAAATGATTGGTTATGCCGTCTTTATTCCAATTTTCTTTATTAGTATTGGACTTAATCTTGAATTTGATAACTTCTTACGTGATTTTTGGTTGATTGTTATTTTTACCGTTACTGGTATTATCGGAAAATTATTCGGTGCTGGTTTCGGTGCCAAAATTTCTGGATTTGATTTGAAAGACTCTTACGTCATCGGTTCAGGAATGATTTCTCGTGGGGAAATGGCTTTGATCGTTGCCCAAGTTGGTTACAGCGTTCACTTATTATCCGAGGAATATTATTCTACTGTCATTATCAGTGTCATTTTGATCACTATCATAGCTCCATTCTTTTTGAAACACTCAATTAGTAAAAATCCTTTATAGCAAATGGTTTCTCCTATTGCCTGGAACGATATATAATAATTAGGTAAACGTTTTAATTTCAAAATAGAAGGAGAAAGGTAATTATGGCACATATTTTAGTACTAGGCGCTGGATATGGTGGCTTGAGAGCCGCTCGTGACTTGGCTAAGAGTACCCCAGCGGGAACACAAATTGATTTAATTGATAAAAATGAAAAACACGTTGAAAAGACTGCTTTGCATACTATTGCAGCAGGAACTAATCGTGCTGATGCAGTTAGCTTTGATGTTCGTTCTGTTCTACCTTCAAACGTTAACTTTATCAAGGCAACTGTTTCAAAACTTGATTTAGATAACAAAACAGTCGAATTCTCTGACCACGAGGACATTACCTATGATTACATCGTTGTTTCATTAGGTTTCCGTTCTGAGGACTTCGGACTAGAGGGCGCTAGCGAAAATGCCTTGATTCTTCAAGATCTTGAAACTGCCCAAAATATCTATAAGACTATCAATCAAAATATTGCTAACTATAAGAAATCAAATGATCCAGCCGACTTGAATATCATCGTTTGTGGTGCTGGATTTACTGGTGTTGAAATTCTTGGTGAATTAGTTGATACAGTTAAAATCCTAAAGGCTAAATATGAAGTACCCGAAATTAAAGTAACTTGCTTGGAGATGGCTACGAGAATCCTTCCAATGTTCGATGAGAACCTTGCAACTTACGCTGTCGACTATTTGGATAAGAATGGAATTAAATTGCTCACAGGCGCTAAAATTAAGAAAATTGAACCTAAATCCGTTGTTTATATGGATGGAGATACTGAAAAGAGCGTTGAAGGAAGTACTATCATTTGGACCGTTGGTGTCAGTGGTTCAGACGTCATCAAAGACTCTGGTATCGATGCAAGAAGAAATCGTGTCATGACAACCGAATTTCTAAATCTTGAAGCACATCCTGAAGCTTACTTTATCGGTGATGATTCAGCTATTATTCCTAAGGGTCAAGAACGTCCTTACCCAACAACTGGTCAACTAGCAACTGCTGAAGGTAGCGGCGCTGCCTTTAATATTGCGGCCGCATTGAATGGCAAAGACTTGAAACCATTTATCTACCACTCAATGGGAACAGTCGCATCTCTTGGTCAAAACCATGGTATTGCTGAAATCACTGACAAGAATTTGAAGTTCAAGGGACCATTTGCTTCCCTACTCAAGCACTTGTCTGCTGATCGTGGAATCATGGAAATTGCTGGTATCAAGACAGCTATTAAGAAAGGTACTATTTAATCTATAAAAATATTTAAGAGTCCTCTCATTAGAGGGCTCTTTTTTGCTTTACAAACATCTCAATAATATACTGACACTGAATAACTCCAAGGGGTGTTAATTATGGCAATTAAAAAGAATCAAATCTGTGCAATTTGTGGCAATCGTTTCACCATCACGGAGGGTCTCTTTTTAAGGGATCTCAGTGATTTATTAAAAGAACAAGTCATTCATACCAACAGTTACGCTAAGGAATCATCGTTTATTTGTTTAAAGGATCTACAAAAGTTACGTATTTCCAAAATGCAAGATGTTATCGATAATGACTTGGAAATAGACCACAAAATGAGCGATAAACTCAAAAAGGAATTGGCCAAAGAAACTTATGTTATCAAAAATATCAACGATACCGTCTATGGCAAACGTACCAGAGGTCAAAAGCTAGCCGATGCGGTAGCCAAGTTCGGTGGTAGTTGGGGCTTTATCATTGCTTTTACTGTCATTTTGATAGTTTGGATGACCATCAACGTTATGCATCTTTTCGGAGTGAATTTTGACCCCTATCCATTTATTTTATTAAACCTATTTCTCAGTTGCGTAGCGGCTATTCAAGCACCAATCATCATGATGAGTCAAAATCGTCAAGCTGAACGTGATCGTTTTGATTCTGAAAATGACTACAAAACTAACACTAAATCAGAAATGGAAATCCGTATTCTACATGAAAAAATCGATCAACTAAACGAAGTTCAATGGCCTCATATTTTGGACATTCAAAAGATGCAAATTGAAGTTCTCAGTGAAATTGAAAATGAGATACAATCGTTACGAGCTGAAAATAAACCTAAAAAAGAACGTAATACTAGACATCCTCATCGGAATTAAACATGACAAAAAGCCCTACTAAATTTAATACATTTTAGTAGGGCCTTTTTTAATTTAAGCTAATTTAATTTCTGATCTGATTCCAATATCATCTTTCAAAGCCTTTTTCAACACCGTTACAATTACTACACCCAGCACTGCTACAAAAGCAATCGTGAATATAACGCCGAATAGTTGCAAACCTAATAATTTAAATCCACCACCATAAAACAGACCGTTCGTAACGACGTTTTCATTGACCGATTTAGTTGCGAATAAGCCAACACAAATTGAACCAATTATCCCACTGACGCCATGACATCCAAAAATATCTAGATAATCATTTAGATGCAATTGATATTTCAAGAAATTCATAAAATAAAAACTACTAATGGCCGAAATTATTCCAATTAAAAACGATCCTAAAACCGTCACATATCCAGTACCCGGAGTAATTCCAACTAAACCACAAATGCTTCCTGTACAAATGCCACTTAAAGTAACTTTGCCTTTATACATTCTTTCCAAAAATATCCAAGTAATTAGAGCACTGCAAGCCGCTACCGTAGTCGTAAAGAACGCATTGATAGCTTGAAAATTAACTTTCAGAGCACTTCCAGCATTGAACCCATACCAGCCGATCCACAAAAGGACCGTGCCTAACAATATCAACACGGGATTACCTTTAACTTGCTGCTTATATTGATATGGTCCACGTAAAGTAATTGCCAAAATTAACGCTGTAATACCAGCATTAATGTGAATGACTGTTCCTCCCGCAAAATCCAATACACCTAACTTGGCTAGAAAACCACTGCTCGACCAAACGATGTGAGCTAATGGATAATAAATCAAAAGTGACCACAATAAAACAAACAGAATGACGAATCTGATTTTTACACGACTAGCCATCGCTCCTAAAAATAGTGCTGGTGTCAAAATTGCAAACATCATTTGAAAAAGTAAATATATTGCAGTCGGTAATCCCGTCTGACCAAAAGTAGACGATAAGTCTATTCCTCTCAAAAAGAGATGACTAAAATTACCTATTAACCCTAAATTATCTCCTTCAAAAGAAGCCGAAAATCCAACGATGATCCACAATAATCCCGCTAATCCAAACATCAAGAAACTGTCGAATAAAATTCGGGTCACATCTCTATGTGGTACAAAGCCACTGTAAAAAATGGCAATACCAGGCACCATTATCCAAACTAACATAGTTGAAAGTATCATGAATACTACACTCATAGACATCACATTCTTTTCACTGAAATTAATTATTTATTTTCAGTATTGTATTACGTTTTTTATTTCATGTATAACAAAAAGAATTACTAAAAAATGACAAAATCATAATAATTTTTAAATAGTTATAAAAAAACTATAATATAACTTGTATAAACATATATGATGAATTTTGAAGGAGCACATCATGAATAAAAGAATGTCATCACTGTCTACCTTGGGTATGTTGATTACTCTGGGTATCGTTTATGGCGATATTGGTACCTCGCCACTTTACGTTATGAATGCCATTATCAATGACGCTGGCACGATGGCTGATACTAAACCAGAATACATTTTGGGTAGTGTTTCATTGATATTTTGGACATTGATGTTAATTACTACATTAAAATACGTTTTAATTGCTATGAAAGCTGATAACAACAATGAAGGAGGGATTTTTGCACTTTATGCTCTAGTCAAAACGAAGAAATGGTTGATCATCCCTGCTTTAATTGGAGGTTCCGCTTTATTAGCTGATGGTACTTTGACGCCTGCTGTTACCGTTACCTCAGCTATGGAAGGCGTCAAAGGACAACAATTTGGCAATTTTATTTTTTCTAACAAACAATCGACCGTTTTAATCATTGTAACGATAATTTTGTTAACCATTTTTATTATTCAAAAGTTCGGTACTGAAAAAATTGGTCGTTCTTTTGGTCCCATTATGCTTATTTGGTTCAGTTTTATCGGATTGGCTGGATTATTCAATCTGTTAGGTGATCCAAGTGTCCTCAAAGCTCTTTCACCCATTTATGCTATTAAAGTTTTATTCAGTCCTGTAAATAAAGTTGGGATATTCATCCTTGGTAGCGTATTTTTGGCTACAACCGGTGCTGAAGCTTTGTATTCTGACATGGGTCAAGTTGGAAAACATAACATTTACGCTACTTGGCCTTTCGTTTATACCATGTTGATGTTGAACTACTTAGGACAAGCAGCTTGGGTCATCGCTAATTTTCAGAATAAACAATACAATCATATTTCTGGAATCAATCCTTTTTATGAAATGTTACCTAGCGACTTCAAAATTTTTGCCATTATAATTGCTACATTAGCTGCTATCATCGCCTCACAAGCTTTAATAACTGGTTCTTATACCTTAGTTCAAGAAGCTATCGGTTTAAAAATATTACCTCGTCTTAAAGTTAAATTTCCTGGTAAAGTTCAAAGCCAACTCTATATTGAATCAGTTAACTGGTTACTTTGTGCTATTACTATCAGCATTGTCTGGGGCTTTGGCACTTCAGAACACATGGAAGCAGCCTACGGTTTGGCAATCACTTTGACAATGTTAATGACGACTTTACTCTTGCACCAATTTCTAATTATGAAAAAACATCCTCTTGGTGCCAATATTTTCTTAGTCGTTTTCTTCGCTATCGAAGGATTATTCTTAATTTCCAGTTTGGTCAAATTTGTTCACGGCGGATACGTTACAGTCATCATAACGATGGCAATTCTAGCAATCATGGTCATTTGGTACTTCGGTAATAAACGTCGTGATGCTCATATGTCTGAGAGTGAGAACGTCAATCTGCTCGATTTCATCCCTCAATTAGAGAAACTCAGTCAAGACTCTTCCATTCCAACTTATGCCACAAATCTCGTTTATATGACAAAATTAGGCAAAGATTATTCCATCAAACGTTCAATTATTTATTCAATCCTAGACCAAGATCCTAAACGGGCAAAAGTCTATTGGTTCATTACTGTCAATCAAACTGCCGCTCCTTATGAATGCACCTATTCAGTCGACATGATGAATACGAGAAACGTTGTCAATGTTACGTTGAATCTTGGTTTCAAGAAATCACAACACGTCAATATCTACATTCGCCAAATAATCAACAGCTTATTGGATAAAAATATCATCGACCAACAAGCGCCAACCTATTCAATGATGCCCAATCGTCGTGTTGGTTCCTTCAAATTCGTCATCCAAAATCAACAATTTCAAGATCTTGGAGCCCAAGTTTATATGAGTGGGCTTGACAGAATGCTAATCGGTGGTCGACTCTTACTTCAAAATATCACGGTTCCTCCAGCTCTTTGGTATGGTTTGGAATTTAGTGATGTGGTTGAAGAAAAGGTCCCATTATTCTTAGGTAATCACACTGACCAATACTTAACCGAAAAAGAGATCCGTCATAACATCAAATAAAAAAGAGACCAAATGGTCTCTTTTTTACAATACTTGGGCACCTAAGCTGTTTTTGAAATGTCCTAAAGCCCATTCGTGTCCAGCCTGATTAAACGATGCTACAGCATTTTCATGAACGATAATATTGTAGTTTAAATTGTACGCGTCAACTGCCGTATGTAATACGCAAATATCAGTACAAACGCCAACTAAATGCAATGTATCTACCTTTCTTTCACGTAATCTAATGTCAAGGTCAGTTCCGGCAAAGGCGCTATAACGGGTCTTATCAAACAGTTTAACTTGTTCGTCATCGTTATGCTCGTCATACCAATCTTTTAGACTACCGTATAATTCTCGACCCCAAGTTCCGCGAACGTTATGAGGTGGGAAAAGCTTTGTTTCTGGATGATATGGGTCATTTGGTTTATGAACGTCGGTTGGAAACCAGACAAAATCATTATTTTGATACATTCTTTCTGCTAAATCGAAGATCTTGGATTCAATTGCCTGACCTGGCTCTTTACAAGTCAAAGCCCCATCATCAGCTACAAAATCATTCGTATAGTCGATAATCAGTAATGCTTGATGTGTAGACATAATTTTCCTACTTTCTTCTAAGTATTTAGTTATATCAAAATTATTCAAAAGAAGTGTTCAGAAGTCAATTTATCCAACTCTTTGTAAAAAAAATTTACATTCAAACGTGTGTTATAATCACTCTAATTAGAGGCTAGGGGCGTTAAATCATGCATAGAAAATATCGTGAACCTATCAATAAAAAATATTTAATTATTTCATTGGTTGCCGTATTAATTTTCGCAACTGTCTTATCCATTTTCACCTTTAAAACTACTAAACAAACTGCTACTAAAGCACCAACGACCGAATATAAAGCAATCAGAAAAAATCTTGATCACAAATTCAATCAAAATGGCAAAGTCGTTACGATTAAAGAAGACCATAACATCAACGATGACACTAGTAAGCATCCTCACACTGTCATCGTCGTTCGGTTAACTGACAAACAAACTCAAAAGTACTTAAAGGCTTCGTTTGAAGCGGTCCAAAACAATCAAGCAACTGACGACCAAAAAGATTACATCCGTGCTTTACAAAATATCGTGGCTAATCAGGCTAAGAAATTAGATAACAATTACGACGTTATACAATTCGTCTACAAAGATGGTAAATCTTTCGTTCCTGTAGCCAGTTCGCAAAAGAATCGCAATTTAATCAAACTAGTTAGCACAAAATAAAAAACGACCAAATTGGTCGTTTTTTTTACATAAAGGGATCATTTCTACCCATGTAGTAGCCTTCGTCAAAACCAGCGTCGTAATCACTATTACCTAAATCTGACCCACTGCCGGGATGATTGTGCATGTATTTCCAAATTAGATAAACAACAAGGATGATAACTATTGTCCCTAGCACGGATAAAATTCTATTTCTTACTCGTTTTAAATCTGCAATTCTTTTGGATTTTAATTTTTTAGAACTCTGAGCTACGTCTTGTAACTTAGGCTCCAAACGCTTGGTCAATTCAAACAAAGCATTTATTTGAGTATCTTCATCATCGGATCTGAAATCATTTGCCAATCCTCTTCTCAGTTTCCAAAACATTAAATCGGTCACATAACGATCAGCTTGTTCAGACGCACTGAAAAAGACCTTTTTATCTGTTAAATCTAAAATTAAATAATTACTTTCATTATCGATATCGTCATTATCTAAACGCATATCGATATATTTTTCTCTACCATACAAGAGATATCCTATGTTAGTGCCAATGTTGCCAATAACATTAGAGGATGCATCACGGGAATGAACCTCAGCACCAGTTATTTGTACAAATTCGTTGATATCAGTCGAATCGTCAAAAATTAAAATGTATAACTTTTGTGGGTGAACACCAGTGTAAATATCATCGTTCATCGCATCGAGTTGATCATATTGAGCATTAGTAATGAATTCTTTGTTTTCATAAACATAGTCGCCTGTATTAGGTCCACCAAGGCCGTCTGCTTGTACATCTTGTGTCGAATATAAAATGCCGATAAAAGCTAACAACATTGCCAGTAAGTATCTTAGTTTCATAATGCACCCTCCATACTTAGACAATATCACTTAATCCTTAATTTGGGACAAAAAATAAGATACAAAAAAATCCCAGACTCATCATCTAGGATTAAAAAATTAATCAGCGTCGTTCTCGCTCTCTTCTTCTTTTTTCTTAGTTGTTGTTTCATCAAATGTGATAATCTTTTGGGCAATTTCTTGAGGTTTCTCCATCATAGCCAAATGACCGGCACCCTTGATATCTTCTATTTGTAAATCAGGTACACGACCGATTGAAGCCTTAGCATCCTTAATACCGTTTTCTGTTAAAATTTGGTCCCCTTCGCCAAACATAGCTAGAGTCGGAATTTTAACAGCACGCAAACGCTTATTCAAAGCTTTTTCTTCCAAATAATCCATTGGCATTTTTTGTAAGTATTTAGCTGTTTTGTGATCAACCAAATTAGCCGCTTCGTCAACGATCTTAGGATTGTCCAAACTGCTGCGATCAAAATCTTTGTCAAAATACAAAGCAGATTTTACTGGCGACTTAGCAAGTTTTCCTAATAAGGGAATACTTGCTACAGACGAATGAGCGTCCATGTCAGCGTACTTGTCGTTAGCGGGTGTATTTAATAGGACTAACTTAGAAATCGTAAATCCGCGCAATTCTGCCATATTTACGGCAACTAAACCACCAACACCATAGCCAAAGATAACTAATTTATCAGTAATCTTTAATCTAGCAATCGATTCTAACATGTTCCAAGCTTCTGCATCGATTGTATAGTGATCATTTTTAGCCTTAGTTGACTTACCTTGACCTAATAGATCAAGCGCTACAACGGTATATTTGTCTTTTAGATAGGGAATAATTGAGTTGAAATACTCAAGGGAACCACCAAGACCGGGTACTAGAACGATAATACTCTTAGTATTGATGCCTCTAATTAGATTTGTGTTTACACTGCCCTCAGATGTAGATAATATTTTTTCCAAATTTTTCTGCCTCTTTAGTTTTTTCTCTTATTAAAAAATATACCTAACTTGTGAAGATTTTGCATTGATTCTAGAAATTTTTAATTTATTTTTATTTAATGACACTATTTTATTGACAATTTACTAAAAATGAATTAGATTGGACTAGACCAGAAAGATAGAGATGGGAGATTAATAAGATGAACATAATTAAAGTAAAAGATCAACAAATGGGTGGAAAAGAAGCTTTTAACTTAGTTAAAGCTGATATCGAAAATGGTGCTAAAGTTTTGGGATTAGCAACAGGTAGTAGCCCAATTACACTTTACAACGAAATGACAAACAGTGACATCGATTTTTCAAATATGACATCTGTTAACTTGGATGAATATGTTGGTCTTGAAGCTGATAATGAACAAAGTTACCACTACTTCATGAATGAACACCTATTCAGCAAGAAACCTTTTAAGAATTCATATGTTCCTGATGGTTCAAATCCTGACGCAGAAGCTGCTACAAAGGCTTACGACAAGATTATCGAAGACAACCCTATTGACCTTCAAATTCTTGGTATCGGTAGAAATGGTCACATCGGTTTCAACGAACCAGGTTCACCATTTGATGGTAAGACTAGAAAAGTTGGTTTGACAGAATCAACAATCGAAGCTAACACTCGTTTCTTTGATGACGAAAAAGATGTTCCACGTTTTGCTTACTCAATGGGTATCGGTTCAATCATGAAAGCTAAGAAGATCGTTCTTCTAGCTTACGGCGAAAACAAGGCTGACGCTATTGCTGCTACTGTCGACGGTCCTGTTACTGAAGACTGCCCAGCAAGTGCTCTACAAAACCACCCGGATGTAACAATCATCGTTGATGAAGCTGCTGCATCAAAACTTAAATAATTGATAAATTAAATTCAACGATAGTCCTAATTAATTTAGGGCTATTTTTTTTCACAAAAAAAGTATTGATAACAGTTATCAATACTTTTTGTCTATCTTTATAAGTTAGCTTTAATTTCTGTAACGATTTGTTCTGGTGTCAATTTAAATTCATGCCACAATTCAGACGTAGTTTCATGATCATTGAATCGTTTAGCAGCACCAAAATTTAAAGTCCGTATCTTGGTATTGCCATAGAAACGACTTACTTTTTCACCAAAGCCACCGCTTAAACTAGCCTCTTCCAGAGTAACTACTAGTTGATGATCTTTTTCCAAGTCGGTCAAAGTCTTTTCGTCCAATTCTGAAACATCTCGTGGGTCAATTACCGTACCGTCAAAGTCAAGCTGTTGTTGAACTTCTTCAGCTAAAGGCAACAAACTGCCGACACCTAAAATTGCAACCTTCTGTCCCTTATGTAAGACATTCATCTTATGAGCATCAAAATCAGTTAATGGTGCTGAATGAACGTCATTACTTGGAACTCTGATAGCAACTGGACCATTATTTTGATGCAAAGCGTAATGCATCATAGCTTGCAATTCTTCTTTAGTCGTTGGAGCTAAATAAGTTAATCCAGGAATATTACTCAACATTGCTAAATCAAAGATTCCTTGATGAGTTGGATCTCCAGCACTGATACTACCTCCAGAAACCATGATCGTAACTGGCAATTTGTTGATACCTAAATCATGTGACAATTGATCATAAGCTCTTTGTAAAAAGGTCCCCGATTCAAAGGCAATTGGGCGTAATCCCATCTTAGCTTGACCAGCAGCTAAAGTAATCGACTCTTGTTCAGCAATACCAACATCAAAATAATTCTTAGGATGCTTTCTGCCAAAGCGTTTCAAATCATACATTCCAGGAATAGCAGCTGTAATAGCCGTGATTGGTGTACCTGCCGTAAACTCTTTTTCAAGTTGATTGTGAATTACATCGGTGTACGTTTCACCAGTCACTGGGTGCAAAGTTTTTCCAGTAGCTAAATCAAATGGTACGTGCCAGTGAAAAGCTTCTTTATGGTCAACAGCTGGTTGATAACCATGTCCCTTTTCCGTGTGAACGTGTAAAACGATGGGATGATCGATGTCTTTAATCTCTCTAAATACTTTTAACATCGTTTCAAGGTCGTTACCCTTTTCAACGTAACGATAATCAAACCCCATAGCTTTAAAGATATTGTGAGAGCTTTGACCATTTGTTTCGCGCAATTCCTTGAGTCCTTCGTAAAGTCCACCATGATTTTCAGCAATTGCCATTCCATTATCATTGACTAAGATTATCAAGTTAGATTTCAAAGTTGAAGCAATATTCAATCCTTCTAAAGCTAAGCCACCTGAAAGTGAACCATCACCAATGACCGCCATAACGTTACCAGTTTTACCTTCTAAATCTCTGGCACTAGCCATTCCAGTTGCTAGAGCAATCGATGTCGAAGTATGTCCAATGTTGAAAAAGTCGTGAGGACTTTCCTCTGGTTCAGTATAGCCACTGACATCATCAAAATGTTTCTTATCAAGCCAAGCTTGCTTTCTACCAGTCAAAATCTTATGCGTATAGGACTGGTGTGAAACATCCCAGACAACTTTATCGATTGGTGAATTAAAAATTGTATGGAAGGCAATCGTCAATTCCACCACACCTAAGTTTGGTCCGACGTGTCCCCCAGTTTGACTAACTTTATTTAACAGTACGTAACGTATTTCAGTAGCCAATTGTGTTAGTTGTTCAAGTGATAATGTTTTTAAATCAGTTGGTTTATTGATTGTATTTAAAATTGGTGTTTCCATTAGTTTCCTCGTTTCTCTAAATATCGATAAATTAATTTTAGGACCTAAACCTAACTTTAGGTCAAGAAATAAATCGAAGTTTATTGACAAAATATCTTACCGACAAGTAACCTAGTACAGTTGTGTTAATTTTTTAGGTGGTATTTATGAATTATGAAAGAAAAATTATTTAAGAAAGCCGACTACAAACAATTCGTAGCTGGCGATGCTCAATTTGAAAAAGTTTTAACGCGTAATAATCTGATTTCCATGGGAATTGGAGCTATCATCGGAACGGGAATCTTCATTCTACCCGGTATCGTTGCTTATGGAACTGCTGGACCGGGAATTACGATTTCCTTTATTTTGGCCGCGGTCGTCTGTATTTTGACAGCAATGTGTTTTGCGGAATTATCTTCCACTTTTCCAGTAGCTGGTAGTACTTACTCATATGGCAGTATTATCTTTGGTCAATTCCCTGGTTGGCTAATCGGTTGGGCTTTATGTTTAGAATATATTTTAGGAGTATCTGCTGTCTCTTCAGGATTTTCAGCTTACTTTGTCAGTCTGTTCAATAGCTTTGGCATTATCCTTCCCAAAAGCCTTGTTGGACCGTTTGATCCTAGTCACGGTAGTTTTATTAACTTACCAGCAATAATCGTTCTACTCTTGATTTATTTCCTTTTACGTCGTGGTATTCAAGCCTCAACAAGAATGAATACCGTTATGGTTTTCGTCAAAATTGCCGTTGTCTTAACTTTCATCGGTGTAGGTTTGTTTTATATTAAGCCAGCTAATTATCACCCCTATTTCCCAATGGGAGGTTTCGGTGTTGTCAAAGGAGCGGCCTTAGTTTTCTTTGCTTATTTGGGATTTGATGTCATTCCGTCATCAGCACCGGAAGTCAAAAATCCTCAAAAAAACATCCCTATCAGCATCATGGTTTCATTGGCCGTCTGTGCATTCTTGTACGTTCTTTTATCCTTTGTTTTGACAGGAATGGTCAATTACAAATCACTAAATTACGCTGACCCCGTGGTATTTGCTTTAAATTATGTCAAATTAGGTAAATTAGCCTTCTTGATCACTATCGGAGCTTTAGCAGGGATGTTTACTATGATGCTCAACACTGTTTACGGTGGTTCGCGTCTAATTTACGCTTTGGGCCGTGACAAAATGATTCCAGAAGCATTCGGTAAAATCGATAAAAAAGCTAAAATGCCCATTTTATCTCTCAATACGATTACTATCTTGGCGGTTTTATTGGGTGGTTTCATATCACTTAACGAACTCACTAGTTTAGTTAATATTGGAACTTTAGTTTCCTTCACGTTCGTAGCTTCAGGCATTATCAAATTACGTCATCGTAAAGACGTTCCTGATAGTGAATTCAAAGTTCCTTTTTATCCTTGGCTACCAATCATTTCAGTTATTCTTTGTGTTTTATTGATGACTCAAGTCAGCATCAATTCTTGGATTACCTTTATCGCTTGGTTTGTGATTGGAATAATTGTCTATTTCGCTTACGGATACAAAAAGGTCAATTAATTATTGTATCGTTATAACGATTAAATTTATAAAAAGATTTCACTAATTTGTATTAATTTTATTCTTTCTTTTAGGATTCCGTCCTCCATAGCAAAGAAAATTTGGCTGGAACGTAGTGGGCACG
>ERZ833963.2936-NODE-2936-length-14884-cov-3.522557_pt1 | contig 14884 bp, 11 predicted proteins | sample MGYA00519693_ERZ833963 | MGnify/ENA primary metagenome ERZ833963 (study PRJEB31850, sample SAMEA3708748) | human gut metagenome | biome: human gut; feature: human-associated habitat; material: faeces | place: China | collected 2014 ... | reverse complement strand
AAATTATCGTCCTCGACCTGAAAGGACCTGAAAAAGCGGCTATTAAAGGTTTGAAGACTCCGATCCTCGATATGTTACGCCCGGAATCGCCACTTACCAACCGTAAAGAAGGAGAAGTTCTGAACCTGAAAAACGAAAAACCTGTCGGACAAGGATCGTTAAAAGCCGGTAACGGCTGGCAGGAAGTAAAATTCGATGCACCTGTTCAGGCACGTCATTTCTGCCTGGAAGCAATGAACGCACAAGACGGAAAAGATAATGCCGCTCTTGCCGAATTTTATTTGCTGGATGAAAACGGTAAACCGCTGACCGCGGGCGATAACGGGCGCCGTTTCTTCGAAGCCAGCTGGATGCATAAGTACAACGGTAAATATTATTTTTCCTACTCCACCGGTGATACGCATCGTCTGTGCTATGCCATTGGCGATAATCCTTACGGACCTTTCACTTATCAAGGCGTTATCCTTACTCCGGTTGTGGGCTGGACTACACACCATGCCATCGTAGAATATAAAGGAAAGTGGTATCTGTTCCACCACGACTGTGTACCTTCCAACGGAAAGACCTGGCTCCGCAGTCTGAAAGTTTGCGAACTGGAATACGATGCCGATGGAAAGATAATCACTATTGACGGACAATAAACCCGGATATAACATGAAATACAGAATATTTTCGCTTTTCTATATCGCAATAGTATTCGTTACCCAAATGGCTGCCGAAGACGGTAGCCATTTGTGGCTTCGACTGCCGGCCGATGCCCGTGCGCAAGTTTCGGCTCCCTACCAATCGCCTACATTAAACATCGCCGTCGAAGAACTGCAGGAAGCATGGCAAGGAGCTCCCGTCCGGCTTGTCATACAAAAGGACAAGCAGTTGCAGCCCGAAGGTTTCCGCATCCGCTGCAAAGACAATACAGTCATTCTCTCCGCCCCCACCGAGAGAGGATTGCTCTATGCCGCCTATCACCTGCTCAGATTGCAGCAAACCGCCAATTTTCCACTCTCGGATTCCAACACTCAATTAACGGAGAACCCGGCCTACAATCTCCGTATCCTCAACCATTGGGATAATATGGATCGTACCATAGAGCGCGGTTATGCAGGACAGTCACTTTGGAATTGGGAAGAACTGCCGAACACCCTTTCCGACAGATACAAAGCATACGCCCGGGCCAATGCTTCCATCGGCATCAACGGTACGGTACTGAACAATGTAAACGCTTCTCCCAAAATTCTTTCCGCCGAATATCTACAAAAGGTAAAAGCGTTGGCAGACGTTTTCCGTCCATACGGACTGCGTGTTTATCTTTCCGTCAATTTCGCATCTCCTATGGCGCTCGACAGTTTAAGCACCGCCGACCCTCTCAACAAAGAAGTCATCCGCTGGTGGAAAAACAAAGCCAAAGAAATCTACCGTATCATTCCCGACTTCGGGGGTTTTCTGGTAAAGGCCAATTCCGAAGGGCAGCCCGGTCCTTGTGACTTCGGACGCACTCATGCCGAAGGCGCCAACATGCTGGCAGATGCACTGAAGCCTTACAAAGGTATCGTCATGTGGCGCGCTTTCGTGTATAGTCCTTCCGATGCCGACCGCGCCAAACAGGCATATCTGGAGTTCAAGCCTTTAGACGGACAGTTTCGGGACAATGTCATTGTTCAGGTAAAGAACGGGCCGATAGATTTCCAGCCCCGCGAACCGTACAGCCCGCTGTTCGGCGCTATGCGGCACACCCCCTTGATGGCAGAGTTTCAAGTGACACAAGAATATCTGGGACATTCCAATCATCTTGCTTATCTGGCTCCGATGTGGAAAGAATTCTTCGGTTCTGTCGCCCCCGCTTCCCTAAAAGCGATAGCCGGTGTCGCCAATATAGGTACGGACGCGAACTGGTGCGGACATACTTTCGCACAAGCCAACTGGTATGCTTTCGGGCGACTGGCATGGCAACCGGCCTTATCGGCTGAAGAAATTGCTGATGAGTGGCTAAAACAAACTTTTGATTCGATACTTCCCGGCTCTCAACCTTCAATGCCCGACTTTCAACTCAAAAAGATGATGCTCGACAGTCATGAAGCGGTTGTAAATTACATGATGCCGCTCGGTTTGCATCATATTTTTGCATGGGGACATCATTATGGCCCCGAACCGTGGTGCAGTATTCCCGGCGCCCGTCCCGACTGGCTTCCGTCCTACTATCACAAAGCCGATAAACGAGGAATAGGCTTCGACCGCAGCAGTAAAGGCAGTAATGCCGTTGCGCAGTATCCCGAAGCTTTGGCCCGACAATATGACAATATCGAAACCTGTCCCGAAGAATATCTCCTGTGGTTTCACCATGTTCCCTGGACACATCGCATGAAAAGCGGCCGCAACCTATGGGATGAGCTCTGTTATCGTTATGACCAAGGTGTCCGGCAAGTCAGAGACTTCCAAAAGACATGGGATGCAGCGGAGAAATATATCGACGCGAAGCGTTTTCACGAAGTACAGTCTCACTTAAAGTTACAAGTCCGAGATGCTGTTTGGTGGAAAGACGCCTGCCTGCTTTACTTCCAGAAATTCTCCGGCATGCCCATTCCTTTCGATATTGAGCGACCCGTACACGAATTAAAGGATTTGCAGAAAGTACATCTTCCCATCAGTAACTTTGAATGTCCTACGAAAGAGCTGCTGAATAAAAACAGATAATAAGAAGTATATATTAAAGCTCACTTATACCCACAACGCTTTTAGCTTTACCGGCAACTCTAAAAAGTTTCATAAGAGAGCTCTAAAAAGTTTCACACCGAGGAACAAAGTGTTTTGCATCAGGAAACAGTTTGTTTCCCGGTGTGGAACAAACTGTTTCAACAGGGGAAACTAAAAGTTTCAACGGGGTAAACTTCCGGTACCAACCGTTGAAACTTTTTTCTATCCCGCTTCTTCAGAAAGGAAACAGCAAGGGGAGTACAAATACCATTACTACTCCCATAATAATCTGCAAAGGAAGTCCCACCTTTATGTAATCCATAAAAGTATATTGTCCTGCCGGCATCCCCAGCGCATTGGGCGGTGTAGAGAAGGGAGAAGCGAAACACATGCTTGCCGCTACCGTTACCGCAAATAAGAAAGGTACAGGACTGACGCCGATTTGTATCGCACTCTGAAGCGCAATAGGAGCCATAAGAACGGCTGTCACCGTATTGCTGATAAACATCGTCATTAATGAAGTGGTAAAATAAATGCCTGCCATCAACACAATCGGTCCGTAACTTCCCAGTCCGCTTACCAGACTATTGGATATATATTCCGAAGCGCCGGTCTTCTCCAACGCCAACGACATCGGCAACATACCTGCAAAAAGTACGATAGTTTCCCAATTGATGGTTTTATATGCAGCTTCCACATTACGGAAACATCCGGTCAATACCATCAGCAATCCCGCTATCATCACAGCCGTAACAGGAGCTACGGGAATAAAATCGAATACCATCACTACCATCAACACCATGATAGCCGCAGCTACGGGAGCTTTGTAATCCAGCGTTACTTTGGCGGCCTCATCCAAAGGTTGTCCCAGCACCACCCATTCCGTATCCTCCTTGCTTAAACGCGCGATGTCCTGCCATGCCCCCTGCACCAGCAATACGTCGCCGCTATGCATATGCTCGCGTCCCAAATCCTGCAAGATATACTCTTTCTTACGGCGGATGCCTAATACGTTGACATTGAACTTATCACGAAATCCGGCTTCCTTTACCGTCTGGTTGATAATATTAGAGGAAGGCATCAATACTATCTCCGCTATCCCGATGTCATAGAAGTCAAGTTTGTTATCTGCCTTGACCGCTTCTTCGGTGGTATGACCATCAATCATTTCCAACAAATAATCTCCGGCAAAGCGATTTACATCTGCGACGTCTCCTGTAATGTAAAGCACATCCCCTACCCATATCGTGGTATCGGGCGATGCGAGTTTCTGGGTAATCGTTTTCAAGAATTTGTGCTGTGAAGCCTCGCTACGGCGTACTTCCAGGATATTCAGCCCATATTTACGACGAATATCCAACTCAATAACCGTTTTCCCTATCAAACGTGAATCATTAATGGCGCGCAAACGAAACAGATTATTCGACAATCCGTATTCTTTCACCAGTTGGTTCAGGGATTTGCCGGATAAGGATGCGCTCTCACCTTTTCCCTTTTTAGAAAGAAACCACTTGGTCAGGGGTAACAGTACCAATGTACCTACTATCACGCAAACGATACCGACGGGCAAGAATGAAAAGAAAGACAAAGGTACGAACCCCGCACCCGTCAGCGTATTCTGAATAACAAGGTTCGGTGGCGTACCGATAAGCGTCATCATACCACCCATACTGCTGGCAAAAGCCAAAGGCATCAACAATCGTCCCGGATTCATACCGGCGCTCACCGCCAGGCTCACAACAATAGGGAGCATCAAGGCCACCGTTCCCGTATTACTGACAAAAGCGCCTATGGCTGATGTTACCAGCATCACCAGCAGAAAAAGTCTTAACTCACTTTTACCCGCCAGCTTCAATATACGGGAACTTATCATCTTTGCCAAGCCCGTCTGAAAGATGGCGCCGCCTACCACGAACAGTCCCACCATCATTATCACAACCGAATTGGAAAATCCGGACAGGGCTTCTTCCGGAGTCAGAATTTGAAAAACAAGCAAACCGATCAATGCACAAAGTGCAACAATATCCGAACGGACTTTACCGGCTACAAAGAAAGCGGCGGAAAGAACAAGAATTATAAGGGTTATCAGCATAAATAAAGGTTTAAAAACTCTACAAATATACACATTTACGACGCATTCCGCAATGTTTGATTGTTGAAGACGCCTTTTCCAAAGCAGTATAAGACAAAAAAAGGAAAGTTTAGAGCAAAAAAAAGGAGTACCGCTGTACTCCAACCTTTGTTAACCTTAAATCTAATACTATGAAAAACACACTGCAAAGGTACGGACTTTTGGCATTTCTGCAAATTATCCAAGGGGAAAGATATGTTTTATAACACCTTTTAAGAAGCCGCGTTCCTTTTTTTACTTCCTTTTTCAGATGTAAGCCGTAAATGTAAAAATAAGTTGTGCCTTCACGGAATAAAATGAACCGGTTCTTTTTATTCTGCCCGCAAATTACATTATCTTTGTATTCAAATTAATAAATACTTATTTATATGCCTGACTATGATTTAATCGCCATATTAGGCCCTACAGCATCCGGCAAAACTCCATTTGCCGCCGCATTGGCAGCAGAACTCAATACAGAAATCATCAGCGCCGACTCCCGGCAAATATACCGAAGTATGGATATCGGTACCGGTAAAGACCTGGCCGATTACATTGTGAACGGAAAGCAAGTACCTTACCACCTTATCGATATAGCCGACCCGGGATATAAATACAATGTATTTGAATACCAGCGCGATTTCCTGAATGCCTACGAAAGCATTAAACAAAAAGGCAGCCTGCCCGTTGTATGCGGCGGAACGGGAATGTATCTGGAATCCGTACTCAAAGGATACAAGCTACTGCCTGTACCCGAGAATCCGGAATTACGCAACCGTCTGGCGAATAAATCATTGGATGAGCTGACAGAGGTATTGGCAACCTATAAAAGCCTGCACAATACAACGGATGTAGATACGGTGAAACGCGCCATCCGCGCTATTGAAATCGAAGAATATTATGCTCATACTCCGGTAGACGAGCGTTCGTTTCCACAACTGAACAGCCTCATCATCGGTGTAGACATAGACCGGGAGCTTCGGCGTGAGAAAATCACCCGTCGCCTGCGCCAACGATTGGACGAAGGGATGGTAGACGAAGTACGTCGGCTGATAGCCCAAGGCATTCATCCGGACGACCTTATCTACTATGGATTGGAATACAAATACCTGACGCTTTACGTCATCGGCCAACTGACCTACGACGAAATGTTCAGCCAATTGGAAATAGCCATCCATCAGTTTGCCAAACGCCAGATGACCTGGTTCCGGGGAATGGAGAGACGAGGCTTTACCATTCATTGGATGGATGCCCGGTGGCCTATGGAAGAAAAGATAGCTTTTGTAAAGTCAAAACTCAAAGAGATTTAGTATCTTTGACGGCGCCGCCGATTAAACGGCGGATTATGAAAATATTGGACTGATTGAAAGGAACGGATATATGAGTGTAGAACCCGATAAATGGGGCGTAATCTATAACCCCAAAGCCGGAACGCGCAAAGTGCAGAAACGGTGGAAAGAGATTAAGGCGTATATGGATAGCAAAGGCGTGTCTTATGACTACGTACAGTCCGAAGGGTTCGGTTCGGTAGAGCGCCTGGCGGGCATACTTGCCAACAACGGTTACCGCACCATTGTCGTGGTAGGCGGTGACGGCGCACTGAACGACGCGATCAACGGCATTATGCTTTCCAATGCGGAAGATAAAGAGAATATCGCCATCGGCATTATCCCCAACGGCATCGGAAATGACTTTGCCAAATATTGGGAGATGAGCTCGGAATACAAGGAAGCCGTAGATTGTATCATAAATAATCGCCGCCGCAAAATAGACGTAGGCACCTGCTACTACTATGACGGTGAAAAACATATGACCCGCTATTTCCTGAATGCCATCAACATCGGTCTCGGCGCCAGCATTGTAAAAATCACCGACCAATGCAAACGCTTCTGGGGCGTAAAGTTCCTCTCCTATTTTATGGCATTCATCTCCTTAATCTTTGAACGGAAATTATATCGTATGCACCTTAAAATCAACGGTGAGCATATACGCGGACGCATTATGACGGTGTGTATAGGCAGTGCATGGGGATACGGACAAGCCCCCAGCGCAGTACCCTACAATGGCTGGCTGGACGTATCGGTTATCTATCGTCCCGAATTATTGCAACTCTTTTCGGGAATATGGATGCTGATGGAAGGACGGATTCTAAACCATAAAGTAGTAAAGCCCTACCGCACTCAAAAGATAAAAGTACTACGTGCACAAAATGCTTCCGTCGATTTGGACGGACGCATCCTCGACCGCCATTTTCCATTGGACATCGGCGTGTTGCACGAAGCGATAACATTGATTATACCAAACTGAGATATGACCTTTTCATAGCTCGCAATCCATAACCCATAATTCATAAAAACGTATGATTGAACTGAAAAATAATCCTGCCGGCAACTTCTTTCTGTTAGCAGGTCCTTGTGTTATCGAAGGAGAAGATATGGCAATGCGTATCGCCGAACGCGTGGCAGCCATTACCGAAAAATTACAGATTCCTTACGCATTCAAAGGCTCGTACCGTAAAGCCAACCGTTCGCGTCTGGACTCATTCATGGGAATAGGCGATGAAAAAGCATTGAAAGTCCTAAAGAAAGTGCACGATACATTCGGAGTACCCACCGTGACGGACATCCATGCCGCCGAAGAAGCCGCCATGGCCGCCGAATATGTAGACATCCTGCAAATTCCCGCTTTCCTTTGCAGGCAGACCGACCTGCTGGTAGCCGCAGCCAAAACCGGCAAAGTCATCAATATAAAGAAAGGACAGTTCCTCTCTCCGCTTGCCATGCGTTTTGCGGCAGACAAGGTGGTAGAGGCCGGAAATAAGAACGTTATGATTACAGAACGCGGAACAACGTTCGGCTATCAAGACCTCGTAGTAGACTATCGCGGAATACCGGAAATGCAAACGTTCGGTTTCCCCGTTATCCTGGATGTTACCCACTCCCTGCAACAGCCCAACCAGACCAGCGGCGTCACAGGCGGTATGCCGCAACTGATTGAAACCATAGCGAAAGCCGGTATCGCCGTGGGTGCGGACGGCCTGTTTATCGAGACACACGAGAATCCCGCCGTAGCCAAAAGCGATGGCGCCAATATGTTGAAGTTGGATTTGCTGGAAGGACTTTTAACCAAATTGGTACGCATACGGGAAGCTATTAAATAAAAAAACAAGACGCTTTTGTGATTTATTATTTATCACTCCGACAGATAAGGCAAAACATTTTAAAATCAAATAATGATGAAACATTTATTACGTAACTTATGGATTGTTGCACTCATCGCATGCTGTAACTTCCAACAGGTATTTGCGCAACAATTACCGCCCATTCCCATCGACCAAGATGTCCGTATCGGCAAGCTGGATAACGGATTGACTTATTACATCCGTAAAAACAGTCTTCCCGCCAACCGGGCAGACTTTTATATCGCCCAAAAAGTAGGTTCCATACAAGAAGAGGACAACCAGCGCGGTCTTGCCCACTTCCTCGAGCACATGTGTTTCAACGGAACAACCCATTTTCCCGGAGATGCCTTGAAACAGTACCTGGAACGTATCGGCGTAAAATTCGGTGAAAACCTGAACGCATATACTTCCGTAGACGAAACGGTTTATAATATCTCCAACGTACCGGTCAACACTCCGGGGGCTATCGACTCCTGCCTGCTGATTCTGCATGACTGGAGCAACGACCTGACTCTGGACCCGAAAGAAATCGACAAAGAACGCGGTGTTATCAACGAAGAATGGCGTACCCGTATGAGCGCCATGCAGCGTTTTCAGGAAAAGATGCTTCCGGTTATGTTTGCCGGAACCAAATACGCCAACTGCTTCCCTATCGGAACAATGGACGTCGAAATGAACTTCAAACCTCAAATATTAAGGGATTATTATGAGAAATGGTATCGTCCCGACCTGCAAGGCGTAATAGTGGTAGGTGACATCGATGTAGATGCCGTCGAAGCTCAAATCAAAAAGATGTTCGCCGATATTCCGGCACAGCCTAACGGCGCCAAACGCGAATACTATCCTGTAAACGACAACAAGGAACCTATCGTGCTGGTTGCCCGTGATAAGGAACAGCCATACGTGCAGACCTTTATCTTCAACAAGCACGAAGCCACTCCCAGAGAAGAAAAGAATAACGTAGGCTACCTGATGCAGGACTACGCGGTAACCTTGATTACCAATATGCTGAACGCACGTTTGAACGAATTGCTCCAGGCCGCCAATCCACCTTACATCTATGCCGCGACTTATGATGACGATTTCTTCGTAGCCAAGACAAAGGACGCTTTCACCGGCATTGTAGTCTGCAAAGAAGATGCTATTGAGAACGGTATCTCAACCATCCTCCGTGAAATAGAACGTGCCCGCCAATTCGGATTCACCGAAACAGAATACAGTCGCGCCCGCGCAGAATATCTGCGCCAGTTGGAATCGGCTTTCCAGGAACGCGACAAACGCAAAAATGAGAATTACGTAAAAGAATACGTCCGCCATTTCCTCGATAACGAGCCTATTCCGGGAATCGCCAACGAATATACTATCATCAACCAGATAGCGCCGGCCATTCCGGTAACCGCCCTGAACCAGATGATGCAGCAAATGGTGACGGACAGTAACCAGGTAGTAGCTTTGTTCGGCCCTGAGAAAGAGGGTTTGAAACTCCCGACAGAGGAAGATATCAAGAATCTCCTGAAAGAAGTGAAATCAGAGAAGCTTACTCCGTATGTAGACAAAGTATCTAACGAGCCTTTGATGAAAGAAGCCCCGAAAGGCGGTAAAATCGTTTCTGAAAAGAAAGACGATATCTTCGGAACCACCATGCTGACACTGTCCAACGGAGTTAAGGTTATCATCAAAAAGACAGATTTCAAAGCCGACGAAATCCGTATGAAAGGTGTAAGTATGGGTGGCAGTTCACTCTTCCCCGACTCGGAAATCATCAATATCAACGGACTGGACGCGGTAGCATTAGGCGGTCTTGGCAATTTCAGCGCTATTGAACTGGAAAAAGTTCTGGCCGGCAAAAAGGCTTCCGTAAACTATGGCATCGGCGACAAGACCGAAGCCGTAACCGGCAGTTGCTCTCCCAAGGACTTTGAAACAATGATGCAACTCACCTATCTGACTTTCACAGCTCCGAGACGCGACAACGACGCCTTTGCGTCTTACAAAAACCGCAGCAAGGCCGAACTGCAGAATATGGACCTGAATCCAAGTTCCTCTTTTAGCGACTCCATCACGTCCACTCTCTACATGAAGCATCCCAGAACGTTAAGAATGAAAGCCGATATGGTAGACAAGATGGATTATGACAAGATTCTGTCCATGTACCAAGACCGTTTCAAAGATGCCAGCGACTTTACCTTTATTTTAGTTGGTAATGTCGATGTAGAAGCTGTGAAACCTCTGATTGAGTCTTACCTGGGTTCATTACCCTCCATCAACCGTAAAGAGACATTCAAGGACAACCATATCGCCATGCGTAAGGGTATCTACAAAAACGAGTTTATCCGCCAACAGGAAACTCCGAAAGTAAACAACTTCATCTGTTATAGCGGCACCTGCCAATATAATCTCCGCAACGACATCCTTATGAGCATGACCGACCAGCTTCTCAACTTAATCTATACGGAGAAAGTACGTGAAGACGAAGGCGGTACTTACGGTGTATATCCTATGGGGCAACTCGTTAAATACCCTGTCGAAAGAGCCGTTCTGCAAATCTTCTTCAACACAGCCCCCGCAAAGCAGGAAAAACTGATGACGATTATCTATGCCGAAGCGGACGCTTTCGCCAAGAACGGTCCTGATGAAGCCAGCTTGAACAAAGTGAAAGAATATATGCTGAAGAAACATAACGAGGATTTGAAAGAAAACGGCTACTGGCTGAACAGCATAGACGAATATCTGTATACAGGCATCGACCCGGTGAAGGACTACGAGCAAATCGTCAACAGCATCACAGCAAAAGATGTCCGTCAATTTGCCAATGAGCTCCTGAAGCAGCAGAATCAAATCACTGTTTCAATGATCAGTCCCGAAAAGAAATAAAAAATAGAGCTTACCCAAAGGCTGCGTTGTTCGTGAAGCAGCGCAGCCTTTTTCATATACATTAACCACCCATCCATTATGAGCCTCTTTATAGAATTACGTAAGCACGGAAAGTTGGCTGCCAAACGGAATCCGATGTATGAGAAGAACAAATTCGGAAAGTTCTGGATGTACTTCATGGCAGTATTCTGGGCCGGCTACCTGATATTCTTCGGAACGACTTTCGCTTTTGCATTCGGCGACGGGGCAACGGAAGCATATCATGTCTTGAACAGCGGACTGATATTTGTATTGTTCCTGGACTTTCTCATGCGCTTTCCATTTCAGAAAACACCCGCTCAGGAAGTAAAGCCTTATCTGCTATTACCGGTAAAGCGCAACCGTCTTATCGATTTCCTGCTGACACGCTCCGGATTGAACGGCTTCAACCTGATATGGCTGTTTTTCTTTGTTCCGTTCGCTATCATCAGCATTACTAAATTTTACGGAATAACAGGGGTACTGACCTACAGCATCGGAATCTGGCTATTGATGATACTCAACAATTATTGGTTCCTGCTATGCCGGACATTGATGAACGAGCGTGTATGGTGGATAATCCTGCCTATACTGGTATACGGGATTATCGCTGCCGGAATGTTCATACCGGATGACAGCCCGTTGTTCGACTGGTCTATCGACTTGGGAGAAGGATTTATCCTCGGACACTTTCTTACTTTCATCGGAACATTCGCGGCTATCGTGGCACTATGGCTCATCAACCGCGGACTGATGATTAAATTGATTTATAATGAAATCAATAAAGTGGAAGACACCAAAGTCAAACACGTATCCGAATACAAATTCCTGGACCGTTACGGAGAAATCGGCGAATACATGCGATTGGAACTGAAAATGTTACTGCGCAACAAAGTCTGCAAGACAGCTCTGCGCACGGTATTCCTGGTAGTCGTCGCTTTCACCTGTATCCTGAGTTTTACCGAAGCATACGATGGCCAGGGAATGAAAAACTTTATCATGGTCTACAACTTTGTGATTTTCGGTATTCTGTTTTTATCGAGCCTGATGAGTTACGAAGGCAACTACATCGATGGCCTGATGAGCCGTAAGGAATCCATCTACACATTGCTCCGCGCCAAATATATTCTATACAGCATCGCCATACTCATACCTCTAATCTTGATGATACCGGCTATGGCAACCGGTAAACTGTCCGTCCTGAGCTGTATTGCCTGGGCTATATTCGTTGCCGGCGGTGTGTATTTCTGCCTGTTCCAATTGGCCGTCTACAATAACAAGACCGTAGACCTGAATGCTAAAATGACCAATCGCCAGAATATGGGAACCGGATTGCAAAATCTGATTTCCGGAGCAGCATTCGGCGTACCTCTGCTTATGAACTTTGTGCTGACAACCTTTTTCGGCCCCACAGTCACAGCCTGGATATTGATTGTTATCGGCGCGGGCTTCATACTCACTTCCCGCTTTTGGCTGAAAAATGTATATCACCGCTTTATGAAGCGGCGCTACAAAAACATGGAAGGATTCAGAGACAGCAGACAGTAAGATTTACTATTTAAGATTTATGGTTATGATTCAGATAAATAATTTGCAAAAGAAATTCGGCGCAAAGACCGCTGTAAATATTGACAATTACATCATCAATCAAGGTGATATGTTGGGTTTGGTAGGTAATAACGGAGCCGGAAAGACCACCCTTTTCCGCCTGATACTGGATTTGTTGCAAGCTGACCGCGGAAATGTCACCATCAAAGATATAGACGTATGCAAAAGCGAAGACTGGAAGAACTTTACCGGCGCTTTCATCGACGACGGCTTCCTGATAGACTATCTCACCCCGGAAGAATATTTCCATTTCATCGGCAAGATGTACGGCCTGAAAAAAGAAGAAGTAGATGAACGCATCGCTCCTTTCGAACGTTTTATGAACGGCGAGGTCATGGGACAGAAAAAGTTCATACGCAATTTCTCTGCGGGAAACAAACAAAAGATAGGCATTATCTCCGCCATGTTGCACCATCCGCAACTACTGATACTGGACGAACCTTTCAATTTCCTCGACCCCAGCTCGCAATCCATCATCAAGCAACTGCTGAAAAAGTACAACGAGGAGCACGGAGCGACCGTCATCATCTCCAGCCACAACCTTAACCATACGGTAGACGTATGCCCGCGTATCGCCTTGTTGGAGCACGGCGTCATTATCCGTGACATACAAAACGAAAACAATTCGGCTGAGAAAGAATTGGAAGCCTATTTCAATGTCAGCGTAGAAGAAGCCGTTGAAGTTGAAAATAATACGGACGAAGAAATATCGACAGAAGAATAAACATGAAGCAATCCTTTTCTTATATAATTGTCCTTCTCGGACTAATGTTCTGTTTAAGTTCCTGCCATACTTCCGCTCCCCGGCTCGATTATAAAGCTCTGGCGCAAGCCTCGGTACGTCTGGGTATGGATATCGAGCTGACGGACAACCATAAATTGTATGTCAATGCCGCCGAATGGATAGGCACTCCCTATCGTGCGGGTGGCGACAGTAGGCATGGGACGGATTGTTCGGGCTTGGTATCCCAGCTTTATAAAAAGACCTACCGTATGCGTCTGTCGCGCAGCACGGACGGACAATTAAAAGAAAGCAATAAAATAGCCCGCCGCAACTTGCGTGAAGGTGATTTGGTATTCTTCACCAGTCGCTCGTCCCGTAAAAAAGTAGCTCATGTAGGCATCTATCTGAAAGACGGAAAATTCATCCATGCCAGTACCAGCCAAGGAGTTATCGTGAGCAGTCTCAAAGAGAAATATTACACGCAACACTGGCTCTGCGGCGGAAGAGTAAAATGAAAAAGAGTAACAAACAAATATAAAATGCCAATTTATTCATAACTTTGCCGCAAAAAGGCATATGAATTATACAACCTACCTCTTTGACTTCGATTATACGCTTGCCGATTCCTCGCGCGGCATCGTTACCTGTTTCCGCAATGTACTGAACCGTCACGGCTACATTCACCCCACCGATGACGACATCAAGCGTACTATCGGCAAGACCTTGGAAGATTCTTTTTCCATTCTTTCCGGTGTAACCGACCCTCAGCAGCTTGCAGAATTCAAAAAGGAATATGTAAAAGAGGCAGATACACATATGACTGTCAATACGGTGCTTTTCCTCGAAACCAAATCCGTGCTGATGGCGTTAAAAGATTCCGGAGCCCGTATCGGAATCATCTCCACCAAATTTCGTTACCGCATCAAGGAATTACTGAATCAGCACTTTCCCGATGATTTTCTGGACATCATTATCGGCGGAGAAGATGTAAAAACCCCTAAGCCGTCTCCGGAAGGTTTGTTGCTTGCCATCAAGCAACTCCATGCTACCAAAGCCGAGACATTATACATCGGCGACAGTACGGTAGACGCAGAAACCGCACAAAAGGCAGGAGTGGATTTTGCAGGTATCACGCATGGCATGACTACCGCCGAAGAACTGCGGCAATACCCGCACAAGAAAATAATGAGCAGTCTGGAAGAATTATTGGAACGGGAACCATTACCCGCCGCATCGCCGAAGAACATAGGTGTACGCCGTATCGTACTTCTGTTAGTACTTTTCGCCGCATTCGCCGCCCTCATTTGCTTTCTCACCTTGGTATGACGTTCAAGGAATTTCCTTGCTATAATTAAATCGTTCCACTATGGAGAAAGTTTTGTTCCACCATGGTGGAACAAAACTTTCCTCACAGCGGAACAAAATGTTCACCATGATGGAACGAATAAACAGTCGTATCTCCGCCGCTTAGCGCCACGCTCCGAATGACAGATGCTCTTGATAGGAATCAATTCTTAGGACCTTACTTATAAAGTATTAATTGTCTTAAAAAAGAGAAAGAAAGATTTGTCCGTTACAAATAAAAGAGGTACTTTTGTGCCCGATTATTCCGCACCGGGTTTAATTAAGTGCTTTCTAAGTGATTAGAGACCACCCGACGGAGCTAACTTATACATTATAT
>ERZ833963.2923-NODE-2923-length-14951-cov-4.866743_pt1 | contig 14951 bp, 11 predicted proteins | sample MGYA00519693_ERZ833963 | MGnify/ENA primary metagenome ERZ833963 (study PRJEB31850, sample SAMEA3708748) | human gut metagenome | biome: human gut; feature: human-associated habitat; material: faeces | place: China | collected 2014 ... | reverse complement strand
TTCATAAAGAGGTGTCAGAATGGATAAAAAAACAACGCTGGAAATGATTGCAGCAATTTCAAATGCAAACGGTACATCTGGTTTCGAAGATGAAGTGGTAGCAGCGATTCGTCCTTATGCAGAAGGACTTGGAGAAATTACAGAAGATTGTATGCGCAACCTGTATATCCGCCGCAAAGAAAATAATGGCAAGCGTCCGGTTGTTCAGCTTGACGCACATAGCGACGAGGTTGGTTTTATGGTGCAGGCAATCTGCCCGAACGGAACACTTCGCATTATTCAGCTCGGAGGTTGGGTTAACCACAATATTCCGGCACATAAAGTCTGGGTTCGCAACCGATTCGGAGAATATATTCCGGGGATTACTGCCAGCAAGCCTCCGCATTTCATGACAGAACAGGAGCGTAAGGCTCCTTTGGATATGAAAGATATCACGGTGGATGTTGGAGCTGTTTCGAAAGAAGAGGCAATTGAAAAGTTCGGTATTCGTATCGGGGAACCGGTAGTGCCGGATGTGACATTTACATATTCAGAAACTACAGATCTGATGGTAGGCAAGAGCTTTGACTGTCGTCTGGGATGCGCAGCGATTCTTAAGACGATGCATAACCTGGCCGGTCAGGAGCTGGATGTTGATATTGTTGGTGCTTGTGCAGCACAGGAAGAGGTTGGTGTACGTGGTGCCACCGTGACAGCACAGGTAATTAAGCCGGATATCGCAATTGTCTTTGAGGGATGCCCGGCAGATGATACCTGTGTGGAACCGTATATGGTTCAGACAGCTATCAAGCGTGGACCGATGCTGCGTCACATAGATGCCCGTATGATTACCAATCCGCGTTATCAAAGATATGCGCTGGATTTGGCAGAAAAGCTTGGTATCCCGGTTCAGGATGCAGTTCGCAGTGGTGGTGCAACCAATGGTGCAGCGATACATCTGACTGAAAAAGCGGTTCCGGTTATCGTTATCGGAGTTCCGGTTCGCTATGCACATACACATTACGGAATTTCAGCTTATGCCGATTTTGATAACGCTGTTAAGCTGGCATGTGAAATTCTCAAAAGACTTGACGAAGAGCAGATTAGGAGTTTCTAACCTGCCTTTCATCTTGCACGTCGACAAAAATGCCGCAAAAAGCAGGCACCATCGGATGTTCCCGGCATAAATATAAGAAAGAAGCCTCTGCAGAAAAGGAATGATCTGCCATGGAATCAGAAAAGCTGGAGGATCTGCTGCTGTTGAGCCTGTCGGCAAGTAAAGGACAGAGGGAACGCTCGGAGGTTCTGGATGTGGGAGTGACCAGGGACCAAAACCTGCGGGAGGTCATCGTCAAATACAGTGGGGACATCGACGGACTGCAGATACCCGGAATGGAGATACAAAAGCTTCTGGCGGGCTATGCAATTGTAAAGCTTCCGGAGGATCAGATCGGAGCGCTCGTGGCTGCCCGGGAGATCGAATATGTGGAGATGCCGAAAAATCTGCAGACCGGTTTGTATGAGGCGAAGCGTGTCAGCTGTATTTTGCCGCTTCTTTCGCAGGGGGATGAGGACGCACCCCTGGATGGAAAAGGCGTGTTGATCGCTGTTTTGGATTCCGGGATCGATTATCGGATGCCGGATTTTCGAAAGGAAGATGGCAGCAGCCGGATTCTGGCTTTGTGGGATCAGGAACTGGAACGGGAGTTTTCGCAGGAACAGATTGACGAGGCACTGCAGGCAGAAAGCCGGGACGGGGCGCTGGAGCTTGTGCCGAGCATCGACCGCTCCGGACATGGAACGGCGGTGGCGGCGATTGCTGCCGGGAGCAATCCAAATCTCCGGCTGAGGGGCGCTGCGCCGGGCGCGGGGCTGTTGGTCGTGAAGCTTTCCCAAAAACAGAATGGCTATCCACATACAACGCAGCTGATGAGCGCAGTGTCCTGGTCGCTTTCCAAAGCTGCCAAAATCGGGCAGCCACTCGTCATCAACATCAGCTACGGAAACTGCTACGGACCGCATGACGGTTCCTCCCTGCTGTGTCGTTTTCTGGACAATGCAGCGGAAAGCGGGCGGACGGCAATCTGTGTAGGCTGCGGAAACGAGGGTGCGGCAGGCGGTCATGCGTCCGGACAACTGGAAAAAAATGTAGCGGACGTTAGTTCCCGTGCTGACGGATTGTCCGGCAATCTGCAGAGGGAAAGGGAAACGCTTGAGCTGATCATCGGGGAATATGAGCGGACGCTGAATATACAGCTGTGGAAAAACTATGCCGATGTGTTCACTGTGATTTTGCAGACACCATCCGGACAGGAAATTATCGTACAGCCAGATAAAAACGGACGGCAGGATGTGCTGACAAACGGGACGGAGGTATTGGTTTATGCCGGGCAGCCGTCGCCGTACTCTGTCTGGCAGGAGATTTTTTTTGACCTGCTCCCACGGGATCGTTATATTGAGTCCGGAATCTGGACCTTTCACCTGATTCCGGAAAAAATCGTGCTCGGCAGCTATCAGTTGTATTTACCGACCCAGCAGAGCCGTTCTGCAGATACGCGGTTTATACGGCCCGATCCGCTTTTGACGATGACGATTCCTTCGACGGCGCAAAAGGTGATTTCGGTCGGAGCAATCCACTCATATTATGAAGCGTATGCGGATTTTTCGGGAAGAGGCGAGAAAATAAACAGGGAAAACCGCCTGATGTTTGCAGACTCCAAGCCGGATCTGGCAGCGCCGGGGGTCGATCTTTTGGTTCCGGCATCGGAGGGGAGCACGCAGCGCGTAAGCGGGACCTCTTTTGCGACACCGCTCGTTTCCGGTGCAGCGGCACTTTTGATGGAATGGGGAATTGAAAAGGGAAATGATCCGTATCTGTACGGGGAGAAACTCAAGGCATATCTGCGAAAAGGCGCGAAGAAGCTGCGGGGTGAGACGGACTATCCGAATGAGCGGGTGGGGTATGGGGCGCTGTGTGCAGCGCAAAGCCTTCCGCAGGTGGAAAATTGAAAAATAAATTATTCGATCGAGAGATTTGTGTCTGCGCACACTTGACACAAACTCGACATGCGCAAAAAGCGTGCGCAGAAATGAGCGGAAAAAATGAAAGAAACAGGAAGCTATTTGTTGGATGTGCTTTTTATGGGAGGCCTGATTACAGCCAGCCTTTGTGATTTTAAGAAAAGAAAGATTCCGGACGCGATCACGGGATTTCTGTTCCTGACCGGTGTTGCTGCGCTTTTTTGGATGCCGCAGCCTTCTATAAGAATGCGTCTTGCCGGGGCGTTTATTGCCGGATTGCCGCTTTTTGCGGCAGCTGTATGCAGGCCTGGAGCAGTCGGCGGCGGGGATGTTAAGCTGATGGCGGCAGGTGGTTTCTTTTTGGGATTGTCTGCTGTATGGGACAGTCTCGCGTTTGGAATGGCGCTTGCAGGGGGATACTGTCTGTGCCTGATGTTACTTCGAAATGGGAGAGAGCGGAAGATTGCGCTTGGACCATTTCTGAGTATGGGGCTTATGTTTGGAATGTTCCGCTCTATGGGAGCATGATTAGGAATAGAAGACCGGACGTCACTTGTAAAAGTTAATTCCACTTTGTAAGGGTAACTTCCACCTTGTAGGACTAACTTCCACGGGGTGGAAGTTTTTTCTTACAAAAATGGTGGTATTTATGTCAAAAAGCATCTATAATAAACCAAAAGCCGGAAAAATGCGCATCAAAATGAGAAGTCGAATTCACGTGGTCCTGGTAAGAGTTAGTGAATTCCACCCCTTAAGGTAACGATAGGAAACTCATCCAACTGCGTAGGACTCCGGCCTTTTGATTGTTTATAAGGAAATTTCTGCAGATGCAGAAATCTTTATCCTTACTTCGCCGGGGTACTTTTTATCTGATGAAATTAGCTGTGTCAAGGCCAAAGCTTTAAAAAGGTGCCTGCGGCAGCCTTGACACAGTTAATTCTCATCAGAATTGTATTAATCAAGCGAAGTAAGGATAGAAGTGTGCAATGCACACAGATAAAGAGAGTGCTTCTTTCTTTATTTGTGTTTCAATAATTCCGGTTTCAGAATGATTTCATTTGCAGGTATTTTGTGAATACCGAGTAAGTCTAATATTTCCTTGCCATAGTAGAATTCAAACATTTCATAAGGTGATTTATCACCAAGTTCAGGTCTTCCATAGGAATTGATGTGATCCATCATGAGATTGATTTCCGCCTGAGCGTACTGCCCAAGATCCGTGAATTTTGGAATGATTCTTCTTATGAATTCATGGTTATTTTCACAAGCTCCCTTCTGACCGGGAGAAGAGGGATCACAATAAAATACCCGAGACCTTATCACACCATCTGAGTCAACTTCAATACCGAAAGGATCTGAAAACTCGGTTCCGTTGTCGGCCAGACATAGGGGGAATAGTTTGGTGAAGTTATCAAACCCAAGTAATTCGTATAGATGATCAAATATGTCAGTCACAGATTTAGAGTCATTTGCTTCCCGCAAAAATGCCAGTTGAAGCTTTGGAAGTACAAAGTGAATGGTGAGTAATACAGAACCGCCCTTTATCCCTTCTACAGAATCAAGTTCAGTAACAGGGAGCGAAGGATTGTTCATTCTGTAAAGCTTATAATCATCATAGGTTCTGCCTATTCTGCAGGATTTATCAACTTTGAGAGGGACTGACTTTTTCTTTCTGGGCTTAAATCGGACCTTTCTGGGCATGTCTATGTTTCTGGCAGAAAAAAGACCACTATCGGCATAAATATAAGCGGTTTTTTCACAGCAGGAAATCTTGTCCTGATTGTTAGCAAGTATGTGATGGATAGATTGACCGTTTTTGAGTAAAGGACTTATTACGGAATCAAGCTGTTTCAATTCATCTTCGCAGAGATTAAAGCCTGAACGTGATTCGCTGCGCACCAATTCATACTCTTTTTGCGCGGAAAGAGCTTTATAGAATCTTTTCTCAAGGGTGCAGCTGTTTAACAGATCACAACCATTACATACGTAGGGAGCCTTGGATAGTTTGGGACATTCCTCTTTGGAGTAGTCCGAACAGGAGGTTGTACAATGCCCACAGGCACTGCATTTGTTACGGTTTTTATGACGTTCGCAGGCAAGGCATATATCGCCGTAATGGAAACAGTGCTTTCTGTTCAGGCAGTCGTTAAAAGGTCTATAAGGAGCACCTTTCTTTTCAAATATGATATGAGCTTTCACTTCTTTGGATACAGTGGTACAGTCCTTAAGAATCTGTTTGCCAATGGCTTTAAAACTCATATTTTTATTAAGAGAATGCTCAATTACGTATCTTTCATCAAAAACTAAATGTTTATTCTTATTCATATGTTTCTCCAGTTCCGGCCGGAGCTTAGAGATGGACGAATAAGAATAAGATAGCATTAAGAATAAGTAACTTCCACACCTGATGTTTGGAGGTAGTAAGTTCCACATCGAATTAGATAGGGGTGGAAGTAAGTTTTACAAATGAGTATAGAAGACCGGATCTGTGACTTTTTCGTGTAAAGTCTTTACAAAGCGGGAGAAAAATTGATACAATACCGTCTGTATGCTCTGGCACCAGAAACAGCCGGAAAATCCGTTGGTTTTGGCATCGGGGCGGAAGAAAGACAGGAAAAGGCAGAGATCTATCATGTGGAAAAAAAGAGGAAAAAAATCAGCGCAGAAAAGGAAAAAGATCGGAATCGCAGCGGCAGCAGTGATTGTGGCGGCAGCAGGTTCTACGCTGATTTATCATAATTTACCGCAGACAAAGGTGGAAAAGCAGCTGACCCTTGCGGCAAAATATATGACGGAATTGAATTATTTGGAGGCGCAGGAGGCTTATACAGAGGCACTTTCCATCGATGAAGGCAGCGTGCGCGCTTATCGCGGGCTGGCGGACGATTATGCAGCACAGGGACAGCTGGATGAGGCGGCAGAGATTCTGCATCAGGGATATGAGACGACACAGTCCGAAATTCTGCTGCAGAACTACTGTGCGACTGTATTGAACAGCGTAGTGGAGCACGTCAATGAAAAGACGGCCGGTCTGGACGATATCAGGAGTTGTTTTACCGTACTGGAATCAGATCCGGATCATGAAAGTGTCAGAAGCGTTTTAGAAAGCTGTGTTGAGCAGATCACAGTGCAGGAGGATACTGCGTCCCTGATGTTAGACGAATTGGATGGAACCTCTGATTTTGACGAATATGCAGACGTTGCCGAAAAGCTTTTGGGGCTTGCCGAAAAGGACAGCAGCTACCAGGAAGCAGCATACAGATTTATAATACCGAAAGCACAGAAGATTTATCTGAGCCTGGCACATCGGGACAGCTGGAAGGAACTGGTAGAACGGGCACAGGCGCTGGGAGATGCAGAGGCAGATGGCATTTTGGCATGTCTTTCCAAACAGCAGGAGATAAGCGATTACTTCGCGCCGATGTTTGAGGCGTTTGAACAGGAAGACTACAAGTCGGCGCGGAATTTCATTGTGACGGATCAGTACGAGGCCATCCGGGATGCGTTTATCAATCGCACGATGGAATACTGGACGGGCAATACCTATGTGCCGGTCACGAAAGAAGCGATCGTATTTCTCCTTACAGATGACGGCTGGAAGTTTTCTTTTGTAGAAGATGATTCTCTTGCACAGCCAAGTGGTACAATTCGGGTGCTGGGACAGAAAATGGAGGATCTCGGCGTACAGAGAAGCAGCATCGAATATGTGCCAGCTTACGATCCGGCGGCATATTATCCGCATACGGAATATGAGATCGTGTACTGGAATACAATGGTAAGCGGGATTGCAACGGACAATACAAACGTCGTATCCCGGATGAATTACCGCTTTGCAAAAAAGACCTACACGGCGGAGGGCTCGTCGGCGGAAATGATTTATGACTGGGGCGGAGAAAACGAGAAGCGTCAGAAGGAGTAAGTAGGCTGCCGCAGCGTGGGGGTATCATGCAGGCGGCGCAGATGGACAGAAGGGAGTGGCAGCATGCAACGGTGTATCTTAATTGGAGCAGGAGACTGCAGCGTTCAAAAAATCGAAACAAAGCCGGAGGATCTTGTGATCGCAGTGGATGGCGGTTACGATACCTGCAGAAAATATGATATAGTTCCGGACCTGATTATGGGCGACTTTGATTCCGTGCAGGAATCGGACATGCCGCAGATTGCAAAGATCGCAAAATTTCGCCGGATCATGTCGTTGTACTTCCGACAGAAAAGGACGATACGGATATGCTGGCTGCCATCCGTATCGGTCTTTTAGAAGGCTGTCAGGAATTTCGCATTTACGGCGGGATGGGCGGCAGACTCGAGCATACGCTGGCAAACCTGCAGTGCCTGATTTATTTAAAACAGTGCAGCGCAGTTGGGTATCTGATGGATGATAAGACGACGGCGTTCGTGATGCAGAACGAGACGGTCTGGTTTAAACCGGAAGCAAAAGGATTTTTGTCTCTGTTTTCGATCGGGGAAAAGGCATCAGGCGTTACGATTCGGAATTTAAAATATGAAATGCAGGACGGTGAGATGACAAACAGCTTTCCGATCGGGATTTCCAATGAGTTTATTGGAAAACGGTCCAGTGTGACGGTGGAGCAGGGAATGCTTGCAGTGATCTTATCCGAAAAAGAATAACGGGCGCAAGAAGGGGCAGAATAGAAAGAAGGCACAAAAAACGGCGCTGTCTGGAAAACGAAATTCCAGGCAACGCCGTTTTGTTTATGTAGCGGCACAACAAAAGGATATCGTCTTTATGCCGCGGTGCAGTGAGTTACATCACATTTTTAAACTGGCTCATGTACAGATCGTAGTAGAAGCCTTTCTGCGCAAGCAGCTGCGCTGCATTGCCATCCTCGATGATGCGGCCATCATCGATGACAAAGATCCGGTCGGCCTTCTGGATCGTGGAAAGGCGGTGTGCAATGATAAAGGAGGTACGTCCCTTTAAAAGCTGTTCAATGCCCTCCTGCACGAGGATTTCCGTGTTGGTATCGATACTGCTGGTTGCCTCGTCCAGAATCAGGATGCGGGGATCGGATACCATCGTGCGTGCAAAGGCGAGCAGCTGCTTCTGACCGATGGAAAGACCGCCGCCGCGTTCGGATAATACGGTGTCATATCCTTTTTCGAGCTTTAGGATAAAGTCATGTGCGTTGACTGCCTTTGCGGCTGCGATGATCTCTTCGTCCGTCGCATCGAGTTTTCCGTAACGGATATTGTCCTTGATCGTGCCGGAGAACAGGAAGTTATCCTGCGTCATGACGCCCATCTGCTGCCGGAGGCTTTCGATGGAAATTTTCTGTACGTCGTAATCGTCGATCAGGATATGACCGGTCTGGATATCGTAAAAGCGGCTGATCAGGTTGACGATCGTCGTTTTGCCTGCGCCGGTAGGACCGACTAAAGCAATCGTTTCGCCAGGTTTAATCTGGAAGCTGACGTCGTTTAAAATGCGTTTCTCTCCATCGTAAGAGAAGGAAACATGGTCGAAGGTAACAGCCCCTTTGACCGGAGGCAGCTTGGTCACACCGTCAGCATCGGAAATTTTAGACTCTGTGTCCAGAATCTCAAAAATACGTTCGGCTCCGGCGATATTGGTGATGATCTGGTTGTAAAAGTTGCTCAGGTTCATAATCGGATTCCAAAACATCGAAATATAGGAGCCGAATGCGATCAGGATACCGAGGGAAATCTTATCGGGACCGAGAAGGACAATGCCGGTAAAATACAGGGCGAAAGTGCCGATTGCCCAGCAAATATCGATGGCGGAACCGAACGCGTCATTTAAGCGCACTGCGTCGATAAAAGAATCCCGGTGCTCGTCCGTCAGTTGATGGAACGTAGCCATCGTTTCCTGTTCGGCGGAAAAGCTCTGGATGATACGGATTCCGGACAAATCCTCGTGGACAAACGCGTTTAAGTTGGAAGATTTTTTGCGGTGGATCTGCCAGCGTTTATGCGAGTACACCTGGATAAACCACATGCAGAAGATCATCAGCGGCAGGCTGATCAGGGAAGCCGCTGCGAGAACCGGATTTTTGAAAAACATGATCACGACGACGGCGCAGATTGTGAAAAAATCCGGGATCAGCGTCGTGACGCAGTTGCCGAGCACGTCCTTTAAGGAGTTGATGTCGCCGATAATGCGGGCGAGGATCTTGCCGGTGGGACGGCTGTCGAAAAAGGAAAAATCCAGGGTCTGGATGTGAGTATAAAGCTGCTGGCGGATCGTTACGAGGATACTGTTGCAGACCTTTGCCATAATCAGCATCCGCAGCTTGACAAAAAGGATCATGATCACGTTCAGCACAACGGCGATTCCAATCAGTTTTGCCAGTCCGGGAAAATCGCCGGTGGAAATATGCTTGTCAATCGCGTTTTCCATGATCAGAGGGTTTACCAGGCTGACAAACACGCAGAACGCCATGATCGCCAGAACAGCGAGGATTTCTTTTTTATAGTCCAGCAGATAGGCGAACAGGCGCATCAGCGTCTTCCTTTTGCCGACGTCTGTGCTGCGTTCGTCCTGCTTATAAGAATTAACAGCCATAATCTGTCACCTCCTTCCGGTCAGGCATCATGCCAAACTGAGCCTGCCAGGTTTGATAGTAAAGCCCGTGAAGGGCGAGCAGTTCTTCGTGGGTACCACGTTCTGCAATGTGTCCGTTTTCCAGGACGATGATTTCATCCGCATGACGGACGGCGCTGATACGATGGGCGATGATGAGCTTGGTTGTATGGGGCAGCCGGGTGAGGGTCTGCTGGATGGCATATTCCGTTTCCATATCCAGTGCGCTGGTGGAATCATCCAGCACCAGCACAGGTGTATGCTTTGCAAGGGCCCGCGCGATGGAAATTCGCTGCTTCTGACCGCCGGACAAGCCGACGCCGCGTTCGCCGATTACGGTGTCATACTGCTCGGAGAGCCGGTCGATAAATTCCGAAGCCTGGGCGTCGCGGGAAGCGAGCCGCACGTCGGAAATGTTTAAGCTTCCTTTCTGACCGAGCATGACGTTTTCCTGAATTGTGTCCGAGAACAGAAAGACGTCCTGCATGACGGTGGAAATACAGCTGCGCAGCTGGCGCAGGCTGAGTTTGCGGATATCCACGTTGTCGAGATAAATCGTGCCGCCCGTCGCGTCGTAAAGGCGGCAGAGCAGCTGGATCAGGGACGTCTTGCCGCTTCCGGTCGCGCCCATGATACCGATCGTTTTGCCTGCCTCCACATGGAAATGGATGTCGTGAAGAATCTCATGCTGGTCCTCTTTATGGAAAGAAACGTGCTCGAAGCGGATATCGCCGGTCACTTCCGGCAGGACAATCGGTTCTTTAGGTTCCTGAATCGAAGGCTTCTGGTCGTACACTTTGCGGATTTTGCGGTAACTGCCGACTGCGGAGGAAAAGTCGTTGGACAGCCAGCCGAGCATTTCCATCGGCCATACGATGTTGGTGGAATATTGTACGAATGCGCTGAGTGCGCCGAGCGTCAGCTCTCCCTGCAGGAATAAGTAACCGCCGATTAAAAGCACCAGAAGCGGCAGCAGCTTTCCGATCAGGGAAAAGTACGGAGAGTAGCGGACAAACACGCGGGACTGCGTCATGTTCAGTTCGTAGTAGCGCTTATTGTGGGAAAGAAACTTTTTGATTTCGAATTTTTCCCGCGCAAAAGCTTTGACAGTGCGCACGCCTGCAAGGTTTTCTTCTGCAACGCTGTTTAATTTTGCGTTTTCCTCACTGATCTCTTCGTAGATAGTTCCGAGTCTGTTTTCCATCAAAATTGCAAGGACAGCGCAGAAAATCATGCAGAGCGTTGGCAGGATTGCAAGTTTCCAGTTTAAGCTGTACATGCAGAATAAAATGACGGTGACATGGAACGCAACCTCCATCATCAGCATGCCGACGTAGCCGAGTGCATTCCAGATGCGGTCGATGTCGTCCTTGACGCGCGCCATTAGCTCACCGGTGCTCGTCTTGTCAAAAAAGTCGGCGGACAGAGACTGAATGTGTGCGAATAAATCGCGGCGCATGTCTGTGGCGATGGTCGAGGAGATTTTGTCGAAGGTAAACTCCTTGGTGTACTGGAAAATACAGCGTCCGATGCCGATGAGCAAAATCGCCAGCAGCAGATATTTGAGCTTCCCCATCTGACCGCCCACAAGGACGTCATCGACGATATGTCGGGTCACCTGCGGGGAGAGCAGATCCAGGCTGACTGCGATAACCATCGAAAGGATGGCAAACAGATAGCCCGGAATGTGCTGTTTTAAGTAGTAGGACAACTTTTTCATGAAAATAAATTCCCCCTTCTTTTGAAGTTGATATATGTGGAAAAAATCCCGCCAGACAGGATTTTCGCTCCATCTGTAAAAAGCATAACGTCGAAAGGGACGTTTGGTTAAACTGCCTGCAAAGGCAGGACATACCCATGGGTATAAAAAAACGCAGAAACATGAAAGCATGTTCTGCGGCAAAAATCTTTTTCTGTCAGGAAAGCCCTGTAGCTTTCTGAGAGCGGTGAAGAAACCGGCTCAGATAAGATGCAGGCTGCCCTGATAAACAACAAAATGCCTGTTTTTCAACATCTTGTTGTATAAAAAAACCGCAGCATAAGAATGCTACGGCTCTTGTCAGACGAATCAAAACGTCAGTTTGGGCGGGAGGCATTCTTATGATATTCAAAATAGTTTCGATTTGATTCGACGAACAATAACATCATAACATACCTCCTTTCCTTTCTTTTATCAGAAAATCCCTTCCGGATCTTCCGTGATTGTTAATGTGTATCGCATACGCCAACCTTAACACTGCATCATACAGTTGTCAAGCAAAAGATTTTTCAGTCAAACTCACACAAAAGCTTTTAAAACGAAATCACGCCGAGGTGCTCCAGCAGAATCTTTATGCCCATCAGGATCAGGACAAGGCCGCCCGCAAATTCTGCGCGGGAGCGGTTTTTTGCGCCGATGATGTTGCCTGCCTTTAAACCGATTGCGGAGAGCAGGAAAGTGATGCAGCCGATGAAGCTGACTGCCGGAACGATGTTTACCCGCAGGAAAGCGAAGGTAACGCCGACGGCAAGTGCGTCGATGCTGGTTGCAACAGCAAGCGGAAGCATGGTTTTGAAATCGAAGCGGTCATTGGATTCATTTTCTTCATCGCTTCTGGCTTCGCGGATCATGTTGAAACCGATAAATGCCAGCAGGACGAAGGCGATCCAGTGGTCGATGCTCGTGATCAGAGAGGAAAACGTGATGCCCAGAAGATAGCCGAGAAAGGGCATCAGCGCCTGAAAGCCGCCGAACCAGATGCCGACGGTGAGTGCCTGTTTCATACTGCCGCGATGTACGGAGAGGCCTTTACAGACGGATACGGCAAAAGCGTCCATCGACAGACCGACAGCCAGAAGGAATAATTCGAGTAAGCTCATGAGAAAAATCCTCCATTGCAAAAAACGATATTTCATGCGGAGCAGAAGGTCCGCTAATTTTTGTCGATATTGATCACACAGAAATAGGACGGATCGATCTGCTTGATCCGTTTATCGAGCCAGCTGCGTAGCTGGGCATCAGTCATTTTAAAATGAAACGGAACCACAACATCGAAAATGACGTTTGTATGGGTAGGACCGCGTATAATACGAAAATCGTGAAGGGTCAGCTGCTCATCGAGCCGGTAGACGATATCGGTGACCTTATGGCGCAGCTCATTGATCTCCGGATCATCGGTGATGACCGGGTCCATATGGATGACAGCACTGCAGGAAAGCTTCTGCTGCAGCTCGCGCTCTATGTTATCAATCAGATCGTGCAGCTCCACAAAGCTGCCCTGGGCATTGACCTCCGCATGCAGGGAGATCATCCGCCGTCCGGGACCGTAATCGTGAACGAGCAGGTCGTGAATGCCCATGATCTGTGGATGGGAAAGCACAATGCTGCGGATTTTTGTGACAAACTCCGGGTCGGGAGCCTGACCGAGCAGCGGATTGATGGTATCCCGGGCAGAGCTTACGCCGGAATAAAAGATGAAGATCGCGACCAAAAGACCGCACCAGCCGTCGATGGCAAGACCGAAAATCCACCCAATAACAGAAGAAAGGAGGACGACAGAGGTAGCGAGCACATCGCCGAAGGAATCAGACGCTGTTGCGTTCATCGCAGAGCTGTCGATGGCACCGGCAATTTTGTGATTATAAAAATACATATAGAGCTTGACGAGAATGGAAACGACCAGAATCAAAAAAATAACCGGAGAAATTTCCGGCAGGGTCGGGTGCAGGATCTTCTCAAAGGAGGATTTGGCAAGCTCCGCTGCCATGATGAGGATAATGGCAGAAACGGAAAGCCCGGCGAGATATTCGATTCTTCCGTGTCCGTAAGGGTGGTCAGAGTCTGCTTCCTGTCCGCTCATCTTAAATCCGATCAGAGTAATGACCGAAGAACCGGCATCCGACAGGTTGTTGAATGCGTCCGCAGTGATGGCGATGGAATGGCTGATCATACCGGCGACGATCTTTAGCACAAACAGAAAAAAGTTAAAAAAAATGCCCACCGAGCCGGTGAGAATGCCGTATGCCTGGCGAACCTTCGGGCTGGAATAATTCTCATAATCCGGGATGAACAGTCGTGACAGAAGCGTAAGCATGGTGTAATCCCTCCATAAGTTTGAAATGCTTCCTGAAATTTAAGTTTTCTTCTCAGTATACCATGCTATGCGAAAAAAACAAGGAAAAGTGATAGAAAAATCTCTTGACAGGGCCTCGCGCTCTGTATATATTCAAAGTGTACTAATACTGATAATACACTTAATACAATCAATACAGTTCTGGATCGATGAAAAAGACAAAAAGAATCGGGAGAAGGAGGAAAGATTGAAAAATAAAATTTTTCAATCACGAGATTTGTGTCTGCGCGCACTTGACACAAACTCGGCATGCGCAAAAAGCGTGCGCAGAAATGAGAGGAAAGAATGATTATACTGGATTACCGGGATACCAGACCGCTGTACGAGCAGATCGTGGACAAGTTCCAGATGCTGATTTTAAGCGGCGCGCTGGAGCCGAACAGCCGGATGCCGTCCGTACGCTCCCTGGCGGTGGAGCTGTCCATCAATCCGAACACGATTCAGCGGGCATACAGTGAGCTGGAGCGAACCGGATTTTTATACACAGTAAAAGGAAAGGGCAACTACGTTGCCTACAGCGACAGTCTAAAGGACGTCCGGAAGCAGGAAATTTTGGAAAAGCTCCGGGATCTGAAAAAGGAAGCACTGGGCATGGGGATGACGGTAAAGGAGCTGACCGGGTTTCTGGAACAAGAGGATACAGCTGCGGCAGGGCAAAAAGAGACCAAAGCCCCGGCAGCGGAATGAGAGGAAACATGATAGAACTGAAAAATGTGAGCAAATCCTTTGACGGGATTGAAGCTCTGAAAAATGTAAGCGTGACAGTCCGGGAAGGAGAGGTTTTCGGGCTGATCGGGACAAACGGCGCGGGCAAAAGTACGCTGCTGCGCCTGGCGTGCGGGGTATTTAAGCCGGATGACGGATTAGCGATTGTGGATAACATGCCGGTATACGACAATGTGCATGCAAAGGCGAAGCTGTTTTTCATCGCGGACGAGCCGTACTTTTTCAACGGTGCGACGCCGAAGGACATGGAGCGTTATTACAGCAGCGTGTACCGGAATTTTGACCGGGAACGGTTTTACTTATACTTAAACAGCTTCGGGCTGGAATCGAGACGCAGGATCAGCACCTTTTCCAAAGGGATGAAAAAGCAGCTCGCGATTCTGCTGGGGCTGAGCGCAAAGACGGAGTACCTTCTGTGTGACGAGACCTTTGACGGGCTCGATCCTGTAATGCGCCAGAGTGTCAAAAGCATTTTTGCAAAGGAAATGCAGGAGCGGCAGTTTACTCCGGTGATCGCCTCCCCTAACCTGCGGGAGCTGGAGGATATCTGC
>ERZ833963.2919-NODE-2919-length-14964-cov-2.347575_pt1 | contig 14964 bp, 12 predicted proteins | sample MGYA00519693_ERZ833963 | MGnify/ENA primary metagenome ERZ833963 (study PRJEB31850, sample SAMEA3708748) | human gut metagenome | biome: human gut; feature: human-associated habitat; material: faeces | place: China | collected 2014 ... | reverse complement strand
TGTCTTCCGGACCGGCCATCAGCCTGGATATGCAGAAAAAGTATATCGATATCGCCTATGTGAAGGCAAAGCGTCTGGAAAAACTCATTGAGGACCTGTTCGGATTCACGAAGATGAATTACGGAAAGATATCCATGAATGTTGGAAAGGTGGATATCGTAAAGCTCTTAGGGCAGCTTTTGGAGGAATTTTATCCGAGCTTCGCGGACAAGGACCTGACCTATGAGCTCAAGAGCAATGTCCCGTCCCAGATCATCACGGCGGACGGAAACCTTCTGGCGAGACTTTTTGATAACCTGATCAACAACGCCATCAAGTACGGTGCCGAGGGAAAGAAGGTCCTGATCCAGGTATTCGCGAAGGACGATATCGTCACGGTGTCTGTCACGAACTATGGCTATGTGATCCCGGCGGAGGAACTGCCGTTGATCTTCAACAAGTTCTACCGGGTAGAGCAGTCGAGGTCCTCAAAGACAGGCGGAACGGGTCTTGGTCTTGCCATCGCAAAGAATATCGTGGACATGCACGGCGGAACGATCTCCGTGGCCAGCGACCTGAACGGAACGGTGTTCACGGTGAAGCTGAAGGTGGATTTTGATGTGAATAAAGAAAATTTTGGTATGATCCAGTAAAGAGAGATAACAGCTGTTCAGCAAAAACGCATATTTCCTGCTCTGACGGCAGAAAAACAGCTGAAAATACGTTACAGTTCAGCCATTACATCTTCTTGTTTTCATATTCATGAAAACAAGAAGCTTGGTGGTTCCACCATATGCTGATTTGGATGAAAAAGTGCTTATGCAAGCAAGCTTGCAACACACTTTCTCATTCAAACCAGCGCATGGCTGAACTGTAACGAAAATACTGAACAGGGATACCCGTTGATCAATGATAGGAAGAATGTATGAGAAATAAAAAGAAACAGCTGCTGTTTGGCTGTCTTGCGGCCCTGGTCCTGTCCGCGGGGGCATTCCCGGCCTTTGCCCAGGACCAGGACAGCTTCAGCACAAACATGGAGTCCGGCTCGCAGAATTCTGTGCCGGTGGCGGTGGACATCACGGCAGTTTACGGAAGAAATGCGAAGCCCGGAAGCTTTGTGCCCATAAAGGTCAGCATCTACGGCCAGACGGAGGCACCGTTTTCCGGCACACTTACTGTCTCTACTTTGGAGAGTGATAACGATGAAGGCACGGAGGAATACGAGTATTCGTACCAAGTAGAGGTGGGACCGGCGGAGACGAAGACGATGGAGTTCTATGTCCCCTTAGGACAGAAGAGCGGGACGATCCACCTGACATTAAAAGACGGGAAGAAGAAGACCATGGGGGAGACCTCCATGGAATTTGACGTTTCTAAGGACGAAAACCGTCTGTTTGCAGGTGTCCTGGAGAACAAGTCAGGAAGTCTCTCATGGATTGACGGGATTGGGCTGAATTATGGAATGCTCACCACACGGGTCGTTGAGATCCCAGGGGAAGACTTCCCGGAAGATTCCAGGGGATTTTCCATGTTTGATGTGCTCCTCATAAACGGATATGACTGCCGGACACTGAACGATCTCCAGAAAGAAGCCGTCCTCACATGGGTGGAAAATGGCGGAACACTGCTTATCGGAACGGGAAGAGACAGGGATAAGACCCTGGATATCCTGGGAGAGGCAGAGCCGAAGGTCAGCTTAAGGGATCCGGAGGTTCTCTGGGTCGGCATGGGAACGGAATACACGAAAAACAGTCCTGAGGACTCGGAAGTCCGCGTGACCTACACGGAACCTGTGATCTCCGGGGCCAAAGAGCGGATGGTGACGGATGGAACGCCGCTTCTTAAGACCATGAAGTACGGAAAGGGGACCATCGGTGTCTACGGGGTAAGCCTGTCGGATCTCTCCGGCTTTGCGAAAAAGAACCCATCCTTCGCGTCGTATTTTCTCGGTGAGATCTTTAACGAGGATGAACTGAATACGATCTATTATTATTCCCAGGGCGGCGATGCTGATTACTGGAACGCCTACAATCTTGTCAGCGGGGGAAACGGGGAACGGATCCCCAATCTCGCGGTCTACGGGATCATCGTTGTGGGATATCTGGTGATCGTGGGACCCGGGCTGTATCTTGTTTTAAAGAAGCGTGGGATCAACCGGTACTACGGGACTGCAGTGCTTATTTTTTCCGCAGCCTCCTGTGTCGTGATCTGGGGAATGGGTTTTAAGACGAGATTCACCAGTGAATTCTGCACGACAGCGACGATCCTGGACGCATCCGGGGACAGCGCGGAGGAGATGACCTTCTTAAACGTCCGGACTCCGGACAGCAGTGGATTTACCGTGGATCTTCCGACGGATTACAGGGTCACACCCCTTACGAGGAGCGCCCGCTACGACATGAACCAGCTGGAAGACTACCCGAAAAAGCGCCAGGCATCCATCGGGATCCGGAAAGAGGCAGACCAGACCGTGCTTTGGAGTCGGAAGTCCAAAGCCTTCGATTCCAGATTTTTCCTTCTGGAGCGGGAGAAAGACCTGGAGTCTGGGAATGTGGAGGCGGACTTTACTGTGTCGGACGGGACGATCACGGGGTATGTGGAGAACAGGCTTCCTGTGACGCTTGAGAACGCGGCAGTCTATCTCTATGGCCAGGTGCTGATCATTGGAAACATGGAACCGGGACAGTATCTGGAATTTGACCGGGAGCCGCTAAAGGTATGGCCGTTGGGCATGACATGGATGCTTTCGGACACCCTGACCGGAACTCCGGACCGTCAGGAAGACTCCGATGAGGAGTACATTAAAAATGTCCAGAAATCCAACCTCAGCGGATACTTTACGGATCGTTACTACTCGTCCTACAATGGCGAGGTGCGCTTCGGCGCGTTCCTCCCGGAAGGTTATGAGGGAAACGACGATCTCTTCGGAAAAAACTGGGACGGAAGGACCTTCTACACCCAGAAGATCGACTGCGCCATGGGAACAGATGGCGAGGTCTACCGCTGCGGTCAGATCCGGGAACCATCCGTGACCTCCGGTATAGGGGCAAATTATGGAAATTCCATGATCCTCTACGGGACAGACCCGGTGGTGGTGGAATATGACCCGGGAACGGACATTGTGATCGAGAAATTCTCATTTCTTCCGGTGTCCGACGACTTTTTCCAGGGCAACCAGTATTCCTATATCCGCCCATTCTCCGGGGAGACGAGTTTTTACAACGAAAAGACAGGAAGCTATGACCCGGTGGATATCCGGAAACAGGATTTCTCAAGGGAAGAGCTGGCAGATTATATCGCTGCCGACGGAAAGATCACGGTCCGCTACACAGCCGGAAGCAATGCGGAAATCGGAGTGAGCCAGACACTTCCACTCCTGATGGTGACGGGGAGGGAAAGCTGATGTTGAAGATACAGGGACTGAAAAAAAAATTCGGAAATTTTGAGGCTCTCTCCGGGCTTGATATGGAAGTGGAGGAGGGGGCGCTCTATGGCTTTGTCGGACCGAACGGAGCCGGAAAGACCACGGCGATCCGCATTATCACGGGACTCCTGAAAGCAGATGAGGGAACCGTCATGATCGGCGGAAAGGACGCGTTCCTCTACAGCGGGCAGGTGAAAAATGAGTTCGGCTATGTGCCGGATGAATTCGGACTTTACGACAACTTAAAAGTCTGGGAATACATGGACTTTTTCGCCTCCTGCTACGGACTCTCCGGCCTTGTGGCGAGAGAGCGGTGCACAAAGCTTCTGGAACAGGTAAAACTCGCGGGAAAAGAGGAATTCTTTGTGGACAGCCTGTCCAGGGGAATGAAACAGAGACTCTGCCTGGCGCGGGCCATGATCCACGATCCGAAGCTCCTTGTTTTAGACGAGCCCACATCCGGCATGGATCCGAGAGCCAGGATCGAGTTTAAGGAGCTTTTAAAGGAACTCTGCGCTGAGGGAAAAACCATCGTGGTCAGCTCCCACATCCTCTCAGAGCTGGCCCAGATGTGTACGGATATCGGGATCATCGATGCCGGAAAGATCGTCCTATCGGGAAACATGGGGGAGATCTTAAAGAAGGTGAATGACTCTAACCCGATCCGGATCCAGGTTGTGGAGAATGTCTGGGAAGCGGTGAAGTTTCTCCGAACGGAGCCGGAGGTCCAGACCATCACGGTGGAGGGAAACGATATCGTCGTGGGATTCCACGGCGGAAAAGACGCTGAGGCGATGCTGCTTGCAAAACTTGTGGCCCACAATATTGGAATCTGCGGATTCTGGAGAGAGCCTGGTGACCTTGAGAGCATCTTCATGCAGATCACGGATCATGATATGGAAAAGGTGGTGATGACGAGTGAAGAATAATCCGGTCTATAAGAGGGAAATGCTGGTACGTTCGAGAAGCTTCCGGATTCCGCTCATCATCATGATCTTCAACGGGATCCTGGCTGTGGTGGCACTCTTAAACATGTACCAGAGCATCGCCCAGGTGAAGGTCAGCGGCTCGGTGCGCTATGAAAATTTTCTCCAGCTCTACGCCTTTGTGGCAGCGCTGGAATTTATGCTTCTGATGTTTATCATGCCTGCTCTGACCTCCGCCAGCATCAGCGGGGAGCGGGAGCGGCACACATTGGAACTCATGTTTACCACGAAGATCCGTCCTGTGGAGATCGTTGTCGGGAAGCTCATGTCCGCATTCTCCCAGCTTATGATCTTAGTGGTATCGAGTCTGCCGATCCTGATGCTGACCTTTATCTATGGAAGTATCAGCTCAGGGGATCTCATGATCCTTCTTGTGAGCTATGTGGTGGGGGCGCTGTACTGTGGAAGCCTCGGAATCTTCGCGTCCTCCCTCATGAAGCGGTCCACATTCTCCAATGTGATCACTTACGGGATCATGTTAGTTGTTGTCGTTGGAACATACATGCTGAATGTGTTCCTCCTCAATATCTCCGAGACAGAGATCAGCACGATGGCGCTCAATTCCGGGGAGACGATCCCGAAGGCGAGCTCCGGAGCGTCGGTATACCTTCTTCTCCTGAATCCGGCAATCATGTTCGCGGAGCTTTTGGAGAATCAGGTGGCAGGTGGCGGCGGAAACTTTACGATCACACATCTCCTCGGTGACAACGGCGGAAATTTTATCACAAACCACTGGGTATTCTGCAGTCTGGTGATCCAGGCGGTGCTCTCTGTGCTTTTTACCTGGGGAGCGGTATTTTTCTTAAAGCCGGAGAGATCGAAAAAAACAGGTTCCTTTGGAAAGCCCACAGGAACAGGACGGAGGTCATAGACAATGTTTTATATTGGATGCCATCTTTCCTCGGCGAAGGGATTCCTTGCCATGGGAAAGGACGCGGAAAAGATCGGCGCGACGACGTTTCAGTTTTTTACAAGAAATCCCAGGGGCGGAAGCGCGAAGCCGTTAGACCATGAGGACATCGCAGCGTTCCTGAAACTAAAAGAGGAGCTGGGGCTGGGGACTCTGGTGGCCCATGCGCCATACACACTGAACGGCTGCTCAGCGGATGAAAAAATCCGGGATTTCGCGAAGCGGACCATGGCGGATGACCTGGAGCGCATGGAGGCGGTTCCCGGAAACCTCTACAATTTCCATCCGGGAAGCCATGTGAAGCAGGGTGTGGAGGTTGGAATCACCTATATCGCGGAGATGTTGAATGAGATCCTGAAGCCGGAGCTTCACACCACGGTGCTCCTGGAGACCATGGCGGGAAAGGGCAGCGAGGTCGGAAGAAGTTTTGAGGAGCTTCGGGAAATTCTTGACAGAGTTGAACTTTCTGATAAGATGGGTGTATGTATGGATACCTGTCATGTATGGGATGCCGGATATGACATTGTGAATGATCTTGACGGTGTGCTGGCGGAGTTTGACCGTGTTGTGGGGCTGAAACGCCTGAAGGCGGTCCATCTGAATGACAGTATGAATGTCCGGGGAGCCGGGAAGGACCGCCACGCCCGGATCGGGGAAGGTGAAATTGGCGCGGAGGCAATTGTGCGGGTGATCAACCATCCGGCGCTGAGGAATCTGCCGTTCTGCCTGGAGACGCCGAATGAGCTTCCGGGGTATGCAGCGGAGATCAGGTTCTTGAAAGATCATAGAATCGGATAATTTTCGGAAAAAATCCGGACCGGAGGGTATAGGCGGCGAAAACCGCTGTTCAGGAATCCGACCGGTGAGTGATAAAAGGAGGAAACGGGATATGGGTATTTTAAAAGTTGGTGCCGGCGCGTTAAAGAGTGTGCTGGAAGACCAGTGGCGCGAGTATTTTTACTGCCCGTCCATGGAGGCGGATGTTCTTGTAAAGAAAGGTGAGAACCGGAAATCAAAGAGAAGCTACAACACAAAGGGCAGCGACAACCTGATCTCCAACGGCTCCATCATCGCAGTCAACGAGGGACAGTGCATGATGATCGTTGACCAGGGCGCTATCGTCGAGGTATGTGCGGAGGCCGGTGAGTTCGTTTATGATACCTCCGCAGAGCCGAGTATTTTCTACGGAAACCTTGGAAAGAGCATCGGGGACAGCTTTAAGCAGTTTGGAAAGCGTTTCACCATGGGCGGCGACACGGCGAGGGACCAGAGAGTCTACTTCTTCAACACGAAGGAAATCGTCGGAAACAAGTACGGCACAGCGAACGCAGTCCCGTTCCGTGTTGTGGACCAGAATATCGGCCTCGACGTGGACATCGCGATCCGCTGCCACGGCGAATATTCCTACAGAATGGTGGATCCGATCCTCTTCTATAAGAACATCTGTGGAAATATCGAGGAAGATTACACGAGAGATAAGATCGATTCCCAGCTCCGCAGTGAGCTTCTGACAGCTCTGCAGCCGGCCTTCGCGAAAATCTCCGGGATGGGAGTCCGCTACAGCGCGCTTCCGGGTCATACGGTGGAGCTTGCGAACGCGCTCCGTGAGATCCTTTCCGACAGTTGGGACGATGTATACGGAATTACTGTGAGCAAGATCGGTGTGAGTTCCGTGAAGGCCTCTGAGGAAGACGAGGCGATGATCAAGGAACTCCAGAGAAATGCCACATTCAGAAATCCTGGAATGGCGGCGGCGCACTTAGTCAGCGCACAGGCTGAGGCGATGCAGAGCGCGGCGAAGAATACTTCCACAGGCCCGATGATGGCATTCGCGGGAATGAATATGGCGGCGCAGAACGGCGGATTCAACACCCAGGGGTTGTTTAACATGGCAGCCGGACAGGGACAGCAGGGAAATCCTGCTATGGCAGACCAGGCACAGCAGGCATCCGGCGGTCCGGCGAAGATGGCACCGTTATCCGGATGGACCTGTTCCTGCGGACAGGAAGGAAATACCGGAAACTTCTGCTCCAACTGCGGAAAGAAGAAACCGGAGGAGAGCGGATCCTGGACCTGCAGCTGCGGACAGGAGAATACAGGCAATTTCTGTTCCAACTGCGGAAAGAAACGCCCGGATGCCGTTTGGACCTGCTCCTGCGGACAGGAAAATAAAGGAAACTTCTGTGCGAACTGCGGAAAACCGAGACAGTAAAAAATGTAAGCTTCCTGGCTGCCTTTTAGGGCAGATGGGAAGCTTAAGCCAGATACAGGGGGAAAGAAAATGGCACTTGTAAGTTATAAATGCCCCAACTGCGGCGGCTCGGTGGTCTTTGATCCGAAGAAGCAGAAGTTCTGCTGTGAGTTCTGCATGTCGGAATTTACGAAGGAAGAGATGGAAGCCGCGGCGTTAAAATCTACGGAGACCAGCGGCACGCAGGAGGGAAGCAGTGCGGCAGATACAGCACAGAATAATAACGCGGGCAGCACGAATCAGAACGAGGATGCCCTGGTCTATATCTGCCCGAGCTGCGGCGCGGAGGTCGTGACGGACGCAACGACGGCGGCAACATTCTGTTACTACTGTCACAACCCGGTAGTGCTTTCAGGAAAGCTTTCCGGCGAATTCCTGCCGGACTATGTGATCCCCTTTGCCATGGACAAGAAGAAAGCAACGGGGATATTCCTTGACTGGATCAAGAAGAAAAAATATATCCCGGACGACTTCTTCTCGAAGGACCAGATCGAGAAGTTTTCTGGTGTGTACTTCCCGTACCTGATGTACAGCTGCAGGGTCGACGGAAGGATCCAGGCGGAAGGCGAGAAGAACCGGACCTGGGTGACGGGAAATATCCGCTACACGGAGCATAAAAAATACCGGATGGAGCGCGCGGGACAGCTTGATGTAAAGAATGTCACGAGAAATGCGCTTAAGAAGAACAACAGCGCTCTCGTGGAAGGAGTCCTGCCCTTCGACATGGAAAAACTTCAGCCCTTTGATATGGGATACCTCTCCGGCTTTCAGGCGGAGAAGCGGGACATGGAGAAAGAGTCCCTGACCCCGGAGGTGGAGAGCGAGGTAAAACAGTATACGGTGGAGCAGCTAAAGGCTGACATCATGGGACAGTATTCCTCGGTGCAGGTGGATCAGAGCGATACAGATATCCGGGACGCGAGATGGCACTACGCCCTGCTCCCGGTGTGGATCCTGACCTACCGGGACAAGGCGGGAAAAGACGAACTCTACTACTTTGCCATGAACGGACAGACAGGGAAGATCTGCGGAAAGCTCCCGGTGGCGAAGGGAAAACTTGTGAAACTGTTCCTGGAGATCTTTGTGCCGGTTGCGGCGATTCTGATGATCGGGGGGTGGTTCCTGTAATGAAAACAAAGCAGATAAATGGAAAAACAGCAGGGAACAGCCTGGAGAACGGAAGAAAGTTAAGTGCGGTGGAAAACGTTTTTCATGCTGTAAAGACAGCGGCGAGAACTGTCTTTGCAGCGAGTGCTCTTGGAGTGCTTCTGGCAGGAACCGCCTTTGCGGCAGCTGGAGAAGATGCCTATCAGATGGCAGAGGGAACGGAGAGCTATGCGGATGTCTACGACATGGCGGATCTGTTTACCGATGAGGAAGAAAAACAGCTTTCTGAGCAGGCACAGGTCCTTTCAGATACGATGAAGATGGAAGCAGTCATCGTCACCACCGAGGAAAATTCCGACTCCGCCCAGGTGTTCGCGGACGGATTTTACATGGAAGGCGGTTTCGGAACCGGTTCCGACCACTCGGGAATCCTGTTTCTCATCGATATGGATAACAGGGAACTCTACATATCTACAAACGGACAGATGATCCGTTACATGACGGACAGCCGCATCAATGATGTTCTGGACGATGTTTATAATTACGCGGCAGATGCCGATTACTACGGGGCAGCGGCGGCGTTTCTGACGGATACGGAAAAGTGCTATTCCAACGGGATTTCAAGAGATCAGTACAACTATGACACGGAGACGGGAAAGATCAGCCGTTATCACCATATCGAATGGTATGAGATCCTGATCGCCCTCGGCGTGGCGGCGGTCTGCGGGGGTACTGCGGTGGCATCGGTACTTCGAAGCTACGGTCTTCACGGGGAAGATAAGCGGATGGCCGCAAACTTTAAACTCTCTTACCGGAGAGACAGCCGGTTCACCATGGGGAATGTCCTGGCAGATGCATTGCTGACATCCTATATCACCCAGCAGGTGATCCAGACACAAAAGAATAACAGACCGGGGTCAGGCGGAGGAAGCTTTTCCGGCGGCGGAAGATCATCCACCCACAGCTATGGAGGAAGCAGCCATGGCGGCGGAGGAAGGAAGTTTTAAGTTATGGAGATCAAAAAGATCGGAATTGTCGGACAGGGCGCTCTCGGCGTCATGTACGGAAATTATCTGAAAAAACGGATGGGAAATGAGAATGTCTTTTTTATCGCGGATGAGGGGCGCGTAAACCGCTACCGGAGCGCGGATATGGTCTGCAACGGGGAAGCCTGTGGATTTTCCTACCGGTCTCCGGCGGAGGCGGTGACGGAGCTTTTTGACCGGACGGGGCTGGCCTACAAGGTTCCGGATGATATTCTTCGGGAACAGTGGAACAAGCTCATGTTAAACACCGGTGTGAATCAGGTGACAGCGGTCTACGGTGCGCCATACAGCCTGATCCAGAAAGAGGGAGAGGCGCGTACCATGATGATCGAGGCCATGCGGGAGGTTCTCCGTGTGGCGGACACCCAGGACATTGATCTTACGGAGGCGGACATCGATTACTGGCTGGAGCTTCTTGCGACCTTAAACCCGGAGGGACATACCTCCATGTGCCAGGATGTTCTGGCAGGACGCCCGACAGAGGTGGACCTGTTCGCGGGAACGATGCTTAAGATCGCAAAGAAAGAGGGATTTTCTCTTCCTGTGAATACGTTTTTATATGAGAAGCTGAAGGAATTAGAAGGCGCTTCGGATTGAACGCGGTGAGTCAATGCTATCATTCAGACAAAGGAGAACAAGAAACACATGACGATCATGGTAATAGACGGTCAGGGCGGAAAGATGGGCAAAGGCCTGGTGGAACAGTTAAAGAAGCTTTGCCTGGAAGATGAGATCCTGGCGATCGGAACGAACAGCATTGCCACAGCAGCAATGCTGAAGGCGGGGGCGGATGCCGGCGCCACAGGGGAAACCCCGGCGGTAGTCACAAGCCGCACCGCCGACATCATTGTCGGTCCCATGGGAATCGTCATCGCTGATTCCCTCATGGGTGAGATCACGCCCAAAATGGCCGTCGCCATTGGCCAGAGCCTGGCCCAAAAAGTTCTGATCCCCGTAAACCGCTGCCAGCACTTTGTCGTGGGCTGCAGGGATATTTCTATGGGGGAGTATGTGAAGCTTGCGGTGGAGGAAGTTTTGAAGATCCGCCGTGGGGAGATATAGGTTTCATGGCATAATTCTCTGCCTGTCCGCATACACTGGGATGTATGTGGGAAGGAGAGTGTGCCATGAGGAAAAAAGAGCATTCGGGATCGGCAGCAGTGATCGGGGCACAGCTGGTGATCCTTTTTATTTTGACGGTTTCCCTGTGCGTTCAGAGCAGAAAAGCGGCGGCGGAGAATACATATGCGGTGATGGAGAAGAGCGGTGAAGGCAGTCGGGCTGGGGAGCCTGAAAAAGCCGGGGAAGCGGGGGACAGCCAAAAGAAAAAATATATCCACTGGGTGGAATTTAATGTTCCGGCGGATGTGATGGAGAAGGCGTTCCGGCTGGACATGGGGACGGTGCAGGAAGAGGTGCATTTTAATTGGGTGGAACTGCTGGCATATCTCGGGGCGAAGTATGGCGGAGATTTTGAGCGGTTCCGGCAGACGGATCTGGACGCAGTGGTGGAGAAACTGAAGTCCGGAGCGGCAATGGAGGAAATCACAAAGGACATGAAGTATTATGCTTATTACCGGGAGGCATATGGGGCGGTCCTGGATGGCATGGTTGGGTATTTTGAGCAGGAGAGCGGCAATAATAAGGTCTGGCTCAGAAAATATGGTCTGAAGGTGTTCTCGCCGATCGCGAAAAACTTTCCCTACAGCGATTATGACGATTTCGGTGCGTCCCGGTCCTACGGATTTAAGAGGAAGCACCTGGGTCATGACATGATGGGACAGGTGGGGACGCCGGTGATCGCGGTGGAATCCGGGTATGTGGAGGCACTCGGCTGGAACCAGTACGGCGGCTGGCGGATCGGAATACGGAGTTTTGATAAAAAGAGGTATTACTATTACGCCCATCTGCGCCAGAACTACCCGTATCAGTCGAATTTAAAAGAGGGCAGTATCGTGACGGCGGGCGATGTGATCGGATATCTCGGCAGGACCGGGTACAGCACCACGGAGAACACGAACAATATCACGAAACCGCACCTTCACTTCGGAATCCAGCTCATTTTTGATGAGTCACAGAAAGAAGGAAACAATGAGATCTGGATCAACTGCTATGAGATCGTGAAATTCCTGCGGATGAACCAGAGTGAGACGGTGAAGGTGGAAGGGACGAAAGAGTGGACGAGAGTCTATAATATGAAGGACCCCGGAATTCCAGAGGGATCAGAACGTACAGAAAATTTAGAACAGCCGGAGGAGAGTGAAGGTCCAACGACTGACTAAAGGCGGGAAACATGGATAGAATTTCAGAAATCTCCCCATAATAACCCAGGTAAGAAAGTTCCGGTACCACTTTCCGGAACTTTTTTCTTAATAAAGAAACGAAAGGGTGAGATTCATGAAAGATCAGGTCTTTGGCGTCCTGCAGAGGATCGGGAGGTCGTTTATGCTGCCGATCGCACTGCTGCCCGTGGCGGGACTATTGCTTGGCATCGGCGGTTCCTTCTCGAATACCACGATGCTTGAAACGTACGGGCTCACGCGGATCATGGGACCGGGAACCTTCTGGAACGCATTGTTCACGGTGATGAGTCAGGCGGGGGATATCGTGTTCGCGAACCTTCCGATCCTGTTTGCCATGGGCATCGCCATCGGCATGGCAAAAAAGGAGAAGGAAGTGGCTGCGCTGGCGGCGGTCATCTCCTTTCTCGTCATGCATGCGGCCATCGGTGCGATGATCGCGGTAAACGGTGGGACGGATGCCTTAAAAGAGGGGGCCGGTGCCATGGTGGCGGGGATCCAGTCCCTGCAGATGGGGGTGTTCGGCGGAATCCTGGTGGGACTTGGGACCGCATGGCTCCACAACCGGTATTACAGGATCGAGCTCCCACAGGTGCTGTCCTTCTTCGGCGGGACAAGATTCGTCCCCATCGTGAGCGCTCTGTTCTATGTCCTCGGGGGAATTCACATTTACTTTATCTGGCCGCCGGTCCAGGCGGCGATCTCAGGAGTCGGCGGCTTCGTGCTCCGCTCCGGGTATCCTGGAACATGGTTTTACGGCTTTATGGAGCGTGCCCTGATCCCCTTCGGCCTGCACCATGTGTTTTATATCCCGTTCTGGCAGACCGCAGTGGGCGGCACCATGGAGATCGGCGGAAAAATCGTGGAAGGTGCCCAGAACATCTTCTTCGCGGAGCTTGCGGACCCAGGAAATACGAGATTTTCCGTGGAGGCCACAAGGTTTATGGCAGGAAAGTTCCCGCTTATGATCTTCGGACTTCCGGGAGCGGCCCTGGCCATGTACCAGGCGGCGCTGCCGGAAAAGAAAAAGGAGGTCTCGGGACTTCTCCTCTCTGCAGCACTGACCTCCATGCTCACGGGGATCACAGAGCCGCTGGAGTTTACATTCCTCTTTACCGCGCCGCTTCTCTACGGGATCCACTGCGTGTTCGCAGGACTGGCGTACATGCTGATGCACATGCTCGACGTTGGAGTCGGAATGACATTCTCCGGTGGGCTCATCGACCTGTTTCTGTTTGGAATCCTTCAAGGAAACAAAAAGACCGGGTGGCTCTGGATCGTTGTGGTCGGAGTCTTCTATTTTCTCATGTACTGTGCGGTGTTCCTGGTTCTGATCCGGAAACTTGACTATAAGACGCCGGGGCGGGAAGTGGGGGCTGCGGCGAAGCTCTATACGAGAAGCGATGTGGAGCAGAGGAAGGAAGAGAGAAAAGGAACTGGTCCCGGACAGGCCGGCAGGGAAAAATCTGCGGGGAAGACGGGAACACGTTCCAGGGAGATCCTTAAGGGGCTTGGCGGGCCGGACAATATCACGGATGTGGACTGCTGTGCGACGCGACTTCGGTGCACCGGAAAGGAAGAGAAAAAAGTAGACGAGTCCGTATTAAAAGCGACCGGGGCGTCAGGTGTCATTAGAAAAGGAAAAGGTGTTCAGATCATCTATGGTCCGCAGGTGTCGGTCATCAAATCGGATCTGGAAGAGTATATGGAAAAGTACGGGGATGAAAGTGATGAAGGTGATAGTCATGAACTTATAAAAAGTCCCATGACAGGAACCGTAATCCCGCTTTCGGAAGTCCCGGATGAAGCATTTGCCGGAAAAATGATGGGAGACGGTGCGGCGGTAATTCCGGATGATGAATATGTGTACGCACCGGCGGATGGGACAGTAACATTTGTATTCCCGACAAAGCATGCAATCGGATTCCAGACTGATGGTGGACATGAGATGTTGATCCATGTTGGAATCGATACAGTATCGTTATCAGGAGATAGCTTTGAGGCTTTTGTGCACGATGGGGATCATGTACGGACCGGGGATAAGCTTTTGAAGGCAGATATTCAGGAAATTAAAGATAAAGTTCCATCGTTGGCATCCCCGGTTCTTTTCACAGATCTTCCGGACTGCCTGGAAGTTCATATTTTAAAGCGCGGAAAGATCCAGAGCGGGGAACCTTTTTTAGAGCTGCATAATAAAGAAAGACAGGAAGTGGGTTGATTATGGAGACATTTCAGTATACAATTACAGACGAGATCGGAATTCACGCGAGACCGGCGGGAGAGCTTGCGAAGCTTGCAAAGGAATTCCAGTCGAAGATCACGATAAAGACAGAGACAAAACAGGCAGATGCCGAAAGGCTCATGGCGGTGATGGCCCTCGGGATCCGTCACGGTCAGACGATCACCGTGGAGACCGTCGGTCCGGACGAAAAAGAGGCGGCACCTGTACCTTTACGGCGCGGTGTGGGCGGCTGGCGGCGCACTGCTGACCGGGCTGACATGGTTGATTACAGTGCTGTTTTAAGGTTGCGTAACTGCCCGATTTGTGATACAATCCCCAATATTGCTGCGGGCGGCGAGGTGCCGCCCGAGGGAGATTTTCCCTGCGGATGAGGTGACTGTATTGCGAATCGGAACGATCGAAGTGGAAAATCCCGTGTTCCTTGCGCCCATGGCGGGGGTCACGGACTGGGCTTTCCGCACCATATGCGCCGAGCTGGGGGCAGGCGTTACCGTGACGGAAATGGTGTCCTCCCGTGCGCTGGTGTACCGGGATCAGAAAAGCGCGAAGCTGCTCCGGAAAAATCCGGGCAGCATCTGCGGCGCGCAGATTTTCGGCAACGACCCGGACACCATGGCAGAGGGAGCGCGGCTGGCGCTGGAAATTTCCGGCTGCGACTTTCTGGACATCAACATGGGCTGCCCCATGCCCAAGGTTGCGAACAACGGCGACGGCTGCGG
>ERZ833963.2910-NODE-2910-length-15007-cov-4.745586_pt1 | contig 15007 bp, 15 predicted proteins | sample MGYA00519693_ERZ833963 | MGnify/ENA primary metagenome ERZ833963 (study PRJEB31850, sample SAMEA3708748) | human gut metagenome | biome: human gut; feature: human-associated habitat; material: faeces | place: China | collected 2014 ... | reverse complement strand
TGACATCAATGACGGAGACTTTGAAGTGCATCATCCGGAATTGGCAGTCGATACAGACCCAATCGAAGAAATAATGCTGAAAGACAATATTAAGCGACTTCGGGAGGTTTTGTGTTACTTAAGCGAAACACAGAAACGCAGAGTTTTTAAGTATTTCTTCTACAACAAAACACTTGAAAAAATCGCAGATGAAGAAGGAGTCGATTTTACTTCTGTAAGGGAATCGGTAAACAGTGCAATAAAAAAGTTGAGAAAATTTTTCTAAAACACCCCCCAAAAACGCTCTCCCATTTCAAACAAGTGAAGGGGGTAATTCTAATCCGGATATGAATTACCTCAGAATAATCGAAAGCGAGGATTTACATATGAAAGAAAAAGAATTTAAGAATGTCAGATGGGGCGATATTTATTACTGCGACTTGGGGGTTACAAACGGTAGTGTGCAATCGGGAATGAGACCGGTTCTTGTGGTTCAGACAAATCGCTTAAATGAAAGCAGTCCTACGGTCGTTGTAGCCGCTATAACGGCTGTTAAAAAGAAAACGGCAATGAATACTCATATTGAGCTAAACACGGATTGTGGCTTAAAAGAGCCGTCGATGGTAATGCTTGAGCAGCTACGCACCGTGGATAAAGCCACAGAGCTTGATAATTTTGTCGGAAGAATTACCGACGCAGATAAAATCAGCGAAATCAAGCGAGGATTGAAATTTGCAGTCGGTATTCCCGTTAAACCCAAGACAGAGCGTAAAGGCATTGTACTAAGTCTTTGCCCTCGTTGCAGAAGCGAGTTTCAGTCTATCCCTGAAAACATTGTAAAAAGACTTGACCCCTTTCAGGCAGATAAAGAGATGTGCGATAAATGTCAGGTAGGATACGGCTATGACTATATGATTTTCAAAAAGAACCATCATCACGCTAAGGGAGGTGTTGACAATGTTTGAAGATAAGATTGAAGCAATGAACAAACTACCCAACGCTGTTGATGATAGTTCCGGCTTTGAGAAAAGAGTTTATACGGTAGAAGAAATAATGGATATTCTCAGCATTGGAAAGAACACTGCTTATGCTCTCGTCAACTCAGGCGTTTTCCATTTTGTAAAGGTCGGCGGACATTACAGAATTTCCAAGAAGAGCTTTGACCGATGGCTTGATAATATGGACAGCGAAAGCTCCGGTTGTCAATTATGCGATTAAACCAATCGCATAATTAACAAAAACTCCGATTTTCAGTACCATATAGCCAAGTCACTTGGCTATATGGTAGTCAGAGTGGCAAATAAGAAATCGGGGGTAAACGGTAATGCGAAAGAAAATTGAAAAGAGCGATACTCGACTTCCTAATACATTCAGGCAGACTGAACCTGATATACGAGCATACACGGTAGATGATATACAGCACATCTTGAAAGTGAGCAGAACTACCGTCTATGAGCTGCTTAAAAGCAAGAAATTCCATAGCGTTCGTGTCGGAGGTCAATATCGAATATCTAAAAAGAGCTTTGAAAATTGGCTCAATGGCGAGAAAGGAGGTTCTGAAGATGGCATTTGTTAATATGTTCAATGACCGAGTGGAGCAGTTTAATCTCAGAGAGGAAAATGAACGCTTGGCAGAATTGTTCAGCGATGAAAAGCTTCAGGAGGAAGCACAGTGGCAAGCCTATTCTGTCAAGGAAATATCTCGGTTGTTTTCCATTTCCGAAGAAGAAGCACTGAAACTGATGAATTGCGGCTTATTCAAAACATACCGAGTCGGCAACGAATACAGAGCTTCAAAGAAAAGCGTTGAAGAAAATAAGAAAATCGTCAAGGCAGTTCTTACATATCAGGACAAAAAGACAATGTCTGTACCCGACGTAATGAGAATACTCGGTCTTGGAAAGACGGCTACATACCGACTCATCAATCAGTGCCGATTTAAGACCTATTTGGTACTGGGCAAAATGAGAGTTGATGTGGATAGCTTTGAAGATTGGTATGCAGGACAATTCCATTATGAGAAAGTAAACGGCGAAAGACCCGGTAAGAAATACGGCAAAACGCTCTCTCCTCTTACTGTTGCAAAGGTACTCGGCATTCCGAGAAGCACCGCAAATGACCTTATGAACGATGGCATTGTTGAGTTTATATGGGTTGACGGTAAACGCCGAATAAAAAGAGAAAGCTTTGATAAGTGGTACGCTTCGCAAAGTAAATACACTAAAGTTAAGGAAATCGAGGAGGTGGAGGGATATGTCGATTGAGGATAGAGTTCGTGAATTAAACGGCGGTACATATACAAAAAAGAGCTATTCCGTAGAGGAAGTTCAGTCAATCTTGGGTATTACCCGACAGACCGTATATAAGCTCATCAAACAGGGGTGTTTTCAGGCAGTAATGCTCGAAACCGGATACCGCATAATAAAGACCAGCTTTGATAAATGGCTGGATAATGAATAAGGAGGAACGACTATGGCTTCTATTGTAAAGAGAAAGAATCGATATTCCGTCGTTTATACCTACAAAGACGATGACGGAAACCAACATCAAAAATGGGAAACCTTTGATACAAACGCAGACGCTAAAAAGAGAAAAACTCAAATTGAGTTTGAACAGCAAAGCGGTACATTCATCATTCCTAATGCTACGACAGTTGCGGATTTGCTTGAAGAATACTGCTCCGTGTACGGAGTAAATAACTGGGCAATGTCAACCTACCGTTCAAAGAAAGGGCTTATGTATAATTACATCATTCCGCTTATCGGCGATGTGAAACTTGATGAACTGACTCCGAGACTTATGGATAAATTCTATCAAAGCCTTCTGAAAGTTAAGACCAAAGTGGTACAGAATAAAAAGCCTAAAAATGAGTATCTGACCGTACATACCGTAAGAGAAATCCATAAGTTTTTAAGGAGTGCCTTTAATCAGGCGGTAAAATGGGAGTTGATGACAAGAAACCCGGTTCTCAATGCAACGCTCCCGAAAGAGGAACATCAGAAACGAGAAATATGGACAGCAGAAACTCTTATGCACGCTCTTGAAGTGTGCGATGATGATATTCTCGCATTAGCCATCAATTTATCCTTTGCCTGTTCACTCCGTATGGGTGAAATGCTCGGTCTTACTTGGGATTGCATTGATATTTCGGAGGAAAGCCTGAAAGAAAACAACGCTTCCATTTTTGTAGATAAAGAGCTTCAGCGAGTAAACAGAGATGTAATGGAGGTGCTTGATAATAAGGACATTATCCGTGTCTTTCCGAGAACTCTGTCAAATACAAATACCTCCCTTGTTTTGAAAACGCCAAAAACTAAAACAAGTGTGAGAAAAATCTTCTTGCCGTCAACCGTAGCTCAAATGCTGTTAGAGAGAAAAAAGCAGATTGACGAAATGAAAGAGCTTTTCGGTGATGAGTATTTGGATTATGACTTGGTATTCTGCCATTCGTCAGGCAGACCGATGGAAGGTCAGGTAATCAACCGTGCTTTGAAAAAGCTGATACAGGACAACGACTTACCCGATGTGGTATTTCACAGCTTCCGTCACGCAAGTATAACCTACAAGCTGAAATGGAACGGCGGCGATATGAAATCGGTTCAAGGCGACTCAGGACACGCCCGAATGGATATGGTTGCCGATGTTTACAGCCATATAATCGACGAGGACAGGCGATATAACGCACAGAAGTTTGAGGAACAGTTCTACAACGCTAAAGGTCTCAAAAATGCGGAAGAAGGTAAAACTGCTCCAATGCCCAAGTTTGAAACTTCGGTTGAACTCCTTGACCCAATGGCAGAGGTTCAAAAAGAGAGCGAAGTTGAAAAAGAAAAGCCTGCTGAGAACAGTACAGATGAAAACGCCGCCTTGCTCACAAAACTGTTATCAAATCCGGAAACAGCAGCATTATTAAAGGCTTTAGCGAAAACAATTTAGTCATACAAAAAAGGCAATCCGTCAGGGTTGCCTTTTGTAATTCCTGAAAAATCTTGAAATCAAGAAGAAAAACCATTATAATATTTGAACACAGATTATTGATTTGCATAAGAGAATGCGTAAACTTCAAATGCGTTTCCTGTGATTTATGGGCTACAGATTAACTCAATGATGTTTCCCATATTTCTTTGCATTTGCTAATACCCTGCTAAAAGGAAGGCAAAAAACCACGAAAAATTAGCAGGTTTTGGACGAGAATTTACTAACAGTGAAATCCCAGAAAAGCCAGTAAAATCAAGGATTTTCGGGGATTTGTAGGGAGTCAAAAATGCCCCTCGGGGGCTTCTCCTAAGGGTTAGTTGTGAGTTCGATTCTCGCCAGGGGTGCCAGAATGAATGACCCTACCCAATTCGAACAAGTCGATGAGACTTGTAGATTGGGTAGGGTTGTTTTATACTCTAAAAGCCTTGGTATGGCAGGAGTTTCATGAGTTGTCACGCTGAATCAAATATGAGACATGAAAATGCAAACTGTCTAAAAGTGTAGTAGAAAACGAAAAAATCAGGCGATTCGAACACGGATGTCTCATTTAACAGTTGCACAGAAGTTCTCTTCCATCTGGTATGGCGTCAGATTTTTCAATGTACGATGAGGTCGTTTGTTATTATAAAACTCAATATAGGAAGCAATGCTGGCTTGAAATGCTCTATCGGAAGGATGGTCCTTTCGGTAGAGCTCTTCTTTTTTCAGCGAAGCGAAAAATGATTCTGCGACCGCATTGTCATACGGCTTGCCGGGTTGCGAAAAAGATTGCTCCGTATTGTGTTCATGCAGGATCTGTTGAAAACGATGAGAGGTATATTGTGCGCCTCGGTCGCTATGAAAAATAAGACCAGACGATGGATGGCGTTCCTCATACGCCATTTTGAATGTTGCGGTGATAAGTTGCGTACTGTTCCTTTTTGAAATTTTATGTGCGATTACTTTGCGCGAGAAAAGGTCGATAATTACGCAAATATAAAAATAGTGCTCTCCCAGTTTAAAACAAGTAACATCGCTGACCCATCTCTGATTCGGTTGTTGAGCATTGAATTGCTGCCGCAGAATGTTCTTCTTTCGTTCTGGCTCACGCAGTTTCAGATATTCCTGCTTCGCCGTTGTCCGAACACTGCTTAAGCCCATCTCATGCATGAGCCGTGAAACATATTCCGCACTGACCTGATGCCCACGCTGAACGAGAATTGTCCGAATTTTCTCTGCACCCAACACCTGTCTATATTCGTCAAACACATCACGGATGAGCTGGCAGTATTCTTGACGGCGTTTATCAAACCAGGCGTTTCCACGCTTGCTGCGTAACATATGGTTGTAAAATGTACCGCGGTCAACATCCAGTGCTTCGCATATTGTGTGAACTTCATATTTCCCGTAAAACGGCTCCAAAGCGTACAGACGATCTTTTAACGGAGCAGACGCCAGACAATCAACGGCTTTCAGAATCATAATGACATTTTGCAGCTTTTCTACTTTTCGTTGGAGTAATGCGTATTCTTGATAGGAAAATTTCAATGGCTTGCCCGCACTGTCTGTCGGAAAGGAGTTGAGCCAGCGGTACAGGGTGCTACGAGGGATATTGAGTTCATCGGAGAGTGTGGCGATGCTTTCGCCCTGCTGATAGCGTGAGATGATGGATAGCTTTTCTTCATTTGAATATTTCATGGTGATGCCCTCCTTTACCAATCAAGGATAGCATGAAAAGTGAATTAAGAATAATTCTATAATCACTTGTGGTGCGAATTAGTTTTAATCAGCTTATCTTACGAATTAAATAGTGGTCAGAGAACATGTCAATAAATACAAGTTGGTACATTTTAAATGATTTTGTATAATATGGACAAACAGAAAGAATGGGGGTATACTCAAATAAAGTAGACGATCATATACATAAGATTTTTCGATTAAGAAACTCGATGATTGAAAATATGCTCGTGGTATATCCTAGGGAATGATTTACTAAGGTGGGTAGATAAGAATGAAGCTATCTAAACTGAAATTGTGGAATTATAGGTGCTTTGGCTCAGAAGAGCAGGTCATCTTAATTGATCAACTAACGACATTTATTGGAAATAACAGTGCGGGGAAAACTGCTGCACTGTCAGCCCTTAATTGTATGTTTTCTGAAAACAGTAATGATCGTATTCTACACAGAAGTGATTTTCATCTGCCCAAAGATATACTTCCAGATGAAATGGAACAGCAAAGTCTTTATATAGAAGCAGTATTTGAATTTGAAGAATTGCAGTCAGGAAGCAATGGTGGAGAATATGCTATACCTATCTTTTTTCAACACTTTGTTGTTGATAATCCAGGTAGGCTGCCGTATCTACGGATCCGTCTTGAGGCCACATGGGAAAAAAGCAATACTATTGACGGCTCGATTGATAGCAAGATAAGTTATATTACTTGTCCGGAGTTTGCTGAAATTGAAGAGGGCAATCGAACAAATGCGTCTCGACGGGATCTGGACAAGATTCGAGTGATTTATGTCCCAGCAGTCAGAGATCCTTCTAAGCAGCTGAAAAATGCATCTGGTACGATGATGTATCAGATCATGAGCAGCATCAACTGGAGTGAGGAGACAAAAGGAAACGTTAAAGCCAAAATTAAGGAATTAAATGAACAATTTGAAGAAGAAAAAGGCGTTTCCATGTTTGGCACGTCGCTGGGAAAGCAGTGGAAAACCTATGATTCTGATGAGCGATATTCGACAGCCAGCTTAAGATTCAACAGCGCTGATATTGAAACATCTATCAGAAAAACAGAGGTTGTTTTTGAACCGACAGAAACGGGAAAAGAGTATACGATAGACCAGATGGGAGATGGTCTGCGATCTTTGTTTTATATATCTTTGGTTGACAGCATATTGGATGTTGAAGGTCAAATGGTGAGAGAAATAGAGATAGATCCAGAACATACCTCTTTCAATAGAAAACCACCCATTTTGACGATTGTAGCCATTGAAGAGCCTGAAAATCACATCGCTCCACATCTGCTGGGGAAATTGGTGGGGAATTTGAAAGATATTGCAGGCAAAAACAATGCGCAAGCAATTATGACATCCCATTCTCCTGCGATTGTTAAGCGGATTGATCCAGAGAATCTCAGATACTTTAGATTAGACAGGGAGTTGCTGGCATCAAAAGTAAGATGCATTACTCTGCCGGATGAAGAACGTATGCAGGATCAATATAAATATATCAAGGAAGCGGTGAGAGCCTATCCTGAACTGTACTTTGCAAAGCTTGTTATTTTAGGAGAAGGAGATAGTGAAGAAATTATCCTGCCGAAGTATTGGGAAGCCATACATGGGAACACAGATGTTAGTGGAATATCGATAGTTCCACTTGGAGGTCGGCATGTCAACCACTTCTGGAGATTGCTGAATGACTTGGAAATCCCATATATTACATTGCTCGATTTGGATCGGGAACGAGATGGTGGTGGTTGGGGACGTATCCAATATGTGCTTAAGCAGCTCATTGCAAATGGATACGACAGAAATGTACTACTCAACACCACTGATAGCGGGATTCTAACTGATGCCGAGTTCGAAGGAATGGCGGGCTGGAATGTATCTGCTATAACAGCAATGCAGACTTGGATAGCATGGCTTGAAAAATATAATGTTTTCTTTTCCGCACCGTTGGATATCGATTTTATGATGCTGGAACAGATGGGAGATACGTATAAGGCAACTTTGGATACGAGAGAAGGACCTTGTATTGATATTGCCCAGAGTGGAAAGAAAGAACGTATTACAAAAATTGAAAATGATGGTGAAATACACTCGGAGTATGAAACTCGAATCTTAAAAGACATAAAAAACACACTAAAAGAAGAAGGCGGTGATGGACATACCTACTCGCCCGAACAGCAAAAACTCATGGTATGGTACACATATTTCTTCTTGAACAGAGGAAAACCGTCTACACATATTGCAGCACTATCTCAATTAAGTGACGAGGAGTTAAAAGAAAATGTACCGCCGGTTTTGCAACGTTTAATTGAAACTGCTGATCACATTCTAAAAGGTGATAAGAATGAAAATTGTGCATCCTGATAAATGGTTGCCTTGCGACGGGATCTCGTTAGAGGAAGCTGCGGATACAGCCGTTCGCTGCAGTGACAGACATGTACTGGTTGTTGCGGGGCCAGGCGCAGGAAAAACGGAATTGTTGGCGCAAAAAGCAGCATTTCTATTTCAGACAAATCAGTGCAGAGAGCCTCAAAAGATACTTGCTATCAGTTTCAAGACGGATGCTGCACAGAATTTGAAAGAACGCGTGGAAAAGCGATGTGGCACAGATATAAAAGGTAGATTTGTATCAATGACATACGATGCATTTGCCAAAAATATTCTTGACCACTTTCTATATGCACTGCCTGATGAACTTCGCCCGGCCACCGATTATCTGGTGAATGATCCCGATATAATTGATGCAGCGTTTCATTGTGCGGGATTCAAAAACCCTAATGGCTTCACGCAGTCTAGGCTGAAAACTGAATATGATGATATTCTGTCACGAATTAGTCTTCCTTTAACAGGAGATGGATTAGGGCATAAAGTGTGGCCACTATTGTTAAAGGGATTCAACGGAAATAAAGCGACTTTGACATTTAAGATGATCATGATGCTTGCCATGTATATTATTGAAACGAACCCGTATATTAAGCAAGCCTTACAGATGACGTATTCATTTGTGTTCCTTGATGAATTTCAGGACACAACGGCAATTCAGTATGCGTTTGTAAAGGAGTGTTTTTGGAATTCTGGTACCAAGGTAACATCTGTGGGAGATAACAAGCAGAGAATCATGGTATGGGCCGGGGCAGTAAAAACGATATTTAATGACTTTTATAGAGAACTGAATCCGAAATGTATACGCTTGATAATGAATCATCGTTCTGCACCCAGATTAGTTGCATTGCAAAAGGCAATGTATGAATCTTTAAAAGAAAAGGCAACAGAAGTATGTGCTTCTGGCAACTGGGCCGAGGATGATGGGAACATTGCACTTTTTATTGCAGACAATGAACAACTGGAGGCTGCTGCTGTATCGAAGGATATACTATTGAAAATCTCAAATGGTGTAGAACCACACGATATTTGTATTCTCTGCAAGCAAAAGCCGCAGGACTACGCTTCGGCGATTATTGAGGAGTTGGAGAAACACGGTGTACGGGCGCGCATTGAAACTGGCTATCAGGATCTTATCAAAGAACCAATAGTAGATTTGTTTATCAAATTCATGATATGCGCTGACAGCAGAAAACACCCAAATGAATGGACTTTTATAGAAGAGTTACTGGTTGAGCTTTGGGGAATTAGCGGGATGCGGGAAAATGATACTTTTGATGAAATGCAGAGGAAACTGTCTGCTGTAGTGAACGTTGTTAAGAAGAATATTCAGCAAAAGCTTGATACAGAGCAATGGCACAGTACTTTGAATAGTATTATTGATTTTTTTGGCATTGGAAATATAAAGGCGAAATTCCCGGCGTATAAACAAGGTACTTACTTTATGAATGTAATCAACCAATTTGAAAGTCTCTTTTTTGAGGAATATGTAGCCGCACACGGAGTATGGAACTTAGCGATTGAAAACTTTCGCGGAGATCATTCCGTTCCTATCATGACAATTCATAAAAGTAAGGGATTAGAATACAATGCTGTATATTTTATTGGATTAGAGGATTCCGCTTTTTGGAATTTTAGAAATCAACCAGATGAGGATAGATGTACATTTTTTGTGGCGCTATCACGTGCAAAGGCGTCTGTTACATTTACATTTTGCAAAAAACGAACTGGCATGAAGTGCCCTATGCAAAGACACAACGCGATTAACGAATTTTTTGATTTATTACAAAGGCCTGGAATTGCAGAGGTAAAGCGTTTCCAAAACCGCTAACTGATTTCACGCACTTGAAATTACAAAAGCGCTGCGAGACAATGATTTGTGCCTACATCTTTTTTGTCAACACATGGCAGAAATGACCGGAAATCGAAAGATTTCCGGTCGTTTTCTATGCACATTTTAGACTGGATTTTCTGCTATATTCGCGTGTTTTCGCCGCTTTTCCAACAAATATGTAATTTTTCAGAAACAACCTTTTATCAAGTCCGAAACAAGTTTGAAACGACTTTCTGACAGGTTTTGAGCAAAAAATAGAGCAAACTGTTGCACTTTTGTTGCACCTGTGTTGCACCTATTTGATATGGCAATATTGGACAATGTTTTATTGACATTTTGCTGTTTTTGGTATAAAATGCATATATTATCAAAGAGAGTTATTTCAATGGGGCACACAATTTTTCATTGCTTCGTAGTTCCAAAACAGCTGCATGATAGGCATAAGGAGTTTAATGATCGTCAATGGAGCGAATCAAGCAGATGCGGCTGCAAAATAAAAGCATTTGCAAATTTATGACATAAGGAGGGTCCCACTATGTTGATGGAACAGGAAGCTCCCCTGCTTTTTCATACCGTATTTGCCGGGGCGGTCATACTGACTGTGGCGTATCTGCTGCATTGGCGGGGCCATTCTCCGCAAAAAAAGCCGCTCGAGCTGATCCTTTATTTTGTCCTTTTACAGATCCCGGCCTACATCTTGGTCTTCTACGCTATGATGTGTCCCGGTTCCGGAGAGAGGACCTTCGCTTTCGCAATGGGAGGTTTTTGCTGGCTGATCGGAATTCTGGTTCTCATGCAGGGGATTCGCGATCTGTTGGATCACAACACAAATAAAAAGGATCCGCCCAAATGAACAGCGATATGGAGAGGAGTACCTCAAAAAGGTACTCCTCATTTTTTACCGTATCAATCTTCATCGGGCCATTCGCTCTCCGGCACGGGCCGGTCGGGCAGCTCGCCTATCCGATGGAATGCTGCTGAGCAGAGAGGTATACATAAAGCCAAAGGGCGCGTTCTTTTGAACGCGCCCTTGCTGTTTAGCCGGATAGCTCCCGGATCTCATCCTGAATGAGGCGGCCCGCCGCGGCGGCAAGCTGGTCGATGCGCCGGATGCGCGCGAGGTCGCGGCCATAGATGGCGTTCGCCGCCGGAACGCTGGTGTTCTCGCCCATGAACACCGCGGCGACGCGGATGCCCTGCGCGCGCAGGGCGCGGACCTCGGCGGCGGTGTCGTCGATGCCGGGCTGACCGTCGTAATCGCGGCTGAGCGGAATTTTGCCGCTCGGGAGAATTTTATGGCTGTCGTTCGGGCTGGCATCGGTGAGCAGGATCAGCAGGTGCTTGTCCGCGGGAGCCGATTTCATCAGCTCGCCCATGCCGCGCAGAGCCAGACCGTCGCGGTTCCAGCCTGCGGCAAAGTAGTCGAACACGCGATGCTCGCCGTTTTTGTCCCCGAAATCCTTCAAAACGCGCAGCACCGTGTAGCCGCGCAGGCTGCAGAAGCTGGTCACGCGCACGGGAATGCCGCAGGAGACAAGGCTTTTGGCGAGAAGATAGCCCTGAATGGCGATGCTCTCCTGACAGTGCAGGCGTGAGGCCGAGGCGTCGAGCATCAGGTCGACGGTGAAGCCCGCGCGGCTCTCCTCGTCCCTGCGGAGAAAGACGCGGCTGTCGTGCAGCACCGGTGCGCGCCAGACGCGCGTACCGTCCAGCCGCCCCTCGCGGGCGAGGATGTCCTCGGGCTGCTGATGGATGAGCATACAGTTGCGAATCTGCTCCGTCAGACGCAGGAGAGCATTCTGATGCAGCGCACTGTCGCGGACGTAGGCGGCGCGGTTGCGCTTGGCCTGCTCGGCAGCCTGCTCGAAAAGACGCTGCGTGTCGGCGCGCATGGGCTGGCCCGGCACGCGCTCGCCGCGGGTGAACCAGAGATGGCAGCCGAGGTGATCGCCGGTGCAGCAGCGCTGCTCGATGCGCGCGAGCGCCTGCGGGGAATAGAGGCTGCGGCCGAAGCAGCGCTCGATGTAGTCGTGATCCTCCGCTTCGCGCTCGTTCGAGCGAAGCTGGGCGCGCAGCGCGTTGGACGCGCGCACCATGCCGTTCTCGCCGGCGACCGCAGAGCGGCCGATGGTCAGCTCGTCGGTGCGGACGATCTCGACCGGCAGGAGCTTGGTGAGCAGCGGCGCCCACTTATCGCTGAAATGAAGGCGGAATGGTGATTTTTTATGGGGCGTGCCGTCAAATTGCAGGTATTTCTCAAACGCCGCGCGGACGGCGGCCTCCAGATCGTCCGCGTCGAGCGTGCCCGGGCAGGCGAGGGCCTCGGAGAGTCCCTTTTCCCACGGGGCGAGCAGCGGCGGCTTCTGCCCAAGGACAGATCTCCAGCGGGCGGACTGGAGCGAATAGACGAGCTGGTTCTTGTCCATCCACTCCTGCCGCGAGAGCTGATATTCCGAGGCAAAAAATTCTGCGGCGTGGGCGCGGCGCAGCTCCGTGAGCACGGGACGGACGGGAAGCTCCTTTTCATAGACGGCGTTTTCCAGCGCGAGCCACGTGAGGTCGTCGAACGCGGAGCGCCGTGTGTCGTCCGCCCAAAGGGCGAAGAGACGGCGCGGCATCTCGTCGCCCAGCCACTTGCGGACCAGACCGATGACGCAGTTCATGTAGAAGTCCGGCGTGCCGTCGGCCTTGAGGGCGAGGAACTGCGGCTCAAATTGATAGTCGCCGCAGGCGGTCCAGACCAGATTGATGGCGCGGCGCTGGTTGGCGCTGTAGCTGTCGGTTTCCATATCAGTCGGTGAACAGGCGGCTGCGGTCGAGCTTCGCGGGGATGCGCGCGGCGATAACGTCGCGGATGAGGCTCTGCTCGTAGGCGTCGAAGGCCTTGTTGGTGATGCCCATGTCGAGCGCTGTACCGGCGCTCACGCCGCGGCGGATCAGGCGCAGCGCGTCCAGAAGCCCGCGCAGGTCGAGCGCCTTGGAGGAGATCTCCGCGCTCCCGCACTTCTTTTGCAGGTCGAGAAAGAGCTGCACGAGCTGTCCGCGGTACTTTTTCTCCAGCGTGGGAAACTCCTCGCCGAGCAGACGGTCCAGACCGTCCTCCGCGATGGGCGGCATCTGAATGACAACAAAGCGCGAGGTGAGCGCTTCATTCAGCTCGCGCGTGCCGGCGTAGCCGTAGTTCATCGTGCCGATGAAGCGCGCGGCGGGGGCGACCGTCACGCGGTCGTAGCCGGGGACGTCGATGGCGCGGCGGAAGTCCAGCGCGGCGTGCAGCACGGCAAGAGCCTCATTTTTGGCCATGTTGATCTCGTCGAGCACGCCGAAGCCCCCGTGCTTCGCGCAGAGGTAGACGGGGCCGGGGCGGAAGGTCACCTGTCCGTTTTCAAAGGTGTCCATGCCGATGAGTCCGGCGGCGTCCATGCTGACGTGGAAGGAAACGTCCCACGCGGGGCGGCCGAAGGCCTGCGCCAGATTTTCGGCCAGCACGTTCTTGCCGGTCGCCTTGCTGCCGGCGAGCAGCAGGTTCTCGCCGCACAGCAGTGCGGCGATGGCGGCCTCCCAGACCTCTTTCCCATAATAATGATAGCGCGGCTGCGGGATGCGGCCCTGCAGCGCCGGCTCGGCGGGGTATTGTGCGCGGTAGGCGCGGACGCCGTCGAGCAGCGCGGGGCTGATGTGCTCCTGCTCTAAAAATTCCAACAAGCTCTCCTCATCCTCTCTTTCGGAAATGCGCGCGTCGCGCGCTTCGTTTCGGCCTCATCATAGCACAACGCGAGGGCTTTGCAAGCCCTTTTTCCGTCAAAATTTCGGACGGCTGCGGCACGTTTCCTGGACGCTTTGGCGCGAGCGGCGCAAAAAAGAACGCCGCCCGGCGGGCGGCGTTCCCTGAACGGATCAATCCTTCGTGAGGACAATGGGCATTGCCGGTCCTTCGCTCTCGCCGTCGGCGCTGTTGTTGGCGGAGGGCATTATCTCGCGCGTGAGCATTGCCGAGAGCCGCGTGCCGTCGGTCAGCTCCGCATGGAATACGACCTGCAGCTCCGCACCGTAGGGAAGGCCAAATTCCACGCCCTCTGCGCCATAGATGCTGTAAACGCCGGCGGTGCTCTCATCGGGAATGTCGCTGATCCACCACTGTACGGCGGAGCGTTTGTCGTCGACCTCCATGAACCGGAGCGTGCTTTGCGCGGCGCTCTTTCCGTCCACCCGATAGTCGAGCCACGCGGACCGGAGGGCGGCGTCATAAGCGCCGAGGTAGAGGTTCGCGGTGCGGTGGTCCTCGTCCTCCCAGCCCTTGACGCTGCATCGGATGTCCGAGACGGAATAGGAACGGCTGAGGACGTAGCCGAAGGAAAGATCCTCATAGAGCTTCGGCAGCGCCTCGTCGGCGAAGCCGGGCAGGTCGCGGATCGTCTCGAGCTGACGCTCGCCGCCGGTATCGTAGGCGGCGGTGGCTTCGAAGCCATCATCGTTCATCGAAAGCACGGTTTCGCCTCGGTAGACGTCGTACTCGTCGCGGACCAGCTCGACGGCGGCCGTTCCGTCGTCGGAGGCAAGGGAGCGGAGACGGAGGGAGACGGCAAGGTCTTCCTGCACCGTCTTGGGCCGGAGGGCGAAGGCAACCGTGCAGGTGTAGGTGTCCAGGTCGAAGCGCTTGACCGTGTAGTCGAACTGCGCGGTCAGCGTGGCGCTCTCCTCCATCGCTTCGCGCACGGAGCTGCTGATGCCCGCGATCTGCGAGGAAAGGCTGGACTGCACGCTCATGATCTGTGATTGCAGAGAGCTGACCTGCCACTCGAGCTGCTTGACGCGGTGGTTATTGTAGAGTGCCAGACCGACGGCGAGGGCGAGGCAGACCGCCGCCGCGCCGAGAAGGAGCTTTTGCCGGCGAACCTTCTTCGGCGCGGCAAGGGTATCCTGCGCAGGCGCGGGCGTGGAAGAGTCGACAGACGAGGCGGCCTTGGCGTCACCCTTTTCCGCTTCCTCAAGGCTCAAAAGCTCATCGACGCTCACGCCGTAGAGACGGCTGAGCTCCACGAGCTTGCTCAGCTCGGGCTGGGCGGCGCCCGTTTCCCTTAGTTAAAGATATTGTTGGGTATCTCAAGATGTGTCATTCG
>ERZ833963.2894-NODE-2894-length-15065-cov-56.547302_pt1 | contig 15065 bp, 5 predicted proteins | sample MGYA00519693_ERZ833963 | MGnify/ENA primary metagenome ERZ833963 (study PRJEB31850, sample SAMEA3708748) | human gut metagenome | biome: human gut; feature: human-associated habitat; material: faeces | place: China | collected 2014 ... | reverse complement strand
TGGACTTAATCAAGAGCAACTTTTCTATTAATAGATTACATGAGAAGTAAGCAGTGTTGAGAGAGAAGTAATCAACAAAGCTTACTTCTCTGCGTCGTTAGCGTAGATACACCACAAGAATATCAATTGGTATACAACTTTATAGGTCTTATATCAATGATAAACACATGGCTTAAATATGCATATTGATAAACGTACGGCATGAAAATAAAACTGATTGCATTATTTATAATGATGAGATCATTGAAAAATGGAAGAGGCAGACTCTTAGATTGTGTGAACTTAGTAGTGAAGTAATTGTTGAAAAATAGAGGTACTTGATAAAATAGAGTTGCATTTTCCGTATAAAAACGTATCTTTGTGTAAAGAGAATCAAAGACATCGATTATTAATGGCTATTTTCTTTCGCACTGCGAAACAAAACATATAAGCGATTGCCTGATATTTAATAGATGATATTAATGATTAACACAATGAAAATGCGCTTGATTTTTCCTTTTGTTCTATTGATTTATTCATTGATCTGTCAGGCAGATGGTGGTAAAGATTCATATATCTTCCGGAAAGTAGATTATCAGCAAGGATTATCTAATAGCGCTGTGCTTTGTCTTTTTCAAGACAATACAGGGTTGATGTGGTTCGGTACTTACGATGGAGTCAATTGTTATGACGGCAGAAGCATGGAAGTTTTCCGTTCCGATTTTTCAGCTCCCAAGGCTTTGAGTAACAACGTAATCCATTCTATTCAGCAGGCGGATAATAATTGTTTGTGGATTTCTACTCATTTGGGGATTAATCGTCTTTCACAGAATTCACGGCAAGTTGTCGGATATTATGACTTTACAGATGATTATTATCTACATTCCAATTCAAAAGGAAACACATGGGTGGTGAGTCATGGTGGAATTTTCTACTATAATACATCTTATAAACGATTTGTACAGATTAAGAATCTGAAAGTACCCGTAGAAGATATGGATAAACGGGCGTTCGTCACGGATGATGGTGTTTTGTGGATTTTCACTCAACAAACAGGGGAGCTGTTACAGGTTTCGCAGGATGCTTTTGATTGTGACACATTATCAATTCATTCAACTGTTTTATCTACTAATTTTCATGCGAAACCTATTGAAGATGTCTTTTATCAGAATGGCGTTCTTTGTTTTATCGATAGTGAGCATGATCTTTATGTTTATGATATTTCCCGACAATCTAAAATTTATATTCGTAACCTTTCTTCATTAGTGCAGAAGAATGGAACTATTGCAGGAATAGCCCTTTTCTATGAAGATATTATTATTGGTTTTCGAACGAATGGGTTAGTCCGTCTCCGTACTTCACAAAAATATAAAGAAGAAGTGGTCGACCGGAATGTACGTATATATAGTATTTATCGAGATCCTCATCAGAATGTCTTATGGGTTGCTTCAGACGGACAAGGGACGATTATGTATGCTAAGAAATATTCTATTGCCACCAATTTGATGCTCAATCAACTGTCATCTAACTTAAGCAGGCAGGTACGTTCTGTTATGACAGACGATAGTGGTGGACTATGGTTCGGGACGAAAGGTGATGGACTGTTGCATATACCGGATTATCGTGAGAATGAGGAGGTTTCTGCCGTTACAGTTTACTCTCCTGAAGGAAAGCAAAATGTTGTGTCTTATATACGATGGAATAAAGAATTTCCCGTTTATAAATTGGTTCAAAGCCGTTATATGGATGGCTTTTGGATAGGATCTGGAGATCCGGGACTATTTTACTATTCTTTTGAAGACAAAGCTTTGCATTCTGTGGAGAATCTGCCGGCACAACCCACCGAGATACATGGCATTTATGAGGAAAATGATAGTGTACTTTATGTGGTGACAGCCGGTTCCGGTTTTCATAAATTAATACTTGAGAAGCAGGCAGGTACCATTCGTTTCAAGTCGCAGAAAAGTTATCATTTTTTTCACGGTCAGCGAGAAATTACGATGTTCTATCCAATGTTGCCCGAAGGGGATTCTATTTTGTGGCTTGGCAGTCGGGAGAAAGGACTCGTACGGTTTGATAAGCGGACTGAAGAATATAAAGTGATTTCTTTGAAAGAAATGCTTCATAAGTCGGTAGACGATGTGCTCAGCCTGTATCGGACCAAAGAAGGGTTGTTATATGTAGGGACAACATCAGGATTGGTATGTTTGAATTCTAATGGCAAACAGATGAAAGCTACCTATATCGGACGGGAGCAAGGTTTGCTCAATGATATGATTCATGGTGTACTTGAAGATGAGAACGGACTCTTATGGCTTGGTACGAATCGGGGGCTGATTAAATATAATCCGATAAATGGCTCATCACATGCCTACTTTTACAGTGCAGGTGTTCAAATCGGTGAGTTTAGTGATGATGCTTATTACATGTGTCCATATACACAGGAGCTTTTTTTCGGTGGGATTGACGGGTTGCTTTATTTGGATAAAGAGGTGCAGGCTGCTCCGGAATTTTATCCGGATATTTTGTTACGTAAGTTGACTGTTGGACATACGCAAGTGGTTCAGGGGGATGGAGATTACTATACAGACGATGGTAAGGCATTACAGTTGAAGGGGACGGAGGTTTCATTTGCACTTTCTTTTGTTGTTCCGGATTTTTTATCAGGAGAAGATATAGAATATTCTTACCAGTTGGAAGGATATGATAAGGATTGGACCTCTTTTAGTAGTATTAATGAAGCCTCATATACAGGAGTGCCGGCAGGTGATTATATCTTTAAGGTACGCTATAAGAGGGATGTATTTGATACAGAATATCGGCATTTTTCTATTCCGGTATATATCCTTTCTCCCTGGTATCGATCGGTGGCGGCTTATTTTGTTTATTTGATCATTTTTTTGTTGTTGTTAGGGTACGTGATATATTTGCTACGTAAAAACTACCTTCAGGAACGGATGATGAAAACACTGATGGGGACAGAAAGTTGCCGGAAATCCGAGACTGTATATACAAACCGTAGGATGCTTGAAGATTTTACTCTTATTTATAATTATTGTGACCAATTGCGTGCAGAGAATCTTTCTTATGAGCAATGTCTTGAGAAAGTGTCACTGATACGCGAAACTGTGATGAGCGCACTTCTTAATCCTGACGCTCTGTTTTTGGAAGAACTTAAACAATTCTTTCCGGATCGGTTTATTGTTTCTGCGCGTATGAGTATACAGGGAGTTTCTCAAGAGGTGTTGCGTACGTTGGAAGAACAAGGGATTGATCATTCTTCTATATCGTCAATGATTCCGGAACACTTAACATTTCCAGTTTACAAGAATGCGTTATACAGTATTCTTTATTGCTGCTATCTCCGGATTACTGAAATGAAGGGTACTCATGGCGTAATAGTAGAAATGTCAGAACAGGATGGTAAGATGCAGCTACATTTTTCTTCTAAAGATGCTACTGCGAAAGCGTTGTATGAATATCTTTCAGATAAAGCTTCTTCAGTGACGGAGAAAGATTCCGATCATGTGTTTGTTGTGCATTTACTTTTAGGTTTTGTACGGTCAGCTTTGGAACGTATTCATGCCGTTCTTCGTTATGATGATGATGAGAGTGGTAGTCGGTTGACGATTATCTTTGAACCGGCGGTCTTGACAGTAGCAGGTGAACAAGGGAAAAAAACTGTGCTTTTGTTGGAAGACAGAGATGAAATGACTTGGTTGATTAGTAATTTCCTGGCTGATGAATACGTGGTTCATCAAGTAAAGAGTGTGCAGCTTGCTTTTGACGAAATTCGTCGGTCGGCTCCGGCTCTATTATTAGTGGATATGACAATGTATGCCAATGCTGAAAGTACTTTTATGGAGTATGTTAGCCGGAATCGTACTCTGCTTTCAAAGACAGCTTTTATTCCATTGTTAACCTGGAAAGTTGGTTCGGCCATTCAGCGGGAACTGATCTTGTGGTCTGATTCTTATATTGTACTTCCTTATGATATATTATTCTTGCGGGAAGTTGTCCATAATGCTATTTATGGAAAGCGGGAAGCGAAGCAGATATATATGGAGGAACTGGGAGATTTGGCGGGACAGATTGTCTGTACAACTACCGAACAAGCTGATTTTATTCGTAAATTGTTAAAGGTGATTGAAGAAAACCTGGACAAGGAAGAACTGGGCTCAACGTTGATCGCTGATCGTATGGCAATGAGTTCCCGTCAGTTCTATCGTAAATTCAAGGAAATTTCCAATACTGCTCCCGGTGATTTAATAAAGAGTTACCGTATGGAAAAGGCAGCCCGCCTGTTACTTGATGAAGAACTTTCTATTCAAGATGTTATTATGGAGGTCGGTATTTCCAGCCGGTCTTATTTTTATAAAGAGTTTACCCGTCGGTTCGGGATGACACCGAAAGATTATCGGGAACAGCGAAAGGTATGCTGATTGTCAGGTTAAATTCTTTCGTATAGGTGATTAGTTGGGAAACATTATTATTTATTTGTTTGTCACAACCTTGTGCTCTAAATTCCTTTTGTCGATTTTATTGTATTGATTATTAGTGTGTTAATCTGTGCTCTAATTTACCATTCTGTGCTTTAGATATGTGTCTTTATTTTGCCGTTTTTTTGGCAAGGTAGAGCATTGGACTTTTATTCGAATAGCCTTTATTTGCAACAATCTTTTTAAAGGGAATTAACCTTATTACTAATCAAATTTAAAGGAATTATGAATGAAAAACTAAAGTATCTTACCTTATTTGTAATAGGTATGATGTTGAGTTTGGGCATGAATGCTCAATCTGTAAAATCAATCTCCGGTACGGTAACCGATGATCAGGGAGAGGCGGTTATCAGTGGTACGGTGAAAGTTAAAAACGGTAGTACAGGAACAATCACTGACATTAACGGTAAATACACTCTCTCTGTTCCTTCCAATGCCACCTTGGTGTTTTCGTATATTGGTTATATCACACAAGAATTTAAAGTCTCGGAATTAAAGAGTAATGTTCTGAACGTAGTTCTGCAATCGGATACGAAAGCACTGGACGAAGTAGTCGTTGTAGGTTATGGTACCATGCGCAAATCAGACTTGACGGGTTCCATTTCCACAGCCAAAGGTAAAGACATGCTGAAAGCACAATCATTCAATGCGCTTGACGGATTGAAGGGTAAAGTGGCCGGTGTGAATATCTTCTCTAATACCGGTCAGCCGGGTGGAGAATCGCGTGTCATCATTCGTGGTATTTCTACTATCAACGCGTCGGCATCACCGCTGTACGTAGTAGATGGAGTGGTGATGTCAAACTTCGAATTGCTTAATCCGAATGATATCGAATCTATCGAAGTATTGAAAGATGCTTCCTCTGCTGCCATCTATGGTGCCCGTGGTGCGAATGGTGTTATCATGGTGACTACCAAGCGCGGTAATGCAGGAAAAGGAGTCCATGTTTCCTATGATGGTTCATTGTCTATCGGTAAGATGGCTAGAAAAATAGATGTAATGGATGCTAACAAATGGATGTCTACCTTCAAGCAGGGATTGGAAAATGCCAACGAATTTCAAGGCAAGAACTTCACAACTGATCTGTCACAGATATTCACAGACGAACGTTTGTTCAATGCAGACGGTTCTCCGAAATATAATACCAACTGGCAGGATGAAGCATCCCGCACTGCCATCTCTCATAACCATCAGATCAGTATCCAACGTACAGGAGAAGGATCTTCTATCGGAGCATTCATCAATTATACCGATCAACAGGGTATTTTGTTGAATTCTTACTTCAAACGTATCAATGCAAAATTGGCGTATGATGACAAACCGACTGATTGGCTGTCTACTTCCGCTAATTTATTAGTAAATCATACTTGGGGTAATAGAACTTCTGATAACCCTTACGGACAAGGCGCATTGCGTACGATGATCGAACAGTTGCCTTTCTTACCGGTTAAGCTGGATGGTGAATATACGCAGACGAACATTATTAATACAAGCTCTATTCTCAATAATCAGACTGATCCTAATAGCGGAAAACAAGGATTCAGCCCGGAAGGTGTAGGTAATCCCGTTGAGTTGCTCGAACGGATGCAGGCTATGCAATATCGTACGCAGATTTTTGGTAATGCTGCTTTGACTTTCCATCTCATGAAAGGATTGGATTTGAAGACCCAGTTCGGTATCGACTACCACAATAATCGTGATGCTAACTATACGCCGTTCACTCCGCGTCCGATGATTAATCAAAGTTCCGAGGGAGCAGCTTCTGCAAATAACTCCAACTCTTTGTATTGGCAGGAAGAAACCTATTTGACTTATGTGAAAGATATAAACAAACATCACATTAATGCAATGGCGGGTATGTCTTGGCAAGAGTATAATTATACCAAATTCGAAGCTTCCGACAGTAAGTATATTGATGACTTCTACGGATATTATAATTTAGGTTCCGGAACGAACCGTCCTTCTGTAGGCAATGATTACGACAAGTGGGCGATGAACTCTTATTTCTTGCGTCTGGCATATTCTTATGACAACAAGTATATGGCTACCGTAACCGGTCGTTATGATGGCTCTTCCAAATTCGGACAGAACAATAAATATGCATTTTTCCCGTCAGTCGGCTTGGGTTGGATGATTTCTAATGAAGACTTTTTGAAAGATAACTCATTGATCAGCAAGCTGAAATTACATACTTCTTACGGTCTGACAGGTAATTCGGAAATTGGTACATATAAATCATTGGCTACGGTGAGCCAGTCGAATACGATCATTGGTGATGCTCTGCATGTAGTGTCTTATCTGGACAATATGCCTAATCCGGACCTGAAATGGGAAAAGACAGGACAGTGGGACTTAGGATTCGAGTTGGGTTTATTCAATAACAGACTGAATTTCGATATTTCCTATTATTATAAGTATACTTCGGATTTGTTGCTCGACCGTCCGGTTCCTGAATCAACAGGTTACTCTTCCATTATGGATAATATTGGAGCCGTTTCCAATCGTGGTGTAGATATTCTGGTTACAGCATATCCTATTCAGACACATGATTTCCAGTGGACTTCCACTCTTAATTTAGGTTTCAACAAAAACCGTGTAGAGAAGTTGGATGAAAGTGCATCTGTTGATCCTGTCACCGGTAAGCGTCAGATTACGACCGACGGTTTTGTGGGTTACGATATGTTGATTCGTGAAGGTGAAGAGCTTTCCTCTTTCTATGGTTATAAGCGTGCCGGTATTTACGATGGTATTCCGTCTAACTGGGATCCGGAGACAATGAACATACCTTCCACTATTGGTGAAAAGGTAACTTATAAGAAACGCGAAATTATCGGTAACGGATTACCTGACTGGATGGGCTCATTCATCAATACCTTCAATTATAAAGGATTTGATTTGACTTTAGACTTCCAGTTTACATGGGGGGTGGACGTGATGCAAGAATATTATCACTCTACTGTAGCCCGTTTCCTAACTAACGGTATAGACCGTCTTTATAAGGAAGCATGGCATCCAACTCTCAATCCGTCGGGTAAAGAACAGGCAATTCGTCTGAATAACTTTGGTCAGGGAGCTAATAACCAGGCAGATGATGACTGGGTTTGCAATGGTTCTTATTTGCGTTGTAACATGATTCAGCTCGGATATACCTTCAATCCGACACTGATTAAGAAGATCGGTCTGTCTTCATTGCGTTTGTATGCGAATGTGAATAACGCATTCCTGATTACTTCTAAGGACTATAACGGATATGATCCGGATAACTCATCTCGTTTAGGTGACAACAAATGGGGGGCTAACCGCCAATTCTTCACCTATCCGCGTCCGAGAACGTTTACGTTCGGTCTTAATGTAGCATTTTAATTCACCGTTATAAAAACTATAAGAATTATGAAACTATTAAAAGTATATATATCTGCATTTTGTATGTGTTCACTTTCTGTGTTGTTGAATTCATGCGACGATTTCCTGAAAGAAGAACCATTGGATATGAAGTCATCTGACCAATTCTGGAAGACGAAAGCTGATGCGGAGTCGGGTGTGAACGCATTGTATTTCGGTGGTGTACCTTATTTACATAACACTGATGTAGGCGGTGGCTGGACTCCTAAAGCGACAATGTGGGGTGGTATTGTGTCCGGATTGTACGTTGATAAGCGTAAGGATAGAACATTTACTACGGCATCCGAAGGGTGTAACTTCAATATTGAGTCTTTTGATGATATTGCAATGAAATACTGGCATGAGTTTTATAAAGGTATTTCACGTGCTAACTTTGTTATAGCCAATATTCCGACAATGACCGGGGTGCTGGATGAAGCTACTATTAATAATTATGTGGCTCAAGGTAAATTCTTCCGTGCATACGGGTATTTTTGGCTGGTCAAAGAATTTGGTGGTGTTCCTTATATTTCAGAACCTTACACATCTACAGAAGGTATGTACAAAGAACGTCTTTCTGCTGAAGAGGTTTATAAGAAAATTGAAGCCGACTTGCTGGATATTGTCAACGGGGATGCATTGCCGAATAAAACGTTCTATGAAAATGGCTGTTATGTTACCAGAGCAATGGCGCAGACTTTGCTGGCACAAGTTTATCTACAATGGGCTGGTGCACCGTTAAACGGGGGGGCAGACTATTATGGAAAAGCTGCACAGATGGCATTGAAAGTGATTAATGATAGTCCTCACGGACTTATTCATCCGAATGGAACGACTGATGATTTGAACTCTGCGTATAATGTGATTAAGACAACGAAAGAATCAGCTGAAATCATTTATGCTAAAGAATACAATTATAGTGATTATAGTGTAGGTAACTCTTATGCTTGTCGTTCTATTGGTACAGATGCTTTCCAATGGGGAGTGTTCCATCCGGGAGGAGACGTGCTGTATAATGCATACCTTCCCTGTGATATGTTGCTTAACAGCTATGCCTCTAATGATATTCGAGGACATGAGAAACAGTTCTTCTTTAAGAAATATACCGATGCTGCAGGAAAGACTTATACTTTGAACAATGCAGGCAACTGGGCGTGGTTTGATGAAAATGCTTTGATTAGCGGTCACGACGGTGATTATAATATGCCGGTATTCCGTTTTGCGGAAGTCTTGCTGATTGCGGCCGAAGGTCTGGCACGTACAAATCATGAAGATAATGCTGTCGGTGGAGCTAAATATTATCTCAATCAAGTGCGTAAACGTGCTGGATTGGCAGATGAGACGGCTACAGGAAATGATTTAATACAATCGATTTTGACTGAACGTTTACATGAGTTACCGTTGGAATTTAAGATTTGGGACGACATTCGCCGTACTCGTTTGTATCCGGAAGCATCTACAGAATCAGGAAAATTGAAATGGACTGCTCTTGCATCGGCTCAAATCCAAAACAAGCCAGATGGAAGCACAAGAGCCGGTGCCATTCCTGAATATGCTTTGTTATGGCCTATCCCGTTAGATGAAATTCAGGCTAATCCTGCGTTGGAAGGACATCAGAACCCGGGATGGAATTAATTAGGTAATAATAAATATTTGTTTCTGATAGAATTGGAGAGAGGGTAAAGGCTAATTATCCTCTCTCTATTGCTTAAACGGTTAGTCTTTCGGTTGTACTCTCATTGTATACACATAAATATTATGTTTTGATTCTCAGTTGTTTAACTTGTACTCTCGTTGACACTCGTTTCCTTTGGTTGACTATACTGCTATTTTTTCTTATTTTGGCGTATCAGAGGACTGATAATTGCTGAAAGATGCTTTAATTTGTAACATAAATAAAAAAGACTTGATAATCTAGTATTAATAGTTTAATTCGTAGACCATGAACAAAAAGAAACTACTATCTTTCGCAATAGCCCTGCTATTGGGAGTTTCCTCTACCTTTGCACAAAAGCAACCGGTAGACTATGTGAATCCTTTAATGGGGACTGATTCGAAAATATCACTATCCAATGGAAATACATATCCCGCCATTGCGTTGCCTTGGGGAATGAATTTTTGGATGCCACAAACCGGAAAGATGGGTGACGGTTGGGCTTACACTTATGCATCCGACAAAATCAGAGGTTTCAAGCAAACCCATCAGCCCAGTCCGTGGATCAATGACTACGGTCAGTTTTCAATCATGCCGATGACTAAACAGTTGAAGATCGATCAGGATAGTCGTGCTTCTTGGTTCTCTCACAAAGCAGAGAAAGCCACTCCTTATTATTATAGTGTTTATTTGTCAGAGTATGACATGACAACTGAAATAGCTCCGACAGAACGTTGTGCACATTTTCGTTTCACTTTCCCTGAAACCTCCGATGCCTATGTGGTAATAGATGCTTTCGATCGTGGTTCGTATGTGAAGGTGATTCCCGAAGAAAATAAAATAGTTGGTTATACGACACGCAATAGTGGCGGTGTTCCTCAAAACTTTAAAAATTACTTTGTGATAGAGTTCGACAAGCCTTTTACTTTCAATAAAGTATGGGCAGACTATCATTTGGTTGAAACACATCTCGAACTACAATCCAATCACGTGGGTGCTGCTATCGGATTTTCGACGAAAAAAGGAGAACAAGTGCATGCAAAAGTGGCATCCTCATTCATCAGCCCCGAACAGGCGGAACTGAACTTGAAGGAAATTGGTAATAAGACTTTTGAACAGACAAAAGAGGCCGGTCGTAAGGCATGGAACAATGTCTTGGGGCGTATCAAGGTTGAAGACAGCGATGAGAACCGTATGCGTACGTTCTACTCTTGCTTGTATCGTTCGGTGTTGTTTCCCCGTATGTTTTACGAGGTAAACGGTAAGGGAGAAACTGTGCATTACAGCCCCTATAATGGTGAAATCCGTTCGGGATATATGTTTACCGACACTGGATTCTGGGATACTTTCCGTTGCTTGTTTCCATTTGTTAATTTGATATATCCTTCAATGGGTGAGAAGATGCAGGAAGGCCTGTTGAATACCTATCTTGAAAGTGGATTCTTTCCTGAATGGGCAAGCCCGGGCCATCGTGGTTGTATGGTTGGGAACAATTCAGCTTCTGTAGTGGCGGATGCCTTCATGAAGAATGTAACCAAAGCGGATGCAGAAAAAATGTACGAAGGCCTACTGAAAGGGGCCAATAGCGTACATCCGAAAGTTTCTACTACCGGACGCCGTGGATATGAATATTATAACAAACTGGGCTATGTGCCATACGATGTGAAAATTAATGAGAATGCGGCACGCACATTGGAATATGCATACGATGACTGGTGCATTTACCGTATGGGTGAAAAATTAGGCCGTCCGGCAGAAGAACTGGATGTTTATAAGAAAAGGAGTCAGAACTACCGTAATCTGTTCGATCCGGAAACTAAGTTGATGCGGGGAAAGAATTCCGACGGAACTTTCCAGACTCCTTTCAATCCTTTTAAATGGGGAGATGCCTTTACGGAAGGAAATAGTTGGCATTATACATGGTCGGTATTCCACGATGTACAAGGACTGGTTGACCTGATGGGCGGCAAGAAGATGTTTGTCAGTATGCTTGATTCTGTATTCAATCTTCCTCCTGTATTTGATGATAGCTATTATGGAGGAGTGATTCACGAGATTCGTGAAATGGAAATTGCTAACATGGGTAACTATGCACATGGCAACCAACCTATCCAGCACATGATCTACTTGTATAACTATGCCGGCGAACCGTGGAAAGCCCAATATTGGTTGCGTGAGACGATGAACCGCCTCTATCTTCCTACTCCGGACGGTTATTGTGGAGATGAAGATAACGGTCAGACTTCGGCTTGGTATGTATTTACTGCATTGGGATTTTATCCGGTATGTCCGGGCAGCAATGAATATGTGATGGGAGCTCCTTACTTTAAGAAAGCAACGATTACACTGGAGAACGGCAAGAAATTGGAAATCTCCGCCCCGAAGAATAACGATGATAATCGTTATATTCGTTCATTGAATTATAATGGCAAGAATTATACAAAGAATTATCTGAACCATTTCGATCTGTTGAAAGGCGGTCGTCTGGTGTTTGATATGGATAACAAACCGAATAAGGGAAGAGGTATCAACGAATCAGACTTCCCGTATTCATTCTCTCGTGACGCAAAGTAAGCTGATATGAATAATTTGAGAAAGAAAGTATTGATGATGACTATGGCGGCAGTAACTTTGTCCGCCATAGCTCAACAGCCGGTAGACTATGTGAATCCGATTATCGGGACCAATGGGATGGGGCACACTTTTCCCGGTGCTTGCACTCCTTTCGGATGGGTACAGTTGAGTCCGGACACAGACACAATTCCGCATAATATAAATGGAGCTTATCAGAAAAATGCCTACGAGTATTGTGCTGGTTACCAATATAGGGACAAGACCATTGTTGGCTTCAGTCACACTCATCTTAGTGGTACGGGACATTCTGACTTGGGAGACATCTTGTTGATGCCTGCTGTTGGCGATGTGAAGTTAAATCCCGGTCGGGCGGATTATCCGGAAGAGGGATACCGTTCACGTTTTGACCATGCTACAGAAAAAGCTGTTCCCGGATATTATGAAGTGATACTGGACGATTATGGCATTAAGGCCCAACTGACAGCAACACAACGGACGGGTATACATAAATATACCTTCCCGAAAGGAAAAGATGGTCATTTGATTTTGGATCTGGTGCATGGTATTTATAATTATGACGGCAAAGTTCTATGGGCCAATTTGAGAGTCGAAAACGATACTCTGTTGACCGGATATCGTATCACCAATGGATGGGCGCGTACGAATTATACCTATTTTGCTATCTCTTTGTCACAGCCGATTAAAGACTACGGATATAAGGATAAGGAAAAAGTATTGTACAATGGCTTTTGGCGTCGTTTCAAGATGGAAAAGAACTTCCCTGAAATCACAGGTCGAAAAATTGTGGCTTACTTTAATTTCGATACGGCTAACAATTCGGAACTGGTCGTAAAAGTGGCATTGTCGGCAGTCAGTACGGAAGGGGCCATTAAGAATCTGCGTGCCGAGGCTTCCGGAAAGAGTTTCGAACAGTTGGCGGAAGCTGCTCGTACAGATTGGAATAGCGAACTGGAGCATTTCGAGATCGAAGGTACGCCCGATCAGAAAGCAATGTTCTATACTTCCCTTTACCACACCATGATTAATCCGTCTGTGTATATGGATGTAGACGGTTCCTATCGTGGGCTGGATCATAACATACACCGGGCGGAAGGATTTACCAACTACACTATATTTTCCCTTTGGGATACCTATCGTGCGGAACATCCTTTCTTGAATCTGGTGAAACCGGGACGCAATGCGGATATGGTGGAATCCATGATTAAACATGAGCAACAAAGCGTGCACGGAATGTTGCCGATATGGAGTCTGATGGGAAATGAAAACTGGTGTATGAGCGGTTATCATGCTGTGTCTGTACTGGCGGATGCAATAACCAAAGGCGTCTTTTCGAATGTGGATGAGGCATTGGCGGCAATGGTCAGTACATCCACCGTTCCGTATTATGAAGGTATAGCTGATTATATGAAGCTGGGATATATTCCGCTTGACAAAAGTGGTACAGCAGCCTCTTCTACTTTGGAGTATGCATACGACGATTGGACTATCTATCAGACAGCTTTGAAGGCAGGTAACAAGGAAATAGCGGAGACTTACCGAAAGCGTGCCCTCAATTATCGTACTATCTATGATACAAGTATTGGTTTTGCACGTCCCCGTTATAGTGACGGTTCTTTCAAGAAAGAGTTTGATGTATTACAAACCTATGGTGAAGGTTTTATCGAAGGCAATTCATGGAATTTCTCTTTTCATGTGCCGCACGATGTATTTGGCATGATCGACTTGATGGGAGGAGAAGGGACGTTCGTGCAGAAACTGGATGAACTGTTCTCCATGCATCTGCCGGAGAAGTACTATGAGCATAATGAGGATATTACGGAAGAATGTTTGGTCGGCGGATATGTGCATGGTAATGAACCGAGCCACCATGTTCCTTATCTATATGCGTGGACTTCCCAGCCGTGGAAATCACAGTACTGGCTGCGTGAGATTCTGAATAAGATGTATAAGAATGATATTAACGGATTGGGTGGAAATGATGATTGCGGACAGATGTCAGCATGGTATCTTTTCTCTGTGATGGGCTTCTATCCGGTTTGTCCTGGTACAGACCAGTATGTATTGGGAGCGCCCTACCTGCCTTATCTGAAGATGACACTTCCTAATGGAAAGACATTGGAGATCAAAGCGCCGGGTGTCAGCGACAAGAAACGTTACGTGCAGTCGCTGAAATTGAACGGTAAGGTATACGACAAGATGTACATTACACATGAAGACATTTTGAAAGGAGGCGTGCTTGAATTCAAGATGGGGGCGTCACCTAACAAACGTCGCGGATTATCACCGGAGGATAAACCTTATTCATTAACTAACGGAATCAACGAATAATCAATAAAGGAGTATGAAAAAGATACATTTAATCTATGCAGCCTGCCTGCTGGTAGGTATGGGGGCTTGTGCTGCAAGTGTGCAAAAACAGGTGAAGGATAATTTTGATGTATGGAAAGAGTACAATACAGGTGCTATATTGTTTGAGGATAAAGCACCGGAAACGTTGGGATCGGACATTTATCACCGGATTATTCCCGATGCTGAATCGTACATCAAGGAACAGGCACGTACTGTATTAGCTACTCTTTACAATTCTCCGGAAGATAGTATTCCCGCAGTGCACAAGATACATTATACTTTGGAAGATATCAACGGTATTTCTGCTAAAGGCGGTGGCAATGGTGATGTGACGATTTTCTACAGTACACGTCATATTGAAAAATCTTTTGCAGCGAATGATACGGCAAAATTGTTTTTCGAAACGCGCGGGGTATTGTTGCATGAACTGACACATGCTTATCAGCTGGAACCGCAAGGAATCGGTTCTTATGGAACCAATCGTGTGTTCTGGGCATTTATCGAGGGAATGGCAGATGCTGTGCGGGTTGCCAATGGAGGATTTGACGGACCGAATGCCCGTCCGAAAGGCGGGAACTATATGGACGGTTATCGTACAGCCGGTTATT
>ERZ833963.2874-NODE-2874-length-15154-cov-2.963706_pt1 | contig 15154 bp, 10 predicted proteins | sample MGYA00519693_ERZ833963 | MGnify/ENA primary metagenome ERZ833963 (study PRJEB31850, sample SAMEA3708748) | human gut metagenome | biome: human gut; feature: human-associated habitat; material: faeces | place: China | collected 2014 ... | reverse complement strand
CAGAAGTGGCTCGACGACAAGGGATTCGAAATCGTATCGGGCGAATCGGTCCGCATCCCGACCGACACGAAGGAGCTCGACGCCGAAGGCCGCGAATCGGTCGAGAAACTCGTCGAGAAGCTCGAGGAGGACGACGACGTGGTGAACGTTTACCACACGATGAAGGAGCCCGAGGAGGAGTAGGCCTCTCCGGACAAAAAACCGGACTCAATTAAAAGGGGACGAGCAGAGAAAATCCGCTCGTCCCCTTTTAATTATCGGGCTGCGGCCCCTTCCGGCCGCCGGTCCGCAGCGCCCCTCCCCGCGCCCGTCATTCCATGCGTCAGAAGGGATAGCCCACGCCGAAGTTCAGCGCCGTATTCTTCCACTTGAAGTCGTGAATCCACCGCTCGCCCGCGGGATTGTTGGGATTGTGGAGCTGGATGCCCCAGTCCAGACGCAGCACGGCGAACTTGATGTCGAAACGCAGACCGAGCCCCGTGTTGAATCCCAGTTGTTTGTAGAACCGGTCGAAATGGAACACGGCGTCGTCGGAGTACTCCGAAGGGTTCTGCCGGATGTACCAGACATTGCCCAGATCGAAGAACGTGGCGCCGTGCACGATGCCCCAGACGGGGAAGCGCAGCTCGAGGTTGGCCTCCAGCTTCACGTCGCCCGTCTGCACGGGGAACGAGCCGTGCGGGTCGGGCACGGAGCCCTGTCCGAGCGTCCGGGGCGTCCAGCCGCGCATGCCGTTGCTGCCGCCGCAGTAGAACTGGCGGTCGAACGGCACGGAGGAGGAGTTGCCGTAGGCCATCGCCACGCCGCCGTAGATATGCCCCACGAGCGCCGTCACTCCGCCCAGCATGATCTTCCGGCTCACGCTCAAGTCGGTGCGGAAATACTGCGCGTAGGGAATGCCGAAGATCGTATAATAGGGTTTGTCCGACTTCGACGGCGAGAAGAAGAGGTGTTCCACCCCGTCGATCAGGTTGCCCGCCGTCTCCAGATTGAACCGGATGTTCGTGGCGTTTCCGTTCAGGTTCCGGCGCTGGTTGTTATAGCTGTATCCGAACGACAGTCCGCCGATGAACTGCGTGTTGAAACTCTCGAGCAGGTAACGGTTCGGCGTCAGCTCCTCCCCTTCCGAATCGGGATTGTCCACCATCAGGAACGACACGTCCAGGTCCCGTACATTCACCACGTTGATATCGACCGGCCGCAGCGAGAACGACGAATAGCGGTTGTTGCTCCACATGTAGGCGATGCCGGCGCTCGACAGCGTGCGGCGGTAGTAGGGACGGTCCTGGAAATTGACCGACAGCTCCACCTTGGTCCGGGGCTGGACCACCGAACGCTGCCGCCCCGTGCGCCACGGAAGCAGGAAGCGCGGGAAGGTCAGTCCGGTGGTGATGCCGAATTCCGTGGCGCGCTTCTTCTTCGCATCGGGCGCCTTCATGAACTCGTATCCCGCCGTGAAGGAGACGTCGAACGACTCGGCGCCGCGGAAGATGTTGCGGTTCTGGTAGCCGAGCGTCGCCTTCAGTCCGTAGAAGCTCGACGTCGTGCTCCCTTCCAGATCGACCTTGAAACTCTGCCGCAGCGTCGGCGTGCAGAGGATGTTGCACGTCAGATACCCCTCCCGCACGGAGCTCCGGGCCGCCGTATCGGCCGGCGAAGCCGCAGGGAAGGGAACGAAGTCCGCCGAATCGGCTCCCTGCGGCCGCTCCTCGAAGGAGATCTTCGCGCTCCTGAAATACCCGAGCGCCATCAGATCGGAATAGGTCCTGTTCACCTGCGACGCGTCGTAGAGGTAGCCCGGATAGAGCGGAATGGCCTGCCGCAGCACGGCCGGGCGCAGGGCGGGCCGCTTCTCGCTGACGACGTTCAGCCCCCGGTAATGGATCGTGTCGAGCCGCGAGAGGAGCGCCGTATCGGTCCTGAACGCCGCAGGATCGTAATCCGGGAAGACGTTGATCCGGTCGATCCTATACACCCGGTTGTCCTCCGTCCGGGGCCGTCCGCGGTCGTCGTATCCCGTCAGATTCTGCCGCACGACCATCCTCAGCTTCACGCGGTTGTCGCCCGTCAGCGTATCGGCGCGGAAGAGGATGTTACTGACCGAAAAGTTGTAGTACCCCTGCTCGCGCAGACGGGCCGTGATGCGTTCGCGTTCGGCGTCGAGCACCGAAACGTCGAACACGTCGCCCGCATGCAGCAGCGTCCCGGCCGTGTCGGACAGGATGAGCGGAGAGAGGGAACGGTCCTGGAACTCGTAAGAGACCGTGTCTATGCGGTAGGGCGCCCCCTGAAAGGTCCGGAAGGTCACCTTCGCCCGCCGTCGCCGCGACACGGTGTCCACCTCGCACGTCGCGCGCGAGGAGAAGAAGCCTTTCGAATCCATATAGACCTTCAGGTTCTGCACGCTCCGCTCCGTGAGCGACAGATCGAACAGCACGGGGGCCTCGCCGACGCGGCGTTTCCAGTTGTTCCAGCCGTTATCCCGGGCGGAATCGGCCTGCTCGTAGAGCCAGACGTAGAAGTTGGTCCCCAGCAGCCGCTTGTTGGGCGTCTGCCGCACGTACTTCTCGAGCTCCGAGGCCGCGATGCGTTCGCGGCGCGGCGTCGCCTTGTCGTCCTCGATGCGGACCCGCTGCAAGAAATACTCGCCCTCGGGGATATGCCGCGTGACGCTGCACGCCGAACCGGCAAGGCTCAGCGCGACGGCGACCAAACAGCGACACGCCCTCCGCACGGGACGTCAGTTGTTGAAGAACCCCTTCTCCTTGAGCAGGGCGAAATAGGACCGCGAAATAGCCAGGTTGTCCCGCCGCACATACCGCCGCTCGGTGAACACCTGCGCCAGATTCGGCAGTCCGTTCTCCTCGAGCAGGCGCCGGGTCAGCTCCGACTCCTCGCGTTCGGCCCACAGCTCGTCGATCTCGGCGGCCGTGTAGTCGGTGTACTTCTCGTAGTGGACCACGGCCTCCAGCGGCAGGCGGTCGGTCAGCTCCGGCGACTCGTCGGGGTATCCCGTCACGACGGTCGTCACCGGAATCACCCCTTTGGGCAGGGAGAGCACCCGGGAGATCTCGGCGGCCGTGTAGATCGTCGTACCGAGGTAACAAATGCCCAGCCCGTGCGACTCGGCCGCGACGCAGAAGTTCTGCGCGGCCAGCAGCGCATCGGTCGAGGCGTTCAGAAACCAGGCGAAGTTGTCGTAGGCCGGATCGGCGTCGCGCTGCTCGCACCACATCGTGAAGCGGTGCACGTCGGCGCAGACGGTCACCACGCACGGCGCCTCGCGGACCATCGGCTGGTCGAAATGGCAGGGCGAAAGCCGCTCGCGCAGCGCGGCATCGCGGGTCACCACCAGCGAATAGAGCTGCATGTTGCCGCACGTCGAGGCGCGCGATGCCGCTTCGAGACATTCGCGGAGCACCTCCTCGGGAATCGGCTCCGGATGGAACTTACGGATCGAACGATGCTTGAAAAGCACACTTTTCATGGACCAGTATCTTTTAGAATTTCGCGTTGGACCAATGCTCCGCCGCGGCATGAGAGGGCCCGGCGGATATTTTCCGCAAAATTAGCAAAACTTTTAGAAGTTTTATTATTTTTGCCGTAACATAACTTTCTCACGCACGTGCGAACGGAATTTGCCAAATACGAAGGCGCAGGCAACGACTTCATCCTCATAGACAACCGCGGCGAAGGATTCACGCCCGATCCGCGGTTGATCGCCCGCCTCTGCGACCGCCACTTCGGCATCGGCGCCGACGGAGTGATGACGCTCTCCCGCAGCGCCGGGACCGACTGCGCGATGCGTTACTTCAACGCCGACGGTTCGGAAGGCGAAATGTGCGGCAACGGAGCCCGCTGCTTCGCCCTTTTCGCCGAGCACCTGGGCATCGGCGGCGAACGCAAACGCTTCACCGCCGCGGACGGGCTGCACACGGCCCGCATCCTCCGCACGGAGGGGACGGGCGGCCTGGTCGAACTGGGCATGACGGAGGTCGCGGAGATCCGCCGCGGCGACGGGTGGTGGTTCCTCAACACGGGCGTTCCCCACTACGTCGAATTCGTCGGGGACCTCGACACGGCGGATGTCTGCGGCCGGGGCCGGGCGATCCGCCGCGACACGGCACGGTTCCCGCAGGGCACGAACGTCAATTTCGTCCGCATCCTGCGCGACGGCGCGATCGCCGTCCGCACCTACGAACGGGGCGTCGAGGCCGAGACGCTGGCCTGCGGCACGGGCGCGACGGCGGCGGCCATCGTCACGAACTTCGCCTGCCAGCCCGCCGTCCTTCGCTACGACGTCGCGGTTCCCGGCGGGACGCTTTCGGTACGGTTTTCGCGGGAGGCCGCTACGGAACACTACTCGGACATCCGCCTCACGGGGCCCGCGCGGCGGGTCTTCGCCGGGGAGTTCGGGACCGAAGATTTCTGAAACACCATTCAACCGTTTTTCACCCATGAAAACACAAAAGGGAGTCCGCGAGCAGCATTCGGACGAACTTCGGAAGGCCCGGCGCCTCGAACCGCTCCGCAAGAGCGGCAAGGAGCGCCACACGCTCTACAACAGCCTCGGCGACGAAGACGACGAGGAGCTTACGCCCTATCCCCGGCGGGAGTCGGCCCTCGACTACCTCGACGACGACCAGCGATAAAGGCCGCGCGGCAGACGCATCCCGGCGGCACGACATACCCGGCGGAGGCCCCTCCGGCCCCGTCGCAAGAACCTCGCGCCCTTCCGAAGGAGAAGGGCGCGGAAAAAGAACGCATATGACCGAAAAATTCATCATGGCGGGGCGGACGGCCCTGCACGTCTGCGACTCGGAACGGGGCGACCGGTGCGTCGTGCTGTTGCACGGCTACCTCGAATCGCTGCTGGTCTGGGAGGAGTTCGTACCTTATCTTTACAAGCACGTCCGCGTGGTGACGCTCGACCTGCCGGGCCACGGCATCTCGGTCGTCGCGGGAGAGGTTCACACGATGGAGTATCTGGCCGACACGGTGGCCGACGGACTCCGGGCGCTGGGCATCGCCCGCTGCACGGCGGTCGGGCATTCGATGGGCGGCTACGTCGCCCTGGCTCTCTGCGAACGCCATCCCGAACTGCTCGACGGCGTGGTGCTGCTCAGCTCCACGCCCAACCCCGACACGCCGGAGAAGGCCGAAAACCGCCGCCGCGAAATCGCCCTCGTCCGGGCCGGCAGGAAGGACGCGCTGGCCCGGGTGGCCCCGGAAGCCGGATTCGCCGAGGAGAACCGCCCGCGGATGAAAGACGCCATCGAGGATCTCGCCGAGCAGGTTTTCGTCACCGAAGACGAAGGCATCGTCGCCCTGCTCAACGGCATGATCGCCCGCAAGGACCAGAACGACATGCTGCGCGCCTCGAAGGTCCCGCAGCTCTTCATCCTCGGACGCCGGGACGGCTACATTCCCGTCGAGACCGCCGAAAGGATGGCGGCCGCCCATCCGCAGGCACGGGTCGCCTGGCTCGAACACAGCGGACACATGGGCTTCCTCGAAGAGCCGGAGGCCACGGCGCAGGCGATCCTCGGCTTCGTACGCGAAACGGGCGGCCCGGCCGAATAAACGCCGCACGCCCGGCGCCGGCGGAGACCGCTTCGGAGGCGCCCGAGACCGCCGTCCCGGCACGGCGGCATCTTCTCCGCTTCTGCAACGGACGACCCTTCGGGGCCGTCCGTTTTCGTATCCCGGGGTCTGCGTTCCGCCTTCCGCGCGTCTCCGGAAGAGCCTTTCGGCCGCTTTCCGGACCTCCCAAGGATTTACTTCGCCAGTGCACGGCATAATTTACAATCAGTTATCGAGCAACGCATTACGATAACAATCCGATTGAAAAAACCTACTTTCCGGTTTAATATCCATCGTGAAAAGAAATATTATGGTGAAATTTGTATGACAACCTGACCGACCTTATGAGAAACCTCTGCTCGCTGACGACTTCGTTCCCGGCCGACCGGCTGCGGCCTCTTCCGCCACGCACGGAGCATACCCGTCCGGCATGTGCGAAGAGTTTCCCCGCCTTGCGAGGGGGGGGGGAATTTCCACCGCGGGAAATAGTCCGCAAAACCGATAAACCGACGCGCGTCTTCCAAACATCCGACGCACGATCCACACCTGATAATATAATCATAGCCGATCCCGACGGCGGAGCGTACTCCGGCGCCGGTCCGTCGTGCGCCCTGCGCATCCGTTCCTCCGCCGGGAACGGACGCCCCGCCATGCCCGGCAAATCCGATTTCAAATCCATAACCCAACAGAAAAAGCCTATGAAACACAACCGACTCCGTTTTTCCGGCTCCCCTCCGGACGCCGCTCTCCACGCCGGGTTCCGGCACGCAGCAAACGAAAAATCCATCAATTAAATCAAACGTTCCCACATGGACCAAAAACGAAGCATAGAAACACGCCTCAAGGGCGTGGGTATCCTGCGCAGAACCACACGGTATCTGCTTGTCACGATGCTGGCCGTCCTGGCATCGGCGACCGCGCTGCAGGCGCAAAACACCGTCATCAAAGGCGTCGTCACGGACAAGGGCGGCGCCCCCATCGCCGGCGTGACCGTCGTGGCGAAAGGCACGACCGCAGGCGAAGTGACCTCGAGCGACGGCTCCTACACACTCAACGTTCCGGCCGGAGCGGAGGTGCTCCAGTTCTCGTTCATCGGCATGGAGACCCAAGAGGTCGCCATCGGCTCGCGGACGGAGATCAACGTCACGATGGCCCCCGGCTCGCTCGGCATCGACGAAGTGGTGGTGGTCGGCTACGGTACGCTGGCCAAACGCGACCTCTCCTCGTCGGTGGCTTCCGTGAAGAACGAAGACCTCACCGAACGCACCACGGCCTTCAACATCATGCAGGGCATCGCGGGCAAGGTCGCCGGCGTGAAGAACGTCTCGTTCTCCGGACGTCCGGGCGGCTCCTCGGCGCTGCGTATCCGCGGTATGGGTTCAATCAACGCCGGCAGCGACCCGATCTACGTCATGGACGGCGTGGTGGGCGTCGATCCCTCGCTCATCAACCCCGAAAACGTGGAGTCGATCGACGTGCTGAAGGACGCCGCCGCAACCTCCATGTACGGTGCGCAGGGCGCCAACGGCGTGGTCATCATCACCACCAAGTCGGGCAAGAAGGGACAGGGAACCGTGACCTACAACGGCAAGGTGGGCTTCGGCTTCCTCAACCGCAAGCTCGACCTGCTCGACGCCGACGAATACATGGAGGTGCAGCGCCGCGCCTACGCTTACAGCGGCAAGGTGATGCCCCACCTCGAGACCCCTTACGAGAACCTCTTCTACTACGCCAAGGACCCCGCCGGCAACTTCCAGCGCGACGAGAACGGCTACCTGATCGCCTCGCCCAAATACGACACCGACTGGCAGGAGGCGCTGACGCAGACGGCCATCACCAACGACCACACCGTTTCGTTCGCTTCGGGCAACGACAAGACGTCGGTCTATTCGAGCATCGCCTATCAGAACTTCGAAGGTCTGGTCAAATACACCAACTCGGAGCGCATGACGGGAACGGTGAACGTGAAGAGCGACATCACCGACTGGCTCAACGTGCAGACCGTCGTGACGGCCGGCACGGACAAGACCAACGCCGCCGACGGCGAGAGCGGATTCGGACAGGGTCCGGTGCGCAACATGCTCGAGATGCCGCCCATCGTTCCGGTGCGCTACGAGGACGGCACGTGGGGCCGCAAGGACGACTACCCGCTGGGCGAGCTGGCCGAAAACCCGCTGCGCCTGCTCCAAGAGAAGAAGAGCGTCACCGAGACCGACTACGCGATCTTCAACGTCATCGCCGACATCCACCTGACCAAGAAGCTGACCTTCACGGCCAAGGGCGACTATCAGATGACCAACCGCCGGACGCTGAGCTACGCCAAGGCCGGCCTGCACGGCGAGACCGACACCAACGGCGGTTATGCCGACATCGGCAACACCAAGTCGCGCCGCTGGTCGAACGAGGACTACTTCACCTATGCCGACTCGTGGTTCGACGACCAGCTCAAGTCGAACTTCGTGCTGGGCGCCAGCTGGTACTACAACCACTCGGAGAACTCGTCGGCGGGTTCGGAGCAGTTCTTCGACGACTTCTTCGGCTACCACAACCTCGGCGCCGGCACGGTCTATCACAAGCCCTCGTCGGGCATGAGCCAGCAGACGATGAACTCCTACTACTTCCGCATGAACCACACCTTCCGCGACAAGTACCTGCTGGGCTTCACGCTGCGCGCCGACGGCGCCTCGAACTTCGGCGCCAACAACAAGTACGGCTGGTTCCCCTCGGCCTCGGCGGCGTGGATCATCTCCGAGGAGCCCTTCTTCGACGCGGCCCGCAAATGGGTGAGCAACCTGAAGCTGCGCGCCAGCTACGGTACGGTGGGCAACGCCTCGATCCCCAACTACAGCACGATCTCGCAGTACAGCAACGACCAGATGATCCTCAACGGCGCGCTGAACCCCTACGTCGTGCTCTCTAACCTCGGCAACGCCGACCTGAAGTGGGAGACCTCGAAGCAGTTCAACGTCGGTCTCGACGTCTCGCTGTTCGACAACCGGCTGGAGCTGATCATGGACTACTACAACAAGACCACCACCGACCTGCTTTTCCAGAAACAGGTTCCCTACACGACGGGATACGCCACGACGTGGACCAACCTGGGCAAGATCCGCAACAAGGGTTTCGAGCTCACGATCTCGTCGCGCAATATCAACCACAAGAATTTCCAGTGGACGACCGACCTCGTCTTCTCGACCAACCGGCTCATGGTGATCGACGTCGGCGGCGAGCGCATCGACCTGGGCAACAACGCCATCGCCGAGGCCGGCAAGCCGTGGGGCTCGTTCTTCGTGCTGAACCGTCTGGGAACCTGGGGCCTCGACGAGGTGGACGAAGCCCGCAAATACGGCAAGAAACCCGGCGACCTGAAGTTCGAGGACCGCAACCACGACTACGTGATCGACGACAACGACCGCCGGATCATGGGCAACGGAACCCCCAAGGGCGACATCACGCTGGTGAACACCTTCCGCTACAAGGGCTTCTCGCTCATGGTGGACCTGAACGCCGCCTACGGCTTCAAGATCATGGGCATCACCACGACGATGATGGAGAACCGCCAGCTCTACGGCAACTCCATGAAGTCGGTGCTCAACGCCTGGACGCCGGAGAACCAGAACTCGATGATCGCCGCACTGCGCCTCCCGTCGGACGTGAACTTCGGCGAGAACGAGAAGGACTCGCGGATGCTCTACGACGGCGACTTCCTGCGCATCCGCAACATCTCGCTTTCGTACGACTTCAAGCCGGAGCTGCTCCGCAAGCTGCGCGTCATCAAGGGCCTGAGCATCGGCGTCAATGTCGAGAACCTGCACGTATTCACCGAATATCCGGGCTACGACCCCGAGGTGGGCGCCTTCAACACGGACCGCGGCCAGAGCATCGACTTCTACTCCTACCCGCACCCGACGACCGTCTCGGCCAACATCAAGATCACCTTCTAACAACCGAATCCCTATGAAAAGAGAGATATTGAACATCGGCTGGGCGCTCGCCGCGACGGCGGCGCTGTCGTCGTGCGACTCGTTCCTCGAGGAGTCGCCCAAGACCTTCCTTTCGCCGAAATACTACTTCCAGACGGAAAACCAGATCACCGCCGGCGTGAACGGCCTCTACACCTTCGTGGACGACATCTTCGACGGCGACATCGAGGTGGGCACGCAGAACTTCATCTTCCTGGACTACCTGCCCGGCTACGGCATCCGCCCGCGCGCCGCGAGCAGCCTCTACCTCTCGCAAGCGCTCAACCTCTCCGTCACCGAGGAGAGCACCCACGTCGAGAACCTCTGGAAGTCCTCCTATTTCGCCATCGAGAACTGCAACGGCGTGATCGCCGGCATCGAGGCGGCCAAGAACGTGGAGATCGCCGAGGACACCCGCAACAAGCTGCTGGGCGAAGCCTACTTCCTCCGCGCGTACAACTACTTCAACCTCGTGCGGCTCTACGGCCCCGTGCCCCTGAAGACGAAGACCACCTCCGACCTGTCGCAGGCGCAACTGCCCCTGTCGTCCGAGGAGGCGATCTACGAAGTGATCGTCACGGACCTCACGCAGGCCGAGAAACTGATGGAGAACGCCCCCTGGACGAGCACCGACGGCCGCGTGACGAAGGGAGCCGTGAAGTCGATGCTGGCCAAGGTCTATCTCACGATGGCCGGCTATCCCCTGCAGAAGGGCGGCGAATACTACCGTATGGCCTACGAGAAGGCGCACGAGGTGTACGAGAGCGGGCAGTTCCGCCTGTTCGACACCTACGCCGAGATGCGCGACCCGGCGAACGCCAATTCGGGCGAGTTCATCTGGATGATCCAGCGCGAAGCGGACCGGGCCGGCTCCCCCGTGCACAACGACATGCTGCCCTATCCCGAACCCTCGAAGGCGATCTCGCAGAACGGCGCCTACGGCGGAGCGCTGGCTCCCGCACAGGCCTTCTACGAGTCCTACCCCGCCGGCGACCTGCGCACGGCCGAGAAGGGCTACTATTACACCGAGCACGAGGCGCAGGACGGCTCGGGCGTCGTGGAGCTGGGCGCCCCCTTCATCTACAAGTACTGGGACGCCAACGCCGCCGAAACGGGCAAGTCGGGCATGAACTACGCCCTGCTGCGCTATGCCGACGTCCTGCTGATGATGGCCGAGGCGAAGGCGCAGGCCGACGGCGGCTCCACCACCGACACGGACGCCGTGGAAGCCTACTACATGGTCCGCCACCGCGCCCTGCCCGACGAGGAGAAGCCCTCGAAGATCGACGTGAACCAGGTGCTCAAGGAGCGTTTCTGGGAGATCTGCTTCGAGACCCAGACATGGTACGACATGCTGCGCACGCGCAAGGCACTGAATCCCACGACAGGTCAGATCGTGGACCTCATCGGCTGCCAGACCCCCGGCCACACCGAGGGCGCACGCTTCGAGGAGGCCGACCTGCTGCTGCCCTACCCGCTCCGCGAGAAACGCCTGAACCCCAACCTGGTACGGAAATAACCGGCCGGGAACGTCAAAAAAAAACGTGAGATGAAATTCCGATTCAGATATGCGGTCCTCCCGTGCCTGCTGCCGGCCTTCGCGGCGGCATGCAGCACCGAGGCCACACACCGCAGACCCAACATCTTCGACGACGAGGAGTCGTTCGCGGCCGTGACTTTCTCGTCGAACGCCGACTCGCTCTTCCTCTCGTGGGAGCTGACCGACGACCGCATCCAGTTCGACAGCTACCGGATCACGGACAACAAGTCGCAGCAGGTACTGACGGTCGGCCGCGACGAGACCTCGTGCCTGCTGACGCACGTGCCGTACAACGAACCCGTAGCAGTCAACCTGTCGCTCGTCGCCGGCGGCGAGGTGGTGAAGACGGCCAAGACGGACGTCGTGATCGACGGCCTCGACAAGACGACCGCCGCGACGCTGATCCCCGACCGGGGCAGCGTCACGGGCGGCGACGGGACCTACTCGATCCCCCTGCCCGACGGCCGGAGCATCTTCCTCATGGGAGACTCCTACATCGGGCCGGTGACCAACGGCCAGCGCCCGACCTCCGACCACATGTTCCGCAACACCTACATTCTCTACGACGAGGGGCGGGTGAGCGCAATCTACGGCGCCGGAGGCGACAGGAACGCCTCGGCGGCCGTACCGCCGGGCGTATCGGACGAGAGCAAGAAATGGTACTGGCCCGGCCACGGATTCGTCGAGGGCAACACGCTTTACATCTTCCAGACGGTCATGTACCAGGGAGCCGAGGGCATGTGGGGATTCCGCTACGAGACGACCGACATTCTGGAGTACGAGCTGCCCTCGCTGACGCTGCGGCGCACGACCCGCATTCCCTTCCGCGGTTCGGAGGACATCCACTACGGCATGGCCGCGCTCAACGACGGCGACTACGTTTACGTCTATGCCCAGGTGGACGTCACCAACGACGCCGATCCGATCTCCGAGGTGCTGGTCGCCCGCACCACCCCCGCGAAACTCTGCACCGACTGGGAGTACTACACCGGTTCGGGCTGGAGCACGGACCCATCGGCCGCCGAGCGGCTCGAAGGGCTGGCGAGCGTGCCGGTCTCCTCGCAGTTCAACGTCTTCCGCCTGCGCGACAAGTACGTGCTGCTGACGCAGAACAAGCGTTACAACAGCGGCGAGATCTACACCTTCACGTCGGACAGCCCCGCGGGACCGTGGCGCAATAAGCAGCTGATCTACAGGATTCCCGCCATGGAGAACAGGAAACTGTTCACCTACAACGCCATGGCGCACCCCCAGTTCGAAAAGGACGGCATGATCCTCGTCAGCTACAACGTCAATACCGAGGAGTTCTCACAACAGTTCAGCGACGTCAGCACCTACCGGCCCCGTTTCTTCTGGATCGGGATCGACCGGATATTGAACAGCAAGCGATAACCCAAAAAAACAGAAACCATGAAAAAATACGCATTGATACTCACGTGCGCGGCGGCCTGCGCGGCGCTCACGGGTTGCGAGGATGTCTCGGACCGCATGTCGTCCGACTACCCGAGCACCTACGACATAAAATACGGCATCCGCCAGGTCCTCCAGTACGACCCTATGAACATCAACGGAATCGACGTGGCGGAGAAGTTCGACTTCTTCGGCACGCTGCGCTTCACGATCCACGTCAAGGACAACCGGATGGCCAGCCTCGAGTTTTCGAACGGCGACGTGCCCTTCTCGCCCTACGCCTTCGAGATTCCCTCGGGCGAGGTCGAATGCTACCTGGACACCGAGGCGCTGCCCAACGAGCTGCGGATCAAGGGGACGGACAACGTCGTCGCCTACTTCCAGAACGGCGAGTTCTCGGTCCCGTTCCAGCTCGACTGCGAGGAGCTCAACTACAAGTACACTTTCAAGGAGATTGTCGAATAATTTAACCCGGAACGCGTTATGAAACCTCTGAACAGATTCAAATATTGGATAATGACCGCCGTCGCGTTGCCGCTCATCGGCATCGGCTGCATGGAGATCGTGGAGATCATCCATCCCGAGGATGCGAAGGTGAACAGCGACATAGACATTTCGGTGAAGATCAAGTTCACGGCCGAGACCGACCACCGCTCGGAGATCGCCTTCGCGATTCTCGCGCCGAAGGCCTGGAACATCCGGGAGAACGCCTCGCTGACGCTGACCACCGAAGGGTACGTCAATCAGGGATTCGCCGAGGTCGTGGACGAACAGATGACGCCGATCCCCGAGGGCGCCATCGAGCCCGGCACGGGCCTGCCCTGGCCGGACGCCTACCAGAGCCAGATCGGCCTGATGGGCAACACCGGCCCGATGGAATGGGTGATCTTCCAGTCGAAGACGTCGTTCGACGTGAACGACCAGCGCGAAAACGGCAAGGAACCGATCGTCGGCACGGTGAAAATCCGCCTCAAGACCGGCCCGCAGGCCATCAAATGCTTCATGGGCTACGGCTGGTGCAGCCTGAACAAGGGCTTCGACGTGGGCGGCGACGACGGCAAGGGCAGCAACCGGCGCTACAAGGAGAACGAGAAGTCGAAGGTGCTGACCGTGACGGGCGGCGACCTGCCGATGCTCGACTACACGGTGGAGAGCCTGGTATCGACCGTCCCGTCGGTATTCGGCTACGGCGACATCTTCTCGGTGAAGTTCTCCGCCGTATCCGGCTCGACGGAGACCGCCCTGAACGGCCAGGAGAAGGTCTATCTCTGGGGCAAGGCCGTGTACGACGGCGGCAAGGAGGTGATCGTCGATGAAATCAGCGACAAGACCCTCATGGAGAAGATCAGCGAAACAGCCTACCAGAAATACATCTACCCGCGGCACTTCTTCGGCCTGCCGGCCGACGCCGAGATCGAAGCCACCTACTTCCACTTCACCAACGAGGACCGGAGCATCGTCGTGACGGACCCTGCCTCGGGCGAGGACTTCCTCGTCTCGGAGACCGTGGAATAATCCCCACCCCACACACGACCGAAGGGACCGGCCGGGAAATACCCGGGCACGGTCCCTTCGGCCGTTTTTCGGGCGTTCTCCTCATCATGACACCCCGACCGATCCGGGAATCGTTCCGGAACGAACGGCCGGTTCCGTCCGGCTCAGCCGCACAATCGTACAACCGAAACCGGCCCGAATTTTCCCGATTCGAACACGCGGCGCAATTCACCCCCCCCCCGGGCCGCAGTACCGTCCCGACCCGGTCCGCCGTCGCTCCGACCCGCCGGATTTCCGCAGCCTGCCATTCGATTTTTCCTCCGGTCCCACACGGACATTCCGCAGACCGGGCACCGAACGCCGCATCGTCTTTCCCCGCAAACCAGCCCCGTCATCGTCCGGCGCGATTCCGATATCCATCCGACATGGATCGGTCCTGAAGAACAATAAATGCGTCCTGCATCAATTTTTTATTCTAAAATTTGGATAATATCTACAATATTCGCTATATTTGAAATACGAACATACCCGAAAGTATGTTTGGCTGTTCAATCAAACGAAACTACCAAAGCAACTCACCCACAAAGAACAGCCAGGGACGTATTATGCACGGTTCTTGGCTATTTGTGGGAGTATTGGTAGTACTCGTTTGAAAGTCAGGAATCCGTGCATGTCCTTGGAACCATTTGAAACCGAATGAGGATATGCCGAATGGAAACGATTCGAATGCAGGCGGGAAAACGCTCTCCAAGCCCCTGACCGGTCACCGGACAGATTCCGGATAAAGTTTCGTCGTTTTCGGACGGATTGTCCCCTCAAAGCGCAATGCCCGGCATCCATGATTCGCCCCGGAATTTTTCCGGAGCCGTCCGGACATCCGTCGCTCTGCGGGACCGTACGCTCCCCGCTTATCCATTTCGACCCTCGAGACTGCGGCGCAGCAGCCTCATACACACACCCTGCGGATCCGCGACGGAGAAGAATTCGTCGTACAGTGACGCAACACACACGCAGGAGGGGCCGTCCGGTTCGTGCCGGCGGCCCCGTTTTTTCGGCCGAAACCGCAGTCTCCATGTCCCGTGTTCCCGAATCATCCCGAATATGCCCACCCGCGCAAACCGGAATCGGAATCCAACGAACCGGCCGACAGCAAAGAAAAAGGCCC
>ERZ833963.2863-NODE-2863-length-15223-cov-105.435654_pt1 | contig 15223 bp, 15 predicted proteins | sample MGYA00519693_ERZ833963 | MGnify/ENA primary metagenome ERZ833963 (study PRJEB31850, sample SAMEA3708748) | human gut metagenome | biome: human gut; feature: human-associated habitat; material: faeces | place: China | collected 2014 ... | reverse complement strand
AACCAAGACGCTTAGAAAAGTGAGCTAAAATTGGCACAACGAACTGGACACCCTAGTTAGCAGATATACGACTTTGAGAAATAAGTCGTATATTTGCCGATGAAAGATTAAAGACGATATCACTATGGGAATGAAAGACAAAGCTATGTTTGCGCTCTACCTTGTAGCAAAGAAACGTAAGACAGGCTATCACCAAAGCAGCAACAATTATGACGATGATGGTTATGATGGTTTTGACGACCATGATGAATAACGAAAGGAGTGCTTATGAAATTTGGATTCAGAAAACCGTCGCTCAAGAGAAGCATCAGCGCAAGGACGACGGGGCAGGCCAAGAGAGCCATCAAAAGTGCGCTGATCCCGGGTTATGGAAAACGAGGCATGGGCATCTTACATCCCAAGAAAGCCCTCTACAACCATGTGTACAGTCGCACGACATTTGGGTTGGGCGACATCATCAAGGCTCTGTTTAAATAATCACTACAATTATGGGTGGTTTACTTTGTCCCGAATTTGGATGCCCGGAGGTCAATGTCTATGAAGACGGCACCTGCGAATGTCAAGGCTGCGGATATGTGGGCAGTATTGATGTGTTCCGAAACTAAGTCGCCTCATACTTTCAGTTATCCACTGATTTCTGATAGGCCAGTCGTTCATCACCGTTCTGCAAATGGATGATGCCACAGTAAGTAAAGCCGTACTTTGTAAGGCAATGTCGCATGACGGAGTTATCCTTGTGTGTGTCAATACGTATATTACCGTCCTTTGAGAAACACCAATCAAGTCTTTTATGACTCCATGGTAGTGTGGCAGGCTAGCTACCCTGTGGATGACGTGATAAGGTCTATCGTCAAGCCATGCCCCATTGTATATGACAGCATATGTGGGCTCAGGACCTTTAGCAAATGCCCATGTGGCGATGGGCATACCATCCTCTAAGAGCAGACAACTATCACCATTGGCGATATCTTTCGCTATCTGTCCTCTTGAAGGATGGTTGTCATCCCACTGATACGTGTTGTCAGAAGCAATCATGATTTTCCGACCACTGTCAATGAGATGCAGAACTTCTTGAACATCATTGACCGTTGCTCTCCTAATGGTTCGATTTGCTATCATAGAATTGAATGTAAATAGCTTCTCTATCAGTTACATAGGGGGTATTTTACTTGTTTTTCCTCATTGTGCCATCGTCACCTCTTTGAACAGTCGTTCCGACAACTCATCAAAGGAAGTTCCTTCTGGTATCTTTCCTCCAGCCAACTCGTTGGCTACTTTTGACATGCACACTGCACCGACTGCTGCCATGGTTGACAGGTGCAGCTTATTGGCAATGTACGTTGTGAGCCTCGTAAGCAATTTCTCTATTTCGAGTTTATCTGTAATCATAAGTCTAATATTAATTGTCTAATTCCTTTTTCTGTACAAAAGCAATATTGGATGTATTCCGGGCCTGGATATTTCAGCAGTTTTGCCAACTTGATGAGGTTTGAACTTCTGTCGTAGGCATCACCATAGCTCCTTCGATACTCCAATAATATGGCATCCACACGTGAATCCGCAACAGGACCGATGACAATGTCATAGTTATGCTTGTAGGCATGAAGAGTACTCTTTTCTCTGTTCCTTAGCACAAAGAGCGCCCATTCAGCCGTTCTGCCATCGAACTTCTTTATCCTTACATCGATGGGGCATCTTGATGGATTGAATATGAACGGTGACACTTCCGGACTGCCTTCTCCAATAATAGCAGCGGTTCGCTGAGCCATGGCGACTGCACGAGTATAATCCTTCGTCAGATAGAAGCCACGGCCAAAGTCCTTGAAGTCCTTGCTCTTTGACAGGTCAATTTTGCTTATCAGTTGGTTACTGCCGTGATAGAGTATCATAAACGACCACCGTTATTGGCACATACACGTGAGACATCAGTGACAATCTCTTGATTGCTGAGGGTCTTCTCAATGTCCTGGTATTGGCGTAGAAAATCCATTCCCTTGAAAGTCACGATATAACTATAGGCTTGTGTGAGAGGAACCTTCTTCTCATCAGAGAAGTTGTTGATAACTGACACTATAAAATCACTCTCCTTTGAGTTAAAGCCTGATTTGTCAACGACATTAATCTGCAATGCCGATCCCATCTTGCCAAGAATGAAAGATGCCACTTCCGGCGTTATCGGTGCGCCATGCTCAATCTTCGAAACGCGAGACTCCTTCAGACCAATCAGTCTGCCTAGCTGGGCTTGTGTAAGGCCTTTCTTCTTTCGCTCCTCGCGTATAATCATACCTAAACTCTTGTTCTCCATATCTACCTATTTATTGTTGTTTACCGCAAAGTTAAACAAAACTTTCCAATTATGGAAAGTTATAAACAAGAAAGTTGCACTTATAAAAAGTTAAAGATAAGAGTCTTTTTCTTAATATTTCATAACAGCAAATAGAATAACTGCCTTAGAAATCGCTAAGCGCAGCCTTTTTAGTCATGCATATTTTTGTACCATTTACCTTGTAACTGTTTGATAATCAAGCAACATTTTATTTCCACATGAACAGCGTCGTCCGCCAGCTCCTGGAGCAGAACACCGACGTAGTCATGGTCGATACAGGCGACAGCTACGAGGGTATATGCCGCTATTTCAAAGGCACTTACATTACCTACTCAAAGGAGAAACCCATCTCGATGAACCCGTTCAAGATCACGGACACCGAGTATGCCCAGAATTTCGGCGAGAAGAAGAACTTCCTCAAGTCGCTCATCTTCCTCATCTTCAAGGGCAGCGAGGCACCCACGAAGATAGAGGACAAGATTGTCAATCAGACCATCGTCGAGTACTACGAGTCTTACTTCACCCCGTTCAAGGAGTTCACTGACGCCGAGCGTGACCAGCTCCGCAAGCGTCTGCTCTTAGAGGACAAGAAGAACGGCACCTACGAGAAGCACAGCAAGGAACTAGAAGAAAAATACAAACATACAGAGTATGAATATGAAACAGACATTCCAACCTCCGAAGATCCATCTGCCTTTGGCGGACCGGATACTGAATACGGTTCTATCAATCCTGCTGATGGCTGTCGTGTGGCCGATGACGGTCCTTTACATACTGCTGAGGAAAAGGAAGCCTACGCACGAATCCAGCGGAAGGTGAACAAGCTCCACGACCTCATCAACGACAAGGCTGCCACCGACGGTGAGAAGGTTGCAGCCAACCGCCAGCTCATGCGCCTGATGCCGCAGCTCATCGAGGGAAACTACCTCGTCACCATCGAACAGCGCATCGACCGCATGGAGAAACAGCGTCAGAAAATGCACGTGGACAACCTCAGCTTCAACAGCTACTACGAGTTTGCCATCGAGCGCATCCCGCAAATCATGCGGGAGAAGAGCATCACCTTCGACATCGACAACTTCGCCGCCATCCTGGAGCAGTTCTATAAAGGCGGTGAGCTAGAGCACACGCTGAACAACGACGTTGATGCCAGCCTCTTTGACGAGAAGTTCATTGTCTTCGAGATTGACAAGATCAAGGACGACCCCGTGCTGTTTCCCATCGTCGTGCTCATCATCATGGACGTGTTCCTGCAGAAGATGCGCATCAAGAAAGGACGAAAGGCACTCATCATTGAGGAAGCGTGGAAGGCAATATCGTCACCGACCATGGCAGAATACATCAAATACCTCTATAAGACGGTCAGAAAGTTCCACGGCATAGCAGGAGTGGTAACCCAAGAGTTGAATGACGTGATAGACTCACCCATCGTCAAGGAAGCCATCATCAACAACTCCGACGTGAAAATTCTCCTCGATCAAAGCAAGTTCAAGGACAGATACGATGCCATCAGTGCCATCCTCGGACTGACACAGGTACAGAAACAGCAAATCTTCACCGTCAATGCCCTGAATAACCATGAGGGAAGAAACTACTTCAAGGAGGTGTGGATATGCCGTGGCCAGTACTCCGATGTCTATGGTGTGGAGGAACCGCCCGAATGCTACTGGGCCTATACCACGGAACGCGCCGAGAAAGAAGCCCTGAAAGTCTATGAGCGGCACTACGGAGACATCCAGACTGCCATCACTAAAATTGAGGAAGACCGCAAGAAATTGGGAATCAAGAAGTACCTTGACTTCGCGGTCAAAGTGAACAAACAACAGAAAATCATGCCACTATGGGACAAATCAGACTGATAAGACAGACTATGCCAAAAGGCAGCCGCAATCATAGCAACAGTCGCTATGTCATCACGGCGGCCATGCTTCTCTTTGCCACTTCACAGGCTTTTGCCGGATGGCGTTTGGTCTATGACCCCAAGACGACCGGGCAGGTCGCAGCCAACACCACCGCCCAGAAGCTCATCGAGGACAAGCACAACGAGCGTCTTGACACCATCTCCGCCAAGCAGAAAAAGATATTGCAGTACACCGCCACCATGGAGGGCATCAAGGAGCTCTACCATCTGACGATGACCAACGTCCGCGGCTTCAGTGAGGAGACAGCCTACTACAAAGAAATCTTCCTGCTTAGTGCCGACATCCTCTCCGGCATCCCTACAGTGACAAAGTACATCGTCTCGAACCCCGTGAAGAACTATGTCCTCTGCCTGAACGAGCTCGCAGATTTCGTCATAGAAACAGAAGGTCTCATCCATGACTTCATTGACGTGGTGAACAACGGCAAGATACGCCTTCCCGACAATCCCATCATCCGCCAGAAAATCCCCAACGGCGGCGGACGGTACAATATGGGCCAGGGTGACGGCTACAACTTCATGGACCGCTATACCCGTCTGACGCTGGCCAACAAAATCTACTCCCGACTGTTGGAGATGAAGTACAAGATGGACGTGATGGTGATGATGTGCCAGTTCGGAACGTGGGGCGAGGTGTTCTTTGCCATCGACCCGGAGAGCTGGGCTTCTGTCTATCAGGCCAGCGGCATGGTGGACGGCATCATCAGAGACTGGAACGGCATCGGAATATAAGAGCCTCGCCCCCGGCCCCTCCCCCGTAGGGAGCGGAGCAAGCACTATCAAGAAACGACAGAATCATCAAAAACTGACAGCAAAATGAAGTACCATGCTACACATATTATAATATGCATCCTGGCCGTCGCCATCCTCTACCCCTCGAAAGCTCACGCCTTCGACTACCCCAACGACCAGCCGACCATCGAGGCTCTCATCTCGCTGCACAAGCTCGTCAAGAACGAAGAGGAGAAGGCACTGGAGAAGGTGACGGCCAGCTATGGCGAGCAGAGCCTTGTTACGAAGGGTGCGACGAAGTTCAACGACGTGCGCATGACCTTGAACTCCAAGCTCAACAATGCCTACAGCTACGTCATCCTCGGCACGGCACTGGCATCGACGTGCACCGACCTCTACCGCCTTATCGACACCTATGCCGAGTTCACGAAGAACACGGCAAAGTACGCCTTCAAGAAGCCAGCCGTGGCATGGTACTATACTGAGGCCAATTTCGCCTGTGCCCGTGAGATAAAGAACATCAAGCAGATGTACGTCACCCTCACCGCCAGCGGTCTGAACGTGATGCGTGCCAGCATGGACGAGAAACTGGAGCTTGTCAACACCCTCCACAGCTACATCACCAACATGCTCGGTATCATCGACTCCGCCAACCTCTGGTGCAGCATCGTTGCCATGGGCGGCTTCCACTACGACTACATCTGGGACATCCTCAACAGCGACGTGAAGGACGAGATAGCCACAAAGGTCATTGACAAGTGGTATGGGGCATAATTGCTTTGAAACAACAAAACAACTACCAATTCAATATCAATGTAAAACGAGTAAACCATCAAAACGACAATACCATGAGACACATACTATCTTCCATAATTGTTTGTACAGCTCTCGCTTTCCCCATCGGGGAAGGCGGGAGCGCTTATGCCCAGAAGATTGTCCACGACAAGCAGAAGAAAAAACAGTGGCAAAGCATGGAGACCGGTCCGTGGGACTTCGAGCCTGACTGGTACTACTATTTCCTCCACAAGAAATACTCCGGTGCCGAAACCTACTGGAAGTGGTCGGGCTTCAAGTCCGGCTACCGTGTCCGCTTCAAGGAGCACAAGTCCAATGTCAAGACCATCATGCCCCGTCGTGTGGTGCAGGAGGAAACACAGAAGGAGAAAATCAAGAAGGTCGAGGAAGAGCGTGCGAAAGTCAAGGAGATGCACGACGAGGAAGTAATCCGTGCCGCTGACCGCAACGTCGACCTTGTCTATCACTCTTTCAAGGACGATTTTACACGTATGCAGAAGTCCATCACCGAGGGTCTTGCCTATTGTCTGACGAAGAGCAAGGGCAAAATGGCACCACAAGTAGGTGAACTCCAACGTCAGAACGACATGATCTGCCAGTCCATTGCCTACACCCACAAGCAGGGAATTGGCAATGAGCTTGAAAACTCCAAACGGCAGGAAGCCTACATCGAATACAAGAAGCAGATGGAGCAGCTTGTCTCCCGTGTGGCTCACCTTGTCGGGATGGCACAGCAATACTACTGAGGCCTCACCCCAGACCCCTCTCCCATAGAGAGGGGAGTAGATACCAACAAGAACCGTTTAGATTGTGAATAAGAAAATACCATAATTCTCAAATTCTTGAAAACCACAATACTATGATAGACTTAGAATTATCTTCACTATTCATCAACCAGCTGCTGACGATGGGCCTTCCTGCCATCGACGATAGTCTGATGCGTCTGCTGACGGCCATGGAGACCTTCCCCAAGTCCGCCATCCTCGGCAGTGCCGTCAGCTTTGCCAAGATGCTCGGTCTTCTGCTCGCCTTGTGTATGGGCTCCTACGAGTGTTGGATGATGATGCTCGGCCGCCGTGGTATGGACGTGATGAAGCTCGCCCGTATCATCGGCCTTTCCCTGTGTATCACCTACAGCAGCTATATCTGTGAGTCGCTCAAGATGCCTGGCAAGGGACTGGAGGAGGTGACACGGCAGATGGCACAGAGCAAAAACAAGGAAGTGGCGGCACTGGAGTTGAAAGTCGCCCAAAAGCAGGACGACTATCTCAAACGTCTCCGGCAGGTGCAGGACAGCATCGAGACCGCCAAGCAGGTGCAGGCCATCGGTGAGGACGCACACTGGTGGGACAAATTAATCTACAACATGGAGAACCTCGGCTCCACCATCAACAACTACGCCCAGCGTGCCGCCGTAGCCGCCGAGACGAAGGTCAGCGAGTGGATTAATGACGTGATAAGGTTCGTCGGCGAGCTTATCTTCCAGATGTCCTACTACGGCATGCTCGTCGCCCAGCGCATCTTCATGACCATCCTCGCCACCTTTGCTCCGATCATGTTCGCCCTCAGTATCGTACCGCCCTGGAGCAACGCCTGGGCCCAGTGGATGGGCAAGTACCTGTCGCTCTCCCTATGGGGATTTGTCGTGTACTTCTGCCTTTACTACATCGACTTCATCCTGATGTACAACCTTATGGAGGACATCAAGGCCTACGACACCCTCCTGCGTGGCACGGTCAACTCATGGCAGCAGATAGGCGCGTTGGGCTTGCAGGGCATCGGCTCGAACTGTATGTACGCAATGGGCATGCTCGTGGGTGCCTACGTCCTCCGCTTTGTTCCCGAAGTCGCCTCATGGCTCATCCCCGGCGGTATCAGCTCCAGCGCAGGAACGGCATCCGGCAGCATGGCACAGACCCTCGTCTTCGGTGGTGCAAGCTATGCGATGGGTGCGGCAACCACGACGGCGGCAGCAGGGGCAGCAGTGGCCACCGGCACTGCATCCATTGTCGGCGCGGCACAGCAAGCACACAGTGATGGCGGCAATATAGTCCAGCAGACTGGTCGTACTTTCATGGCTCAGACCTCAATCGGCGCATCCTATATAAAGGGTGCAGACTCAGCCCGTAATATAAATAATGTGGGCAAGTCCGACTCCAACTATAAGCCGGGAGGAGCCGATGGGAGTTAGGAGTGAGAAGTGAGGAGTTAGGAGTTGCCGAGCCAACGCGAGGCAGCTCCCAATCCACAAACCCACAGGTAGAAAATCTGATACTGCCACAATAACTCCTCACTACTACTTCCTCACTTCTAACTAAAGATAACTCCTAACTTCTAATTCCTAACTTCTAACTCTCATAAAGTTATGTTGATACAATCCTTAGAACAGAAAACCAAACTGGCACTTGCAACCGTCATCCTCACGTTGGCGGCTTGCACTGCCATCTGCATCTTCACTGTCTATCAGAGCTCAAAGCTTGTCAGTGAGGAGCGCAGTCAGATATATATCCTCGATGGTGACATTCCCTTCCTCGCCGAGCGCAGCTTGCAGGAAGCCAACTTTGTAATGGAAGCCAAGGCGCATATCCAGCTCTTCCACCAGTACTTCTTCAACCCGCCACCCGACAACGACTATATCAAGTGGACGCTCGGCAAGGCCCTCTACATGGCTGACGGCACGGCGATGAAGCAGAAACAGGCCATGGAAGAGAACGGCTTCTACTCGGATATTATATCAAGCAGTGCCGTCTGCACCATCAAGTGCGACTCCATCCAGTTTAATGAGCATGAGAAGAAATTCAAGTACTTCGGCACGCAGCTCATCAAGCGTCGCAGCCGTGACCTCAAACGCTCCATCATCACCGTGGGCGAGATTGAGAATGTGCCGAGGACACAGAACAATCCCCACGGACTGCTCATCACCAACTGGAGAACACTCGAAAACAAAGACCTCGACTACTAATATTAAATTGCATATTATGAAGATATTCAAGAAAACCAAGGCCAAGAAGGATGCCAAGATAGCTGCTTGCATCAAGTCGCTGACAGACAAGTTCAAGCTCAAGGACAAGATAGCAAAAGCCAACCAATGGGCCGACAAGCATAAGAAACGAGTGTCTGTCATCACCATCAGCATGCTCATGCTCTCACTCATTATAGGCAGCTGGCTCACGCTGACCAGCACCTATAACGAGGCTGACATGCTCTCCGACTTCACAGAAGTAAAGCCCGCCTTCGACGGCATCCGCCGCATCCAGCGTCTGAAGTCCATGCAGGTTGACCAGACCGTGGAGCTAACCAACAAGGGCCAGCAGCTCAAGCACGACCTCGACTCCCTCGTCCGTCTGCCCATAAAGAGCCACCAGGACTCCTTGGACATCATGGTGAAGTACCGCCAGTTGGAACTCGTGGTCAAGTACCTCGACAACAAACAATAAACGAAAAACAATAAAAATCATATGATATGGACTTACAGAAACTCAAGCGTCTGAACCTCAGACAACCCAAGTACATTTTCCCTTTGGTCATCTTCCTGCCCCTACTGGGGCTTATCTACTTCGGCATGCAGACCTTCAAGGGCAACGGCAAGACCGCCAAGAACGTAGTCACCGACTCTATCAACATGAGCCTCCCCGAAGCACGCAGCGATGGCATGGACGACAAGATGACGGCCATGAACAAACGCTTTGCCGAGGGCGGAGCCTTCACTGCTGTCGATGGCATCGGCGACGACTATGAGCAGAAGGATACTACCGGCAGCGGCTATAACGACAAGGAGCGTCAGGACATTGATGCGGTCAACGCCGAGCGTCTCCGTCAGATGAAAGCCGAGCAGGACCTCCGAGAGCGTCAGCAAGCCAACATGAACCGCATCAACGGCTATGGCAGCAGCTATGGAGGCAATGGCTATGGCAACCGCAGCTATGGCAGCGGACGCACTCAGCAGGACGACCTCAACGATTATGCCAAGGAATTGGAGCGCATCCAGAACCGCAGCATGGACCGCCAACGCCAGTACCAGGCCGAGCAGGACCGTCGTGGCAGGGAAGAGGAAGCCGAGGAACGAAGGCAGCAACAGGAGATTATAGACGCACTCACCGGCAACACGAAGAAGAAAGGCAAGAAGGAAGAGAAGACCGAGGTTGTCGAGAAAGTCAAGGACGACAACTCCGAGAAGTTCAACACTGTGGCGAGTACCGAGAATGTCGATGAACCACTTATCAAGGCGATGATTGACAAGACCACCAAGGCACGTGAAGGTACCCGTCTGCGCTTCAAGCTCCTCGATGACGTAACCGTGAAAGGCATCCGCCTAAAGAAAGGCTCCTACCTCTACGGCATCGTCACGGGCTTCGGACAGCAGCGTGTCATGGCCAGCATCACCAGCATCCTTGTTGGCAACAAGTTCATCAAGGTTAACCTCAGCGTCTTCGACAATGACGGCATGGAGGGCTTCTATGTCCCCGAGTCCACATTCCGAGAGATGATGAAGGATGCTGGCTCCAATGTCGCCGCTCAGAACATCCAGTTTGACGTGAACGGCACCGGCGGCGTGTCCCCGGAGATTATTGCCTTGCAAGCCCTGCAGAACATGTACCAGTCTGCCAGCTCCGCCGTGTCGAAGAACATCCGCAAGAACAAAGCCAAAATCAAGTACAACACCATTGTCTATCTTATAAACACACAGCAAGAATGAAAAAGATTATCATCATGGCACTGATGGCCGTCGCCATCCTGCCAACACATGCAGAGAACGCAGTTAACAGTGACAACATCACCAAGAGTGAGAAGAACGATACCGTCCGCATCCGTTACATCCACCGTCTCACGGAGGACGACGCCCGTATCTTTGAGAGCAACCTGCAGAAGACCGTCATCTACGTCAACGACCAGGTGACCACCCATCTCATCATGCCGGAGAACATCAAGCTCGTGGACATCTCCACCGACAAGCTCGTCGGCAACCAGTGCGCCGACAACATCGTCCGTCTGAAACCCAAGTCCACGCTGATGGACAACGAACTGGCGGGCACGGTAACTGTCATCGGCGAGCGTCACATCGCGCAGTTCACCGTCTATTACACCAAAGCCCCCAAGCGTGCCCACTCCGTCTATACCGTCGGACAGGACGACATCCGCGACTACACCAATCCGGAGGTGAGCATGACGCAGGGCGACATGTCCCGTCTCTGTTGGTCCATCTTCACCAGCCGTCGCAAGTGCTTCCGTGTGCACGGCAAGCAGTATGGCATCCGTGCGCAGGTTAACAACATCTACACTGTCGGCGACTACTTCTTCATCGACTTCTCGTTGCAGAACAAGAGCAACATCAAGTACGACATCGCCGAGATTCGTCTGAAACTGATGGACAAGAAAGTGTTCAAGGCCACGAACTCACAGACCATCGAACTCACACCGGTGTATATGGTCAACCATGCCGGCCACTTCACCAAGGCCTACCGCAATGTCATCGTCCTCAAGAAGCTCACCTTCCCCGAAGAGAAAAAGCTGCGCCTTGAAATTACCGAGGACCAGATAAGCGGCCGTGTCAGCTATCTCGACATCAACTACCGTGACATACTCAATGCTGACAGCTTTGCGCCGGAGCTGCTGATAAACCTGCAATAGAGCTTTTCAAAGGTCAGGAAGCAAGCTGTTTTGTGTGCGGCAAATGCCAGCGACATCTACGACAAATGCCAACAACTTGCATGGCAAATGCCATCGATGTCGTTGGCAAATGCCGTGCATCAACAATCCAACCGTTCGAAATTCCTAACTCCTATTTCCTAACTTCTAACTCATTAAACCGTGGAAGAAACCCGTGAACAACAGCAGATGTACAACATGTTCCGCTCGTGCATCTACCTGATACTGATTGTAGAGATTGTGATGAACCTCCCCGTCTCGACCTCCAACTCCATGATTGCCTTTGTGCTCGATGTGTTCCACCGCTTCAAGGTCTTCGACTCTGTCGCTACCTGCAAGGTGATGGAGCTCATATGCATCACCGTTACCTGCATCGGAACGAAAGCACGGAAGAGCCTGAAGTGGAACCTCAAGACGATGGTTCTCTATCCCGTCCTCGCCGGAGCAACCATGATAGTCCTTTGCTTCGTCTTCTACGGCATGTCCCTCAATGGCTCCTTTTCAGGTTATCCGCTCAACCGCTGTCTCTATGTCCTCTGTTCCGTAGTCGGCACGATGCTCATCCACCAGGGCTTCGATGCCATCGCCCAGTATCTGGGCATGAAGATAGGTGACGATAAATGGAACTTCGATAACGAGAGTTTCGAGCAGAGCCGTGACAAGGAGGAAAACAGATACAGCGTCAATATCCCCATGGTCTATTACTACAAGAAGAAGTTGAACCACGGCTGGATCAACATCATCAACCCTTTTCGTGCCACCATCGTCCTGGGTACGCCCGGTTCGGGTAAGTCCTTTGGCATCATCGACCCGTTCATCCGCCAGCACAGTGCCAAGGGCTTTGCCATGATGGTCTATGACTACAAGTTCCCGGCACTCGCCCGCAACCTCTTCTACCAGTACTGCAAGAACCGTAAGCAGGGCACGCTACCCAAGAACTGCGGCTTTCGCATCGTTAACTTCACTGACGTGGAGTACTCTAATCGTGTGAACCCCATCCAGCGGAAGTATATTCCCGACCTTGCGGCAGCCTCAGAGACCGCGGCCACACTCCTTTCCTCCCTCAACAAAGGCGGTGGCGAGAAGAAGGGCGGCAGTGAGGCTTTCTTTCAAAACTCTGCCGAGAACTTCCTTGCCGCCATCATCTACTTCTTTGTCAACTTCCATCCGACTGGCTATAAGAACGGAAGGAAGCTCACCCGCTATGTCGAATACGACGGCAGGAAGCTGAAGCTCGTCACAAGGAAGTGGCGCGACTATAAGGCTTTGGACGAACGGGGCAACGTTGTTCTTGACTTCACCGACCGAGAGAGCAACAACGTCTCCACCGATGCCGACGGCATGTTCGTCGACCTCAACGGCTTCAGCTATCTCGACCGCAATCAAAAGGAAATCGTCATCACACGCAGTTGGTACGAGGACGAGAACGGTAACGAGGTGGAGCCCGACACCATCACTGGAGAGTACAGCGACATGCCCCATGTGCTGAGCTTCTTAGGCCGCAGCTACAGCGAGGTATTCGATATATTGATGGACGACCCCAAAATCATGTCCCTCATGGCACCGTTTCAGTCTGCCTACAAGAACAAGGCCAACGACCAGTTGGAGGGTATGGTGGGTACGCTCCGTGTCAATGCTGCCCGTCTTGTTTCCCCGGAGGCTTACTGGGTGTTCACCGGCGACGACTTCGACCTGAAAATTTCCGACAGGAACAGTCCCAGCTACCTTGTCATCGCCAACGACCCAGAAAAGGAACAGGTTATCGGCTCGCTCAACGCCCTCATCCTCAACCGCCTTGTCACACGTATCAACAGCAAAGGTAACCTGCCTGTAAGCATCATCGTCGATGAGCTGCCCACACTCTACTTCCACAAGATAGACCGTCTTATCGGTACAGCACGAAGCAACAAGGTTGCCGTCACCCTCGGCTTCCAGGAACTGCCACAGTTGGAGGCCGACTATGGCAAGAACGGCATGCAGAAGATCATCACCACTTGCGGCAACATCTTCATGGGTGCGGCCCGCAACAAGGAAACCCTTGAATGGGCTCAGAATGATGTCTTCGGCAAGGCTAAGCAGACATCGAAGTCCATCACTATCAACGACTCAAAGGTCAGCACCTCTATCAGCGAGAAGATGGACAACCTCGTCCCAGCCGCCAAGATAGCCGACATGGCCACCGGCTGGCTCGCCGGACAAGCTGCCCGTGACTTCACACCCACGGAGAAGAAATCCTTTGCAAACATCAACCTTGAGGAAAGCCCGGAGTTCAGGACAACGAAGTACTTTTGCAAAACCAACTTCAATATGGCTGAAATCAAGAAAGAAGAAGCCCAGTACGTTGACCTTCCCAAGATATACGCCTTCAAGGATGCCCGTCAGAAGGAGGTCATGCTCAACCGTAACTTTGCCCGAGTGAACCGTGAGATTGACGAGATGATAAAAAGTTTGCTTAACTCACAGTAAATCGGCACAACTTATTAAGTTTCAATAGGGATATTCTCTCAATCTGTAGGGAATATTCCATTGTCTTTTGCCAAATTATCGTTACCTTTGTACCATAACATCAACAACGTTTATTATGAACAAAATCATTGCGCTTATCATGTTTGTGGCTTTCTCCGCCACGATGTCTGGACAAGTTGTTAAAGTTGAAGATCGTGTCAAAGGACTTGAAGGAGAAGTGAAGACCCTGAAAGATCAGTTAGAAACGCAGAGCGGTCAGATAGCTTCAATGCAATCTCGAATTAACGAGCTCGCAGACCGGAATGCTGAGTACAAAAAGCAGTTGGACATTCGCCAGATCCTTTCCGTGACAGTGGATAGTGTTAGGTATGGAGTCGCTTCTGTTGAAGGAAATGCCAAGACAGGCAATGTTATTGTCACGCTGATGGCGCTTAATACAGGAGAGGATGCTTACCCAAAGATTCTCCATGGTGCATCCCTTAATGATTATGACGGTAACATCTATCAATGCCCGGAGGATTCCATGTCTGTTGGCGGGTTGAGTAATTATGAAGTTCTCCGAAAGAATATCAATACGAAGATAATTCTGAAGTTCACTAATGTTCAAGCTAATGCGCGTATTTCAAGCATTTCTTTCTATGGAGGAGGCGGAACAACACTCTTTAGCCTTCGTGACATTAAAATCGATTGGAATTAAAAAAATGCCAGTATCATCAGCGTTAAGGCAGATGGTACTGGCTTTTCTTATGTCTTTACAACAAGTAGATGATAATACTAGAACCACAGACTGTTTAACTCTGAAATATTCTCCATCCACTCCTTGTAAATGTCATCGAAAGTCACTATATCCTATGATGTTGGCATAAATGACGGCAATCACTTCAGCACCCTTAAACACTGGCACAACGACTTCGGAATAAGACTTTGACGAGGAAGTGATAGGCCTTGGGAGCCAGAGAACATTAGAAGCTATGATAGACTGCTAATCTCATCACTTGTTAACGATTTTCCTTCCTTTTCCATCCTTGTATTCTATGACGATCTGCCCCTTGGACTGCTCTTTTGACACCTCCATCCCAGATAGGTCGTAGTATTTTAGAGTTCCATCCTTAGCCTTTGTGTCAGTGTCTGTATTTACGCTTTTAATATTGTTTGTGGAGGTTTTAAATCCCACGCATATTGCCCAGTGGTTGCCGTTTGCATCATTTCCACATGGTATCATGACATAATTGAAAATGGGGCTGTACACGATATTTTGAAAATCTATCTTAAGGGGTGTTCTATTAATTAGGGTGTCCAGTTCGTTGTGCCAATTTTAGCTCACTTTTCTGAGCGTC
>ERZ833963.2861-NODE-2861-length-15227-cov-35.074809_pt1 | contig 15227 bp, 10 predicted proteins | sample MGYA00519693_ERZ833963 | MGnify/ENA primary metagenome ERZ833963 (study PRJEB31850, sample SAMEA3708748) | human gut metagenome | biome: human gut; feature: human-associated habitat; material: faeces | place: China | collected 2014 ... | reverse complement strand
CGAAGGAGTTGCTGCAATGGTGCCGAAAGTAAACTCCGGGGCCAACGTCTACGGCGTACTCCAGTATAACCGCATTAAGGTCGAAGCCGGCGAAGGCCGGATATTATACATGCAGGGAATACCCGAACGCAGCGACGGCAGGTTCAGTATCGAGGAGTGTGCGGAAGCTTTCGGGTACTACACGGCGCTCAATCCCCGTGTCCGAAAACCGGTCGTGCATTTCTCGCTCAACCCCTCGCCCGAAGACCGGCTTTCGGAAGCGCAGCTCACGCGACTTGCCGCCGAGTTCATGGAACGCATGGGATACGGTCGCCAGCCCTACGTCGTCTTTCTGCACGAAGACATCGCACGGCGACACATGCACGTCGTCTCGGTGAGGGTGGACGAGCAGGGCCGGAAGATCGACCACAACAACGAACTGCGGCGCGCCATGGCGGTTTGCAGGGAGTTGGAACACGAGTACGGCCTGCATGTGCCCGAAGACGGCGGCGTGCAAACAGAACCGGAAGAATTGCACCGGGTCGATTACCTTCGGAGCGATCTGAAGCATCAGCTGCGCAACGTCGTGATGACGCTCAAACAGCAGTACGGATTCCAGTCCCTCGCGGAGTTCAATACGCTGCTCGAACGCTATGGCCTCGCAGCCGAAGAGGTCCGAGGAGACGTACGAGGTCGACCGTATCGGGGGCTCGTTTACCACGTGCTCGATGACGACGGGCAGCGCACGGGAGCCGCGGTCAAAGCGTCCCGGCTGGGCGATTTCTTCGGATGGAAGGCGCTGGAAGAAAAATTCGACGCCTCGAAACAACGGCTTCGGCAACATCCCGAAACGCTCGACCGTACACGCCGCGAAATCGACCGTGCCCGGAGCGGAAGCCGCAACCGCAAGGAGTTCACAGCCGAACTTCGGAAAAACGGTATCGACGCAGTTTTCCGGGAGAACGATGCCGGGCGGATTTACGGAGTCACTTTCATCGACCGCACGACACATCAGGTGTTCAACGGCTCCCGGCTCGGAAAGGAGTATGCGGCCGACGCTTTCGAGGCGTGGTTCAACGGTCGGGAGCAAGAGTCGTCCACACCCATACAGGAAGAGTTACGGCCGTTGGCACCCCTCGAACCGCCCCAGCCGGGACTATCTTCGGTCGAAGAGTTCGAGGAGTACATCGAGACCCACTACGTTTCGATGCCCGACGTAATAGGCGAACTCATGGAATATAAGCCCGAAAAGGAGTGGGAAACAGCTCCCGAATACCGGCTCTTCCCCCGCAGGAAGAAGCGGCGGCGGAAAATCCGGAAAAGAATTTAACAATCTCGATACGTTACGATCATGCAAGAAGAAGACGATCTGCGCGGCTTGGCCAAAGTCGCGGATTTCATGCGGGCGATCAGCTTTCTGTTTCTCGCCATTCACATCTACTGGTTCTGTTACGAGTGGTTTGCGCAGACAGGATGAACGATTTCCGTCGCAGACCGCATCCTGCAAAATTTCCAGCGGACGGCTGCCTTGTTCTCATCGACGCTCTGCACCAAACTCTTCTGCACGGTATTTCTCGCATTGTCGTGCATGGGAAACCGTGGTGTGAAGGACGAGAAAATATCGTGGAAACATATCACCGCGGCAGGCGGCATCGGCATACTGCTATTCTATGGCAACGGCTGGCTGCTCGGGATGAATGTCGCTACGACCCTGCGGGCGGCGCTTTATACGGCGACGTTGCTGGTGGGATTCCTCGGAATGCTGGCGGCCGGGCTATGGAGCAGCCGTCTGCTGAAAAACCGTATGACGGATGATCCGTTCAATGCCGAAAACGAGAGTTTCATGCAGGAAACACGCCTGCTGAAAAACGACGATTCGTTCAACTTCCCGACCGAGTTCGTCTTCCGGAGACGCAGGCACAGCGGATGGATCAACGTCGTGAATCCCTTCCGGGCGAGTATCGTTTTAGGAACGCCCGGCTCGGGAAAATCCTATGCCCTCATCAACAACTACATCAAGCAGGCCATCGAAAAGGGATATGCGCTCTACGTCTACGACTTCAAGTTCGACGACCTGTCGGTTATCGCTTACAACCATTTGCGCAAGAACCTCAAGGCTTACGGAGCGACGCCGCCGAGATTCTATGTCATAAATTTCGACGACCCGCGCCGTTCGCACCGATGCAATCCGCTCGCGCCGAATCTCATGTCCGACATCACCGACGCATACGAGGCCAGCTATGTCATCATGCTCAATCTCAACCGTTCGTGGATACAGAAGCAGGGAGATTTCTTCGTCGAATCGCCGATCGTGCTGCTCGCGGCGATCATCTGGTTCCTGAAGATTTACGACGGCGGAAAATACTGTACCTTTCCCCATGCCATCGAGCTGCTGAACAAACCCTACGAAGATCTGTTCACCGTATTGATGGCTCACGAGGAGTTGGAGAACTATCTTTCGCCCTTCGTGGATGCATGGAAAGGTGGAGCCGCAGAGCAGCTGATGGGGCAGATCGCCTCTGCGAAGATTCCCCTCTCGCGTATGATCTCACCGCAGCTCTACTGGGTCATGTCGGGAGACGACTTTACACTCGACATCAACAACCCCGAGGAACCGAAGATTCTTTGCGTGGGAAACAATCCCGACAGGCAGAACATATACGGCGCGGCGCTCGGATTGTATAATTCGCGCATCGTCAAACTGATAAACCGCAAGAAGCAGCTCAAAAGTTGCGTGGTGATCGACGAGCTGCCGACGATCTATTTCCGGGGGCTGGATAACCTGATCGCCACGGCGCGTTCCAACAAGGTCGCCGTATGTCTGGGTTTTCAGGATTTCAGCCAGCTAAAGCGCGACTACGGAGACAAGGAAGCCGCCGTGATTCAGAATACCGTAGGCAATATCTTCAGCGGACAGGTCGTAGGAGAAACGGCCCGGACGCTCTCCGAACGATTCGGAAAGATCGTGCAGAAACGACAATCCGTAAGCATCAACCGCAGCGATACCTCGACGTCGATAAACACCCAGCTCGACAGTCTTATTCCTGCGTCGAAAATCTCGACGCTCTCGCAGAGCGTGTTCGTCGGAGCTGTGAGCGACAACTTCGGAGAGGAGATCGAGCAGAAGATTTTCCATGCCCGGATCGTCGTGGACAACGAGGCCGTGAAAAAAGAAATGGCGGAGTACAAGCCCATACCCGAAATATCGTCGTTCCTCGACGCCAGCGGGCGAGACATCATGCAGGAAAAGATCAAGGAGAATTACCGCCGCATCAAGCAGGATGCGCTCGACATCATCGAAACTGAAATGAAGAGGATAGAGAAGGATGAAAAATTGGCGGAAACGTTATTAGGGAAAACCGAATAGATGGAGTTTGGGAAAAATTGCATTAAAAGAGTACGTTTTTCCGGGAAAAATCGGGGATAGTATTTCGCTAATATATCCCGATGCCGACTTCATCTGCGATTAATTGCGAATTTATTTTCCAATCGTAAATTTACAAAGAAAAAGAAATACGATGTTTGGATGAGCCGTCCTGCTTTCGAAGGATATAAAAAATAACTTATTTTAATAAATCAGTTGATAAATATATCAATCTGACAAACAGACTTTTAAGAAGATTTTACAGGGGTTTTAGTAACGATTTGGAGAATGTGCGAAATTCGCTACTTTGCGTAATCATCTTGTCAAATAACCCTTGTCAAAAACAAAGGTAGGAATTTTCTTTGAACTTGCAAAAATATTCGATTTAAGTGCTAAATACAAAACGAAGGCACGAGGTTATGAGCCTCGTACCTTCTTCCCTTTTATTTCTTGTTACCGTGTTAGATGGCTTTGATGACGAATGGGCAATAAGATTAAAATGGTTTTCTGCAAATTACGAAAAATAATTGATATATAGCCTATTTTCCGGTAATAAAAATGTAGCGACGGTGTTTCACAACTCTGTCGCTACCGCTACAACTAAAACAAGTTTTTAACCTTAATTTTTATCTTCATTACAAATGAATACAAAATAGTTGATATTTGCAAATCATCTGTCCGTTTCCGGTACGAGCCATTCGGGGGCATGAAAAAATGGTATGCCGCATGATAGTGGTCGGAAATGCGCCGGAGCCCGATTCGGATGTGTCGGATGGAAAAAAGGACTCCGTCGTTATACGACGGAGTCCCGGTTTATGAGTGAAACGGATCGGCGGGGTTAGAAATTGCCTTTGTCCTTGCGGTCCCACCACAGACGGGTGCCACCGGTGTCGCCGTCGCCTTTCACTTCGGAAGATTCAGCCTTCAGCAGCTGGATGGCATTGTTCACCTCGACGGTGTTGGAGCTCAGTTCCGTTTCGTTGTACAGCAGGCGGCGCGGGCCGAGCTGCGTGTCGATGATCGAGGGGGCCAGATTTTGCTTCGGACGGAAGAGTTTGGGGTAGCCCGTGCGGCGGTAATCGGCCCACGCTTCGGTCGAGAGCGGGAAGTTGGCGATCCATTTCTGGGTGATGATGCGTTCGAGCTTTTCTTCATTCGAAGCGCCTTCGTCCCACTTCACCGTGATACTGGTGGTCGGATCGGAGTTGTATTCCGGCTTCCACGGGTCCGTATAACCCTCAGGTGAGGAGGTATCGTCGTTGATGTAGCTGCTGATAGCCGCATCGTCGATAGCCGCCCAGTCGGGGGCCGTCAGTTTCTTCTCGGTCCATGCTGCCGCGGCGTCGGACTGTCGGTAGCTCTTCTGGTTGCGGATGGAAACCTCGATACCCTTTTCATAGAGTTCCTTTACGCTCTGCTGCCCGGCGTCGGTCCAGCGAAGTTTGGCTTCGGCGCGCAGGAACCAGCCTTCGGCGGCGAACATGATGGGCTGCGGCGTCGCATATCCGCCGGCCAGAAACGAGTAGTAGACGCGCTGGTTGTCGTTGCCGCCGTTCTTATTGCCCAATTCGCAGCCTACGGGAACTCCGATGTATTGCGCTCCCTTGCGGATCAGGATGTCGCTTTCGTTGTATATGTCCTCGTTGTTCTGGTCTTTCTCGCCTGTCGGTTCGGCGGTCTTCTTGACCAGATGGCGGACGTTGGTGGTGAAATAGAGCGGGCGGCGCGGGTCGTTGTAGCCGTTCATGAACGCTACGATCGACGAACCGATGCCCGAATCCAGCCAGTCCATCATGCGGCGCAGTTCGTTCGAGTAGGACTTGTTGATAAGGATGTCCTTGTCTTCGAGGACTCCGGCCTGAATGGCTTCCTTGGCGTATTTTTCAGCATCGACGGGGTTTACCTTGACGATGCGCAGCGCCATGCGCAGCTTGAGCTGGTTGGCGATCTTCTTCCAGAGCGTGCGGTCGCCGTTGCACCAGCAGTCGAACGATGCGAGACCTGCGGTCTCCGTATCCAGTCCTTCGAGCGCTTTGTCCAGCTGTGCGAATATCGCCTTGTAGATATCTTCCTGTTTGTCGTAGGCGTAGCTGCTGGGGCGTTCGGCCAGTTCGTCCGCTGCGAGGACCGACGAATAGGGAACCGGGCCGTAGGTGTCGGTATACTGGAGCAGGTTATACGCTTCGACGATGCGGGCTACGGCTGCGAAGTCATGCTGTCCGGCGGCGTCGCACTGTTTGATCAGCCGGCGGGTGTTGTTGAATATTTTCTGCATGAAGTTCTCGTGCATGCCGCCGCAGAACCCGCGGGCGAGGTCGTAACGCGCCATCGTCCAGTTGCTGTGCGGCACCTCGAAATAACCGCCGTAGTTGTCGATCGACAACGAGGTCCAGTACTGGAACAGGTTCTGGTGGGTGGGGTAACTGAACGAGAGGGGAGTGGAGAACTGCGCTTCGAACGGCAGTTCTTCGGGGTCGATCTCGTAGGGATTGGTGTTCAGCTCTTCGAAATCTCCCGTACAACTTCCCAACAGTGCGAGGGGAAGCGCCATTGCGGTAACGTTTCTAAGAATATTCTTGAGTTTCATAATGTGTAAACGCTTTTGATTAGAAATTCAGTTTCACGTTCAGACCGAAGCTGCGCGTGGTCGGCAGGTTGAAGACATCGAAGCCTTGCAGGCCGTTGCCCGTACCCATCGACACGTCGGGATCCATCGGGGCGTCTTTGTAGAAGAAGAAAAGGTTGCGGGCGATGAACGCAAGGGTCAGGTTCTTCGACTGGCCGAACAGGTTACGGAAAGTGTAGCCCAGCGAAATCTCGCGCATACGGACGTTGGTCGCGTCGTATACGTAATCCTCGACGTTGTAGACCGAGTTGAAGCTTGTCGCGCCCACCACGTCGTAGTAAGCCTTGACGTTCGAGAATTTGATGCCCTCGCGCATCACGTAGCCGCGGTCGCGCGCCCGGCCCGTGCGTTCCGATACGCCGTATCCGTCGAGTGTGGCCTCGGTCATCGAAACGACCTTGCCGCCGATGCGGAAGTCGATGAGCATGCTCAGTGTCAGGTCCTTGTAGCGGAACGTGTTGTTCCAGCCCATGTTCCACTTCGAGTTCATGTTGCCCATGTATTTCAGGTCGGAATTCTGCTCGCCGCCGTTTACGGGGATCTGGTAGTCGGCGCCTTCGGGGGTTTCCGTCACCAGTTTGCCGCTCTCGTCGCGTTTGAGCGTGCGGACGTAGAGGTCGCCATACTGGCCGCCTTCATAGAGGATCACTTTGGCGCCGCCCAAGTTGGAGACCGTTACGCCGTCTTGGATACCGTCGAAAAGCTCGATGATCTTGTTGTCGTTGTACGAGAGATTCAGATCGGTGGACCATGTGAATTCGTTGCCGAAGTCTTGGAACCAGCCGGCCGTCAGTTCGAAGCCTTGGTTCTGGACGTTGCCCGCATTGACGAACTGCGATTTGTAACCGCTCTCCCACGGCAGCGTCACCTCGAAGTACTGGTTCTTGGTGTTGGTCTTGTAATAGGTGGCGTTTACGTGCAGACGGTGCTGGAAGAACTCTCCGTCGAAACCGACCTCGAACGAGTGGGTCTTTTCGGGTTTCAGCGTGCGGAACGGCACCGATTCGGGCGGGTTGATGGCGCCTTGGTCGCCGTAGGTATAGCGCGGATTGGTCTTGTAGACGGGGACGTCGTTGCCGACGATGGAGTACGAACCGCGGAATTTGAACAGGTCGATATTCCGGCCCATGTCCACGAAACGGTTGAGCAGAAGGCTGGCGCCCACCGAAGGATAGAAGAACGAGTAGCCGTCGGTGTAAGCGAGGGCCGACGACCAGTCGTTACGGGCCGTCACGTCGAGGAAGAGCGCCTCTTTGAAGCCGAACGTGACAGCTCCGAAGACCGAGTTGAGCCGTTTGCGCTCCAGTCCCATGGTCGTGCCGTTCATGTAGAAATTCGACGGGTTGAAGATGTTGGGATAGTAGGCGCCGCCGTTGCCCGGAGCGACGAACTTGCTCTGCTCGTAGAGCAGGCTCACGTTGTTCGAACGTGTCTGCATCATGCTGGTGCCGAGGGTGGCGTTGAGCGAGAAATCGTCCCACGTATGGTTGTACTGGGCGAGCAGGTCCGCATAGAGCTGTTCGCTGAAGTAGCGGTTGTCGTCCATTTTGCCGTAGGTGTATTTATTGCCGTAGGACGACGCGTAGTGGTTGCGTACGTAGTGTTCGTCGGCGCGCTCGTAGCGCATGCGGCCCGTGAGCGAAAGTCCGTCGATGATCTGGTATTTGATCGATCCGCCGAATTCGTAGCGGTTGCGTTCGACGACGGGGCGTTCGCGGTTGAGCAGCCAGTAGGGGTTGCTGTTGGTCTCGTCGGTGGTAGTCACCCAGTTCTGGACGTTGGCGTTGAGCTCGCCGTTGTAGGTCTCGAAGTTGCTTTTGTAGCCGTTCCAGTCGCCGCCGCGCGGGAAAGTGTAGGTGCCGACGAGCGGGTTGAAGACGAAACCGCCGGCCGGCTGGTTCGAGATGTGCTGGTTCACGTATTTGGCGTTGAAATCGACCTTGATGTGGTCGTTGAAAAGGTCGAAACCGACTTTGGCGTTGAGCGTGTGTTGCGAGTAGTCGTTTTCAGGGGTGATGCCGCCGGATGTTACGTTGCCGTAGGAGAAGTAGGCTCGCAGGTCTTCGGCGCCGCCGTTGATCGAGATCGAGTTGTTGGTCGTCCAGCCCGTACGGAAGAACTTCTCGGCGTAATCGGGAGCCTTCGACGCGAGTTTGTCGCCCCAACTGTATTGGCCGTTCGCCCCGTATGTGTTCTGGAATTCGGGCAGCGAGAGCGGGGTGTCAATGGTCGTGTTGCTCGATACGTTCACCGCCAGACGCCCTGCCATGGCCGATTTGGTCGTGATCATGATGGCGCCGTTGGCGGCTACCGCACCGTAGAGGGCGGCGGCCGACGCGCCTTTCAGCAGGGAGATCGAGGCGATGTCGTCGGGGTTGATCGTAGACATGGCGTCGCCGCCGTCGCGCTGGGCGCCCCAGTTGCTGTCGACCTGATCGGACGTGATGTTCATCATCAGGGGGACGCCGTCGACGACGACCAGCGGCTGGTTCGAGCCGTTGATCGACTTGTTACCGCGGAAGAGTATTTTCGACGATCCGCCCGCGCCCGTCGAGTTCGGGGTAATCTGCAGACCGGCGGCCTTGCCCTGCAGCGCGTTGATCATATTGACCGACTTGATGTCGGCCACGTCATCGCCGCCGACCGTTTCGGCAGCATAGGAGAGTGTTTTCGACTGACGTTCGATACCCATGGCAGTCACTACGACTGCGTTCAGCTGGTTGGCGGTCGTCGTCATCAGGATGTCCAGTGTCGTCTGACCTGTGTAGGTCACCTCGTAGGGGTCGTATCCTACGTAGGTTACTTGCAGTACGTCGCCGGGCTGCAACCCTTCCAGACGGAATTTGCCGTCCATGTCGGTTGTCGTTCCGCGCGTCGTGTTCTTCACAATCACCGTTGCTCCGAGAAGCGGCCCGGAGTCGTCTTTGATCAGGCCTTCAAGGGTGCTGCCCCCCCCCTCCTGCGCGTAGGAACGCAGAGCGGTAGCCGGCGCAATGAGGCAAAAGGACGTCATCAGAGCAAAGCAGATGAAAAGTGCTCGGTTGGTTAATTTCCTCATAAATAAGTGGGTTTTAGTTGAACAAGAGTAAAGATTCCGGAGTGACGCCGTATCTTTGGTTTGATAGAAAAAGCAGTGTTATAGCGGCATATTTTAATGTTAAAAAGTAGTGTTATGAAATCAAAGATAAATATATTTTAATTAAATATCAAATTATATATTAAAAAATAATACGTGAAGTTCAGTATGTCCATAATGATATTTCGATTGTTTATTTCATTATAAATATATTGAATTTCAGCAAAATACACAAATGTCTTTGTATAAATTTTACGCATGATTTATTCGTGTTATGTTAAAAATATTAACGGACGTTATACGGATAATCATATTTGCAAATTATTCTCGTTGTTATATTGAAAACCATCTCCGCTAATTGGTGAGGAGTACTCTGCGTTTTCCGATGGTTTACGCCTAACTTTTTACGCTTCGTGTCGGCACGAATTTCTTTCGACTGATCCTCGTCCTCGGTTTTTTGGCTATGGGCTGGATTTCGGCAGACACTTCGGCTTTAGGCTTCCGCCCCCGCCTTTTTGGAGGCACTACCTGCAGGCAGTCTATGGCTTTCAGCCGCTCGTATTCCTCGCGCAACTCGTCGATGATCCGTCGGTTGTTGCTTGCAATACAATCGCGCAGGAGTTTTACATCTTCGCGGCTGAATCCGTAATGTTTAATCGTTTCGCGCGTCAGTTCGAAGGGCGCGTTTTCCAGAACCGCCCGACGGCACAGGTAAGCCAACAAATGCGGATATTCCGTTACGAAAATTTCTACCGTCAGCTCCTTGCGGCTCGTAGCGCAGAAACGCTCCTCCCCGTTGAAAGGGTTCTCCATCAATTCCCATTCGGGAAACTTCGTGGCCCATTGCTCGCGAAAAAAATAGGCATTGAAATTAACCCGGAAAGAATCGATGCGGCTGTCGAAGTTTTCGTAATTGTCGTTAAACTCCGCAACTGAAAATGTCTTTTCGTCGGGATGGCTTTCTTCATCGTCCAGCGTAATCCAAAATACCGATTTCGGAGCACCGCACAAGATTGCATAGACAAAATGCGCCTTCTTTTTCAGATCATCGAAAAATTGCCGGATGTCGCTTTTGCGGATGTCGCAATCCAAACAGTCTTGAAGCAGATTCCCCAGCGTATAGGATTTTTGTGGCATGGTTCAGTAGTTATGGGTTTATAGAACAATTCTTAAACGTACGCAAAGGTTATAGGCACTTCGAGAATACAAAATAAAGGGACGACCGAATTGTAATTGCAATAAAATAACGATTGTCTGTTAACTAATCGTGGTTGGTCATCCCTTTTTCTATTAAAAAGACAATGCCAAATACGTTAGGCGATGGTTGTGTGACAGTGATGATGTAAGTCCGTATCGAGTTTCGGCATTGCATTTAACAAATATCTTAAATTATTGTGAGAATACAAAATATATCGTAAAAAAACAGGTGCGGAAACAGTAAAGTCTGTAGTGGGAAAATATGAAGCTAAGATTCGAGTATCCCGCACCCGTTATCGTAAAATTGAAGTATCGAAAAAGAGGGGCGGTAACGGACTGGTACGCCTCACACCACGATAAACGAAAAAGAGCATCCTTCGGCTTATCGTTTCCGTCCGCCCCTCGGCTTCCGAAACGCGAGCCTATGGAGGCAGGAGATTTCGGAAGCATTGTTACAGAAGAAGCAGGAACCGCAACGGACTTACTTGACATGATAGCTACATCACTTCCCTTGTCACTCTCTTTTTTAGCGGTTCCTGCATGATGAAAAACGGGTGCGGGACTGTCGATGAAAAAAATAGTGACGCAACTTCGACATGAAGAATTCCAATGTCCCGCACCCAGTTCGGAGAACGGCCCGCCGTTACCAGATTTAGGTGCCTTTAAAGCGGGATTATTATCGACGGCGAGCGTTCTCGTTACAGCGAATGACGGCGCCCCACCCCGCACCGACCGAGGGTCGGCGGAACGTGATTCTTTCCGATTGGGAGTATATGGCCGTAACATCGTATTATTAAGGGTTCGTTATTAAAATCCTCGTTCCGGCCTAAACACATAAAAAAGCACGGAACGCAGGTACAGCCCCAACGGTCGGCCTTGCGAGCCTTGGATTGGTAACTGCCCTTACGCCCGTGCCCGCCCACGGCACAAAGCCGCAGGCATGACAAGGGTTTCAGACAAATTTTACACCAATCCTAAAACCTATTATATCGCTATAATAGTCGCAAGTTTACCGCTGGTATAAAGGTTGTCCTAACCTTATGAATATGTTACGGCTATGGCGCCGTTTTCATCCGCAAAGGTAACATATCTTTTTCAATTTTAGTTATGCGACCCGACTGATGCCATAAAAGAATGACGAAACGTGAACCCGGCTCTGAAGAACCCCGCTGTCCTTTACAAGAAAGGTATGCGGCTTGCGTTACTTACGCTGCGTAGGTCGTAGGAAACCCGTCTGACTTCGTAACACAAGAGGCCCACGCCCGTCAGGTGTAGTTGCCTTAAATGTACTGCCCCGTCAAGGCGTGGTACGACCCGACAAGGACTCTCTTGTTGCCGCAGACTGTAAATTTCCTACGTTTACGCAAACAGCAACGCGATTCACGCCTTTACAGCGGATCGCTTGTCCCAAAGGTAGCACAAAAAATTCGAATCCGCAATATGTTGCGGGCACTTTTTGTGCCGTAGGGTTTATGCCGCCCGAATAGCCCATGTTCTGGCTTTAACGGAATACGCCGTCCTAAAACAACAACGGGACGGCCTTTTGGTTCCGTCCCGCTCGTGGTTACATCTTCATCCCGCGCCTTTGCTCCGTTTGTTCGATGTCAATTCCTATCCGCTCGTAAAACTCCTTTCGTTGCTGTCTGAACCACTCGTCGCAGTCCTTTCCGTTTATGGTGAACTGGAACCCGCTCGGCCCGTCCTTGTCGGGTTTGAATTGGAGAATGACATCGTTCGCCCGAAACGTATGATTATACCTTATCGAATGCAGCTCGCCCGTATATCTGTAAGGTTGCATCGTAAACAACGCTTTGGTCCGCTCCTTGTCCAACCCGACATCCTTGCAGTAATTTTCCCATTTCAACAGCCCCTTTACATAGGGACACAACTCATCGACACGCATCAAGGCTTTTATGACTTGTTGTGCTTCCTGTTTAAGGTTGGCCACCTCTTTATCGTGTCCGGCCTGCATGGTCTTGATCTCTTGTTGCAGTTGCCCGATGCACTTATCCTTGTCGGCAATTACCCCTTGCAAATCTGCAATCTGTTTTTCATACCTCGCGGGCTTGGGGTCGTGGAATAACGCTCCGATCCTTTCTACGGCTTTCGTCGTGGCATCCACGGCCACGCCTTTGAGTTTGTCGGTCTTGATCTCCCGCCGCGTCTGTGCCAACTCCGTTTCGGCTTTCTCCAATTCTTCTTTCTTCTTCCTCCGCTGTTCGTCGATAATGTTGCAGTCTGTCTGCGCGGCTCGTTGCTGTGCTTGGAGTGCGGCAATATCTACCGTGAGCGTCTTTTGCTGTTCTTTCAGATTCTCGATCTGTTCGGCCATTTCATTTTTCCGGACGAACACCTCGCGGTAATACTGCTGCGTGGAAATATGTTTTGCTTCCGATCCCTCGACGCCGCGTTGCAGTCCGTATTTGGCCATCGCTTCGGCATAGGTGGTCTGGTAGGCTTTGAGTTTGTCCCGTGCCATCACATCGTCGGCACATAGACGCGGGCGGTCTTTCTTAGTGCGATAGGTTCTCTTTCCGCTTTGGGCGTTCTTCTCCCGCTCCAGCTTGGCCTTTCTGCGTTCGCCCCGTGTGATCGGCACGACGGTCGCGTGTATATGTGGTGTTTTCTCGTCCAGATGCAGGACTGCCGACACAACGTTTTCCTTTCCGAAGGTCTTTTGCAGCCAGCCGCAGGAATCCTTGGCCCAAGCATCCAACTGTCCGGCCTGCCGGATACGCTTCATATCTTCGGGGCTTCCGGAGAGCATGACACGCAACGCCCTTACTTGGTTCTTTCCGATCTTGCGTTCCAGTCCTGCATTGTCCAGCCGGTGCTGGATCGCTTCGGTACGGTTGGTAACTCCTTTGGGGAACTCTACTAATTCTTCGTTCAGGTAGGTAAGTGTCGTTATGACGTTGGCGGGTGTTATTCTCCGCTCGACGTGTCCCGACATGGCGGCGTCCGTTCCGGCTGCCTTCTCGATATGCAATACGACATAGCCCATAGCGGTATAGTTTCAGGTGGTTTGGATAATCTGTTCTCGGCGGCATCGGAGCGAAGCGGATAAGGATTCGGAGTTGTCCCGGCCGTCCGGCTTGCGGAGTTGCCGCCGCAAGGGGTGTCCAGAGGGGCGCCGCCCCTTTGGCCTAATGGGGCATTTTCAGCGTTGCGGAGCAATGCGGAAAGAAAATGCCCTAATAGGCTATGCCTTTTGTAAAAAGGCGCGGGCGCGAAGCGGCCGATGGGTGGGCGACGGTGCCGCCGTCATGTCCGTCAGCAGGGGAAGCCGATGAAAGCGAACCGACGGCCCGGAAGCCCGTGCCCCTGTGCGCCCGGAGGGATCCTCCGTAAATCCCGAAGGGCGCACAAGGGCGGAAGGGCTGTTACTCCGCCAGACGGTATTTGTCGCCGAGGCGTTCGGTGAGCGCCGACATGTCGCGGCTTATCTTTTCATTGGTGATCTTCGCGTAGATTTGGGTGGTCTTGATGTTCGTATGCCCCAACAGGCAGCTGACGGTTTCGATAGGCATACCCTGCGAGAGCGTGATGGTTGTGGCGAAGGTATGCCGCGCCATGTGGAAGGTCAGTTTGTTTTTAATGCCGCATTGCTTGCCGATCTCGCGCAGGATGTCGTTGCAATGGCAGTTGCACGGCATATAAAAGACATGGTTGTCGAGCCGCTGATCCGCGTATTTCTCGATGATGCGTTTGGGAATATCCAGCAGGCGGATACGGCTTTCGGTATTGGTTTTCTTACGTCGCGTGATGATCCACAGGTTACCGTCGAACATAGTTTGAAGGTTGTCCGTGGTCAGCCCTTTCACGTCGGCATAAGCCAGCCCCGTGAAGATGGAGAAGACGAACAGATCGCGGATGCGGGCATGCGCCTTGTTGGCCGTTTTATAGTTCATCACGGCCTTGATCTCCTCTTGCGAGAGATAACCCCTGTCCACGCTTTCGGGAGAGTTGATATAGCCCGAAAACGGGTTGAACGGCAGGCGCCCGTCGTTGCGGGCAATGGCGACGATATGTTTCAAGACGATCATGTAGCCCCACACGGTATTTGTGCGGCATTTCTTCTCCGTGCGCAGGAAATACTCGAAATCGTTGATAAAGGTAAGGTTCAGTTCTTTCAGCGGGATGTCCTCCCGGTGGTAGGTATGGGCGAGGAACTCCCGCACGCGCTTACACACGCAGCAGTACTTTTTCCATGTGGCGACCTCACGGTTGAAACCCACCTTTTTCCGGTATTCGACATTGTGCTGTTCGAAGAGTTTCAACAGCGTTTCCTGCTTTACTCCGATACCGAGGTAGGCATCCCGCAGTTTGGCGGCCGTGACATAGCCGTCCGACTGCATCAACTCCTGATAGCGGCGGTTCACCTCGACGCGGATTTTATCGACGGCAAGATTGATTTGCATGGCCTCGACGCTCTTGCCCGTCGCCCGGCCGTTCTTGACATCCCATAAACGCGGAGGAACGTCCATTTTGCAACTGAATTGTTTGACCTCGCCATCTACTGTAAGACGGCACATCAAAGGCAGATCGCCGTTGGGGCGGGCGCTGCCTTTCTTCACGTAAAATAAGACCCGAAACGTGCTTCGCATAATAAACCCGATTTTTGGTTACAAAGTTAATACCTGTCGGGCCGTTTGTCAAGATGTAAAATTGTGCAAAACACAGAAAAAGAATGTGTTACGCTTCAATAGCGAAGTAAATTCCGCGTAATGATCTGGTAACGATTCTTTGTCGGCGATAGGCTGTAAAACCGTATCGAACCAATTTCCGCATAACGCAAATTAACGCGCTATTAATTACAAGCCAACACTTTACACCTCTCGTTGCGCTATCCTGCTAATCCGCTGAAAGTTTATTTTACGCTCAAGACTTTCCCTGCCAACCCGTGCCTCTTCCCGCCAGAAGGGGCGCGTTTGGTGTTATGAACTGAAAAAGGCTTTATCTTGCCGGCGGATTTTCACCATTCA
>ERZ833963.2860-NODE-2860-length-15233-cov-35.822902_pt1 | contig 15233 bp, 9 predicted proteins | sample MGYA00519693_ERZ833963 | MGnify/ENA primary metagenome ERZ833963 (study PRJEB31850, sample SAMEA3708748) | human gut metagenome | biome: human gut; feature: human-associated habitat; material: faeces | place: China | collected 2014 ... | reverse complement strand
CGCACCTCGCTCGCCGTATCGGCACTTAGAATTATGCGGTATTGCCCTTACTTTTCCACCTGGAACAAATTCTGCTGACTGGTTGCTTTGGCGCCGATGTTGTTATACTCCAAATAGAAGTACCCATGCACCCAGGCATCCAGCTCTGCATTCTCGCCGTAGGTGTGGGTCACGCCGTCCGCGTCCATATAGTCATTGGCGGCTGTCACTACCGGGGCCACCTGCTTGAGTGCCAGCAGGTACTGGTAATACGGGGTCAGCGGCAGCCCGGCATTTTCCACCAGGGTGGGAGCCAGCATGCACATATCCATGCGGTTGTACTCGTCGGTGGCGCTGGTCTGGCCTGCGTTTTCCAGCGGGTAGTTTGCCCAGATCAGGTAGGGCGTGCTGCGCTCCAAAATCTGCAAATTGTTCTCATCGGTAAAGGTATGGTCGGCCACATGATCCACAAAGCTGGGGGCGTGGTCGCCTGCCATGGCAACAATCACCTTGCGGCCGGTCTTTTCGTACTGCTCGGTCAGGTATTTGGTCAGTTCGCCAAAGGCACGGTCGGTCATATAGATGTTGCTCAGGTATTCATCCATGATGGAATCATACTCGCCGTAATCGGTTGCGGCATGCACGATATCCTCCTCCGGGGGGTTCATATCGTAATCGCCGTGGCTCTGGATGGAAACCAGGAACACAAACCGCGGCTGGTCCTCCGGCATTGCTTCATACAAACCTTCCAGGTCGCGGTAGGTGGCGCTGTCGGTCTGGTAGGGGCGGCTGCCATAGGTTTCCTTGGTCGGAAAATCATCCTGGAAGTGGGTCTCGTCAAAGCCCAGCGTCAGCCAGGCGGAATCGCGGCGGTAGTTGGAGTTGGTATAGGGGTGGGCTGCCAGCGTGGCATACCCCAGATCTTTCAGGTTGCTGACCAGGCTGTTTGCCTTGTGCAGGTTCAACCAGTTGAACGGTGTGATGGAGGGCATCAGCATCAGCGAGTTGGAGGAAAGCATCTCGTACTCGCTGGAGTTGGTGCCGCCGCCCACATGCGGGCTGATGGTGTGGCCGTAAATGGAGTTGGGCAGGTTTTTGGTCACCTGCATGATCTCCTGGTCGGCCTGCAGGTCCGTTACCAGGTCAAAGTCATAAAAGCTTTCGGACAGGATCAGGAACACATCGGGGTAGTCCTGCTCATTTGCCGTTTCGGGGCTGGCCTGATAGTCCTGCGCCATTGCAGCGGCCTCGGTGGCGGCGTCCTCGCTGTAGCCGTCCGGCTGCAGGATGGGGTCCACCATCAGGCTGGCGGCTTCAATGCTACCCGCCAGGTAGCCGTACTTATAATAGGTTTCCTGCCAGGCCCAGCCGTAAGTGGCGGCGGGCTTGATGGGGTTGGGGCTGAAATACCCCAGATACAGCACCGCAAAAATGCCGCAGGCGCAGGCCAGCACATGGGCGCCGCGCTGTTTCCAGCTGCGCTTATGCTTGCCGGCCAGTTTGACCTGCACAACGGCAGCCACCAGCACCGGGATGTACAGCAGCGCAATGGTAATAACTGTCTGGGTAATGTGCAGGGTATAACTGCCCATCACCTCTGCCGCGGTGCCCAGGTTCAGGATGTCCTGCGGCATCAGGGCGGAACCATGCAGGTCCCGCGTGTAATAGTTGACCAGCGCCAGCACGGTAAAAATCAGGCCGGAAACGCCGGTTGCAATGCCCCAGCTGCCACACAGGGCAAACACCACCAGCGTCAGGCAGAACGCCGTCAGCGCATTGAGCGGTGCGTATACCGGCCACTGCCCCGCCATGTAGTTGGCAGTTGCGCCGTCAGAAATTTCTAACTGGTAGCGCGCCACAAAGGCCGCTGCCACAGCCAGCGCAAATGGCAGCACCGTGCCAAGCCAGAAGCGCTTGCTTTTTAATGTTTTTTTGATGTTTTGCATGGGTATCCAGTTCCTTCGCTTTGTTTGTTCATTAAGTTGCGGTCAACATTCCGCGTCAACACACCGAATGTCCGGTATGCCCGCAAAAGGGCATATTAGGTTAGTATATCATATTTTATGCCGGTTGTGAATCACCGTTTTTCGGCCAAATGCTGCCACTTGTTCCAAATCCGGCCCGCCCGCGCAGATTTTGCATTTACCAACCTACGCTTTCATGTTATAATATTAGTTAATCATCATTTTACCCCATAGACGGAGGCTATTCTATGAAAATTCCTGCAAAAGGTTTTACTCACGGCGGCAAGTTCCATGCAGACGATGTGTTTGCCACAGCGCTGCTGATGATTGTGCGGCCGGATATCAAAGTAACCCGCGGTTTTGTTGTGCCGGATGGTTTTGACGGCATTGTGTACGATGTGGGCTGCGGTATGTTTGACCACCACCAGGAACCGCGCGAAAGCCGCCCCAACGGCGTGCCCTATGCGGCCTTTGGCCTGCTGTGGCGCGTGTTGGGTGCCCAGCTGGTGGGTGCCCACCAGGCCCGCCTGCTGGATGAAAATTTTGTTCAGCCCCTGGACTTGAACGATAACACCGGCGAACAGAACTCCCTGGCCGATGCCATCGGCAGCTTTAACCCCGTGTGGGATTCCGGCGAAGATTCCGATGCCTGCTTCTGGCGCGCCGTGCCCTTTGCCAAGCAGGTGCTGGAAAACGAGATTGCCGCAGCCAACGCCGTGAACCGCGCGGACGAGACCGTCCAGAACGCCTACAAGAACTCCAAGGACGGCATTGTGGTCCTGCCGGACTACATGCCCTGGAAAAACGGCCTGTACAAAACCGATGCCCTGTTTGTTGTCTACCCCAGCCAGCGCGGCGGCTACAGCGCCCAGTGCGTAACCGATTACAAGACCCGCCGCAGCAAGGTGCCGTTCCCGCCCGCATGGGGCGGCCAGCCGGAGGAGATCCTGCGCGAAAAGAGCGGCCTGGCTCTCAAGTTCTGCCACCCCAGCCGTTTCCTTGTCACCGCGGAAACCAAAGAGGATGCCATTGAGGCATGCCGCCGTGCCCTGCGCGCCGCCGGAAGGCCGGTGAGCGCACAGTGAGCGCCGAAACTCTAGAGCAGTTTGGTCCCCGCCCCAGCACCGCGACGGACTGTCAGCCAGACCCGGCTTCCGCCTGGGTCTACATGGTGCGCTGCGCGGATGGCAGCCTGTATTCCGGCTGGACCAATGACCTTGCCCGCCGCCTGCGCGCCCACAAGGGCGGCAAGGCCGGTGCCAAGTATACCCACGCCAAAGGTGCCGTTAAGCTGACCTATGCCGAGCGCTGCACCGATAAAAGTGCCGCCCTGAAGCGGGAAGCCGCCCTGAAAAAGCTGCCAAAACCCGAAAAGGAAGCCCTTGCCGCCCAGTGGACCGCTGAAAACACCATCACCCTGCGGGATGCCGCGCCGGAGGACGCCACCGCCGTGGCGGAGCTGTACAACTGGTATGTCACCCACTCCACGGCCACTTTCCAGTATGACCTGTGTACCGAGGAATTCCAGCGCGAAAATATCGCCTATGTGCAGCAGCGCGCGCCGTTCCTGGTTGCCGTCAATGCAGCGGGCAAGCTGTGCGGCTTTGCCTGCGCCCACCCCTGGCACAGCCGCACAGCTTATGCGTGGGATGTGGAGCTAACCGTTTACTGCGCCCACGACTGTGTGGGCCAGGGGGTTGGCGGGCGGCTGTACAAAGCCCTGCTGGACGGCGTGCGCCAGCGCGGCTACTGCAACGCCGTTGCCCTTGTGACCGGCCAGAACAAAGAGAGCTGCGCGTTCCATAAGGCGCTCGGCTTCAAAAAAATCGGCGTGGAACCCCGCACTGGGTACAAGTTCGGCCAATGGCTGGACCTTGCCTATTGGTGGATGGACCTGCGCCCCGGCCAAGAGCCTCCGGAGCCGGTGCGCCTGGGGCGATAAAACTGCATAACACAAAATGAAGCGGGGCACTGCTGATTGGCAGCGCCCCGTTTTTGATTTGTAGAGGACGATGCCTGCATCGTCCCGCATACTGAGCTGCAACCATGGTATACTGTCATCAACATCCTATCTCCCCGCCGCGCGTTTTTGTTTTCCACAAGAAGCCCCTCTGTTTGTGGAAAACCGTTCAGATTCTTTTCACTTTTCCCTGTCGTTACGCGGTCTGCATTCCTGTTTTTGCCCACAAACTGCCCTTGTTCACGCAAAGTTTACCGGAATTTCCAGCTATTTCATGCCTTGTTCATCCGCAGTTCATTTTTATTCTTCATGATAGAATCTATCGGGGGCCCCTATTACCGCCCCCAACTGGAGGAATTGTTATGCACGAAACCCAACAGCCGCGCGACCCCAAAAAGACGACCGGCATTGTATATGCCGTGATCCTTGTGGTGTTGCTGCTGCTCAATTTCTGGGCCTTCCCCGCCATGATGAAAGGCCAGGTCAAACAGGTCGATTACGGCACCTTCCTGAACATGCTCGAAGGCGGCGAACTGAGCACCGTTGAAATTCAGGATCAGCAGATCTATTTTGTGGACAAAAACGATACCACCTACTGCACCAACTCCATTGCGCAGGACCTGCAGCTGGTCAACCGGTTGGAAAGCGCCGGCGTTTCCTTTGGCAAGGTGTACAACCAGACCACTTGGGTGGATACCCTGCTGGGCTGGGTCATCTCGCTGCTGCCCATGATCATCCTGATCGTCTGGTTCAACCGCATGATGCGCAAGCGGGTCGGTGAAATGACCGGCGGCGCCAACAGCATGATTTTTGGCGGCGGCAAATCCGGTGCCAAACAGTATGTCGTTGAGGATGGCAAGTCCATCAAATTTGCCGATGTTGCCGGTGAGGACGAAGCCAAAGAGAGCCTGCAGGAAATCGTTGACTTCCTGCATAACCCCAAGCGTTACGAGGATATCGGTGCCAAAATGCCCAAGGGCGTTCTGCTTGTCGGCCCCCCGGGCACCGGTAAAACCCTGCTGGCCCGCGCTGTTGCCGGCGAAGCCGGTGTTCCCTTCTTCTCCATTGCGGGTTCTGAATTTGTCGAGATGTTCGTCGGCATGGGCGCTTCCAAGGTGCGTGACCTCTTCAAACAGGCCAACGAAAAAGCCCCCTGCATTGTCTTTATTGATGAGATCGATACCATCGGCAAAAAGCGTGACGGTGCTTCCGGTATGGGCGGCAACGATGAACGCGAGCAGACCCTGAACCAGCTGCTGACCGAAATGGACGGGTTTGACGCCGCCAAGGGTGTTATCATTCTGGCCGCCACCAACCGTCCTGAATCCCTTGACCCCGCATTGACCCGCCCCGGCCGTTTTGACCGTCGTGTGCCCGTGGAGCTGCCCGACCTGAAAGGCCGCGAAAGCATCCTGCGCCTGCACGCTCAAAAGGTCAAAATCGGCCCCGACTGTGACTTTGCCGTGGTTGCCCGCATGACTCCCGGTGCTTCCGGTGCCGAGCTGGCCAATATCATCAACGAAGCCGCCCTGGGCGCTGTGCGCCACCACCGCATGGCCGTTACCCAGTACGACCTGCAGGAAGCCGTGGATACCATCCTGGCCGGTGCCCAGAAAAAGAATAAGATCCTGAGCGACAAAGAAAAGTGCATCGTGGCCTACCACGAAGTCGGCCATGCCATGGTTGCCGCCCTGCAGAGCCATTCCGCCCCCGTGCAGAAAATCACCATTGTGCCGCGCACTTCCGGCGCGTTGGGTTTCACCATGCAGGTAGAGGACGGCGACCACACCCTGATGACCAAGGAAGAGATCCTGGCCAAAATTGCCACCATGACCGGTGGCCGTGCCGCCGAAGAAGTGGTGTTCAACTCCATCACCACCGGCGCATCCAACGATATCGAGCAGGCCACCAAGATGGCCCGCGCCATGATTACCCGCTACGGCATGACCGACGACTTTGACATGGTTGCCCTGGAAACCGTGAACAACGCCTACCTGGGCGGCGATGCCAGCCTGGCCTGCAGTGAGCGCACAGCCGCCACAGTGGACGATAAGGTCGTGGAAGTCGTCAAGCAGCAGCATGAAAAAGCCAAACAGATGCTGATTGAAAACCGCGGCAAGCTGGATGAGATCGCCAAGTACCTGTACGAGAAAGAAACCATCACCGGCGAAGAGTTCATGCGCATCCTGACCGCTGTTCCCCAGCTGCCCACCGGTGCCGTGGAACAGTAAAGGCAACACCGCACAATTCCCGCCTAGCGGCTTAAGCACCGCTCCGGCGGCTGCGGCACTTAGAATTGTGCGGTATTGCCTAAAATCTCCGCTCTGCGCGTTTTCTTTGTAAAATAACGGTGCCCCCGCCCTATGCAGTTCATTTACCGCACGGGCGGGGGTGTTTTGTTGTAATTCCGTAGGGGCGCACACCATGCACCCATCCGTTTTATATCATCACACTACAGCGCTTTCTCACAAAGCACACCATGTAATAGCGCCATTTTATGGCCAGCCGTTACCCATTTGTAGGGGCCGCTGCTCACCTCTTTCCGAAAAACGCAATAAAAATGCTGTCTTTCTCCACATCAGGGAAAGGCAGCATTCTTCTTTATCCGTTCAGATCTTCGCCGTTGCTGGCAATCACATTTTTATACCATCCAAAGGACTTTTTCCTCTACCGTGCCGCCGCCCTGTTCGAGTACCGGGAAAAGCACCAGCGATCCTGCCGGGCTTTATTTTGCCTGTGCGCCCTCTGGGAAGATGATCTTGTTCACAAAGAAGAAGATCACCATGGAAATGCCGCCATTGAGCACGGTGGTGCCAATGTTGTAGATGAAATCCGGCACCAGCAGGCCCGCAACCGCCACCCACACGCAGTTGATGGAGTTGACGATGCAGGTGATCAAGCAGAACGCCACCACATACCAGGCGATCTGCTTGGCCAGGTTGCCCTTGCTGCGGAACACAAAGTTGCGCTGGATGGGAAAGTTTATGCATTCTCCCACCACCATGGCAACCATGTAGGCGCAAAAGTACGGCAGACCGCCATGGGCGGAATCATACCCCAGGATGTTCCACTGGAAGGTTTCGCCAAACAGCGTGACCGGGATGCCCGGCCAGCCAAAATCCACCACCGGCAGGCTGCTGAACGCCGCCGGCAAAAATTGCAGCAGCAGGTATTTGAACACCGTAACCAGGTTGGATACGATCACAAACAGTCCGCCTTCGCGCACCCACTTGGCTGCGGCGGGGTGTTTTGCCGCAAAATTATTCCATAGCTGCATAAATAGCCCCTCTCTTTCCTCAGCTGTTGCGCAGGCGCTGTTCCAGCTGTGCGTTCAGTACCAGGTTTTTCACGGCTTCTATGATCACCCGCACAAGGCCGATGATCCAGAATCCCTGTAATTCCATCACAATGCCATCCACCATGCCCATGCTGATGGCACCGCTGGTCATTTTGGCCAGGGCACGCAGCGGCATGTTGTACTGGAACAGCACATTCAGGTCCGGCTTGCCGCGCTTGTAGCTGGCGTTCAGCAGTGCGGTAAGCACCAGCCAGATCAGCCAGCCCAGCGGGCTGCGGCTGTGGTTCAGCTCGCCCAGGGTCATGTTGCGGTCAATTTTAACTTTTCCCTGCTGCACCGGGCGGCCCAGTAGGGTGGCCCATTCGTCATCCGGCACGCTCTGCACCTTGCCGCTGGTATAGTGCGGCAGATGCTTTCCCGCATAGGGGTTGGGTGCGCCGGTACCGGCCACTTCCACCACGGCGGTCAGGCGGATGTCCGCACTGGACGCGCCGGCCCGCAGCTCATAGCTGCCGCCTTCCACTTCCCAGCTGTCGGTCTTGGTGTTCCAGTAGCGGAACGCCTTGTCGTCCAGCGGGATGGTCACGGTCTTGCTTTCGCCGGGCTGCAGCTGCACCTTGGCAAAGCCTTTCAGCTCCTGTGCGGGGCGGAACACTTCTGCCCCGGGTTTTGCCACATACAGCTGCACGATCTCTGCACCGGCGCGCTTGCCGGTGTTGGTTACGGTCAGGGTCACGCCATTGGACGCGGCCTGCAAATTGCTGTAGGCAAAGCTGGTGTAGCTTAACCCATAGCCAAAGGGGAATGCCACCGGCACACCGGCGGTCTGGTAATAGCGGTAGCCGACATACAGCCCCTCGCGGTACTGCACCATGCGGCCCGGCCCGGCAAAGTTATCCTTGGCGGGGGTATCCGCATAGGCGTTGACCCAGGTTTCGGCCAGCTTGCCGCTGGGGTTCACTTTGCCGGTCAGCACATCCAGCATGGCGCCCGCCCCCGCCTGGCCGCCCAGCGCACCATACACCAGGGTACGGCAGTGTTTGAGCCACGGGGTTTCCAGCGAAGCCCCTGCGCTGAGCACCACAACGGTGTTGGGGTTGGCCTGCTGCACAGCCTTTAACAGTTCGATCTGGTTGTCCGCAAGGCGCATATCACCGCGGTCCAGACCCTCACTTTCCTTGATTTCATCCAGCCCCAAGCAGAGCAGCACCACTTCGGCCTTTTGGGCCAGAGCTACAGCCTCGGCCTGTTTGGCGGCATCCGGTTTGCCCTGGCGGTCAAAGCCGAGAGCAAAGCCCACGCTGGCCAGGCCGCTCTCTTTCAGGCAGTCCAAAAAGGTATCCACCTTGATGGAGTTGACCGCGCTGGAGCCAGCGCCCTGGTACCGCGGTGTCTGGGCAAAGTCGCCGATCACGGCAACTTTTGCGCCCTCGGCCAGCGGCAGCAGGTCGTTCTCATTTTTCAGCAGCACAATGCTTTCGGCTGCGGCGCGGCGGGCCAGGGCATGGTGAGCGTCCGCATCAAAGGTGCGGCTGTGGGACTGCACGGCGGCATGGGTATCAAACACCAGCGTCAGCAGCTCGTCCAGCCGGGCGTCCACATCCGCTTCGGTAATTTTGCCGCTCTGCACAGCCTGCATCAGCTCGCGCACCGCGTCCCCGCCGGGGGCGGGCATTTCCAGCGTGGAGCCGTTCTGCACGCCCAGGGCATGGTCATTGCTGCCGCCCCAGTCCGTTACCACAGCGCCGTCAAAGCCCCACTCCCCACGCAGGATGTCCATTAACAGGTGGCGGTTCTCGTTGGCGTAAGTTCCGTTGATGAGGTTATAGCTGCTCATGATGGTCTTGGGCTTTGCTTCCTTGACCACGATCTCAAACCCGGTCAGGTACAGTTCCCGCAGCGTGCGTTCATCCACCACGGAATCCGACGCCATGCGGCGCAGTTCCTGGCTGTTGACGGCAAAGTGCTTGGGGCAGGCCGAAATACCGTTGGACTGGATGCCCCGCACATAGCTCGCGGCCATTTTGCCGGAAAGATACGGATCTTCAGAAAAATACTCAAAGTTGCGGCCGCAGAGGGGGCTGCGCTTGGTGTTCAGGCCCGGCCCCAGCAACACGGCAACTTCCTGCGCGGCGGCTTCCTCGCCCATGGCCTGGCCGATCTGCTCGCCCAGGGCGGGGTCCCAGCTGCACGCCACAGTGGCTGCCGTGGGGAAGCAGGTGGCCGGAACACTGGGGTTCAGCCCCAGGTGGTCCGCCGCGCCCGCCTGCTTGCGCACACCGTTGGGGCCATCGGATAGGGTGATGGAGGGAATGCCAGCCTTTTGATACGCACGGGTGGTAAAGACGGTATCACCGGAAAGGAGGGCACATTTTTGCTCAAGGTTTAGTTTTTTGATAATTGCTGTGTATTTCATGGGATAAGCTCCTAATAAACAAGGGGCAAGTCGGCAGGGGAAACCTGCCGCCCTGCCCCTCATCGAGGTTCTACCGTTTTACGCCTTTTTCTTAGCGGGCTTATAGTTTTCAGGGTAGCGCTTATTATCCTTTGCACGGCGGATATTGGCAATAATACCTACCACAACACCCAATGCAATGACAATATCTACAGCCACAACTGCCATACGCCACGGTGCCATAGCATAGTAAATTGTCGCACCCGGAGCGGCACCATTCATCTGTGCGGAGTTGGCAATAACAAACAGTGTGTTCTTGACAGCTTTACGTAATGCATTAACACCTGTTGCAGTGTCAAGAGATGTGTAAGCGCCCGGAGAAAGCGTCATATCCAGCATGTGCTGATCATTGCCTGCGCGAACCATACGGTTGACGGCCGCATCATCATTAGCGCCGTTGCCCTGATCGTAGTCAGTAACAACATAGCCTTGGAAGCCCCACTCATTGCGCAGAACATTCGTCAGCAAATTGTAGTCATATGCAGTGTACAAACCTGCAATTCCAGACCAACCACTGGTCATCATTGCATCGCAACCGCGCATAGTTTTGGTTGCCACAGTTCCGTTATCATCAGCAATGTATTTGATCGTTTTTGTTGCTTCTTTAACTGCAATTTCAAAAGGCTTCAGGTAAATTTCACGGATTGTCTGTTCCGTTGCCCAAACTGCGGGAATCCACCAACGATCCTGCTCCTGATCGACCATAGCGAAATGCTTCAGTGTGCAGTAAGTGCCTTTGTCACCTGCACCGGAAATAACTGCCGCAGCAGTCTTGCCGGAAATAATGGGATCTTCGGAATAGTATTCATAGTTACGACCAGAGAACGGAGACCAATGCAGATTGATAGCAGGTGCGTACCATGCACTGCCGCCAAGCCAATAGTTTTCTTCGCCAACCGCGGTTCCCATCTCATAGGCCAGTTCTTTATTCCAGGTCTGGGCCAATGTAGTAGCGGCAGGGAAAGAACAACAGTTAATCCAGCTGTTGCCGTCATTATCATTCAAAGCCAAGCCTTGCGGGCCGTCATGATCCAGTGTGCTGGGTTTGCCTACAGAAGAAAGTTCACCAGACGCAAAAGCATTTGCGAACAAAGCCTGCGTCATTTCAGAAGAAGAGTAATCAATCTGGTCAAGCAGTGTATCCCACTTAGAATCATAGTAGCTCAGCCCACGCATATCAGAAAGCGTCAAACCATTTTTCTTGTTAGAGACGGGCATTTCTGCCGTATAGACTTTACTGTTCTCATTAGAACCAAGCACCGGGTCATTCACAGAATCCCATGTTTTACCGTTGCCCAAATCGATTGTAGTAAAGTTATAATCTAGCCAGCTAATGACTGTATCGCTTGCCTCACGGGTTGCATCTGTAGGGGCACTGGGCTGAGTGTTAGCCCAATCATTGCGGGTCAGAATGGTAACATCATTGCCAACAGAAGAATCCGTCATATAGGTGTTCGCGTTTTCAAATTCGTTGGTAACTGCAAAATAGCCAAGTTCTGTATTTTCCGGTTCGCCGGTAGGCGTGCCGTCATCACTACGGGCAGACTGTGCGTTCTTGTCGCTCTCGCGGATGTGGTTTTCATCGGTGCCATCATACCAGAAAGTATCATTAACCGTCACAGTTTTTTCGTCCAAAACATTATGGCTATCACTGCGGGCAGAGATTACATAGTCACCACCCTCCAGCACATAACAACCTTTTGTACCATTGCCGTTGTCATGGGTAAAACAATAAGAAGCCATATCTTCTTTGTTGAAGGTAATGGTTACTGTATCGCTCTCACCAGGCTCTAGCATCTTGGTCTTGCCATAATCCAGTAAATTGACCGTAGACTTTTCGATCATGTTCTCAACATCGAATTCAGTGTACGGTGCAGTATAGTACAACTGCACAACATCCTTGCCCGCCACTTTGCCGGTGTTAGTCACATCAACAGAAACCGTAACGCTGTTGCCGAATTCCGTAAAGGCAGAAATTTTCTGCGTAAAGGTCGTATAGCTCAAACCGTAACCTAATGGATAAACAACGCCGTTATCACGGTTGTAATAGGTATCCGTTACACCGTCCGGCAGGTTATCAGAGGTAAAATAGCCCATATCTGCAGCTGTTTCATACCAGCGGTAACCCATGTAAACGCCCTCTTCATATTCACGGAAGCGCGCGTCAAACTCAGCACCGCCCTTAAATTTGGCAAGCCAAATATCACGGGTATAGCGTGCGTTGCTGTAGCTGGTAGCATCATCGCCCTTGTTAAAGTTCACAAAAGTCGGGGTCAGAGTACAGTCAGCCACATAGGTATCAACCGTCTTGCCGGAGGGGTTGATAGTACCATTCAGAATTTTGCCAAGGCTCTTGAATCCAACAGCACCAGGGGTGCACATGGTAAGAACGGCATCGATATCAGGATCATCTTCCAGTTCGCCAACCTGCATCGTGTTGCAGGAGTTCAGAACAACAACCACACCATCGCAGTTCTTTTTTACAAATTCCAGAACGCCACGTTCTGTATCAGTAAGGGCCAGTTGATGAGGCGTGCCATCATCATATTCCTGCGTATACAGATCGCCGCCCTCACCGCCTGCGCGTCCAAGGAACACAATACCAACTGTACCTTTGCAGGTATCCTCAATGCCGTCATACGTTTCTGCCGGGTACTCATTCAGGTTCATAGACGCACCCAAAAAGGCCGTTGCACCACCTTCTCCTGAAGCTGCGGCAGGTGTAACCTCATGCGGCGTGCCATTCTTCATGGCATCAACTGCTGCATTGTTCACATTACTGAATGCTTCGTTGATGCCTTTCTCCGCAGTGTAAACATAATCAGCCTTTGTATCTGCACTGCCGGAACCGGAGCCACTCATCATCGGGTTCAGATAATCGTATCCGAACGGTGTAATAGCTTTGTCAGCTGCCAAGGGCAGCAGACCATTATTTTTAAGTAGAACAATGCCTTCATCTGCAATGTTCTCAGAAGTTTGCAGGCTATTCTGTAACGCTTCATTAGAATTTTTGCTGGAAATATCATAATAATCAGTATCCCAGCCAGCTGTTCCTGAAGGGGTGGTGGCTTTTCGTGCGCCCTTACCCAAGAACGCATTCAAAGATGGAGTGAAATAATTTGTAATAACAGTCAGGGCAAGTGCAAAAATCAAAAGGACCGCCATAATAGGCGCAGTGATTATACGAAACGTTTTGGCGTTCATCTTTAACTTTTTTGGTTTATCCATATTTTCCTCCTTGCAGTGGTTTTCCAAACATTTGAGTGCGCGCTCTTTGTTGTGTTACTATAATATCAGATTTCCCTTTTTCTAGTATAATTTATGCACAAATTGCTGGTTTTCAGCCATATCCTGCAAAGATTTCAAAATTGTAACATTTTTTGATGTGCATCTTTTATAAAGGTTCCGGTCATCGTTTGTACATATTGTCAGAGTTATAAAAAGGAGGAGCAACGCTCCTCCTTTACTCTCTTATTTTGGTAGCGGCAGCAGCACCCGCAGCGTAAACCACTCGTTTTCCCAGTGCAGCGTCATAGTTCCGCCGCGCTTTTCGGCGGCGGCGCGCACACCGCGCAGGTCGCTGCCGCCATGGGTGTTGCGGCGCGGCAGGCCGTCCGCGCCCAGCTCCACTTCCTGCGCGCAGTAGTTTTCAAACCGCAGCATCACAAAGCCGTTCTGGGCGTACACCGCCACCCGGATCAGCCGCTTTTCGTGGTCGGGCTCGGTCTCCACGCTCTCCGTTGCGTTGTCCAGCGCCGTGCCCACAATCGTGCAGATCTCCCCTGTTTCCAAAAAGTCCAGCAAATGCCCGTCCGCCACGCAGGTCATCGTGATGTGGTGCTGCTGGCAGTACAGGCTTTTGGCCGTCAGCAGGGTGTCCAGCACCGGGTTGCCGGTCTTGTTCTCCGCCTCGTACTGGCGGATGCCGCTTTCCATGGCCGCCAGCGCCACATCCTGCTTGGCGTGGTCCCGCTCCGCCCGGATGGCCGCAATCTGCATTTTCAGCTCGTGGTAGCGCCGGTTGATCAGGCGGATGTTCTCCTTGCTCTGCTTGTACTGCTCGTACTGGCGGTGCAAAACGCCGTCCAGCTCCGCCAGCTCGCTGTGCAGGGCGGCTTCGCGCAGCTGCTCGTGCTGCACCGTCAAAATCAGCACCCCGGCCAGGTCCACCAGCGTGCGGATGTAAAACATGTTCATGTTGGCTTCGCTGCCGTTGGCAAAGCTCAAATTGCTCACGGCAAATGCGGTCAGCGCCATGACCACCGCCACAAAAGTTCCTGCGGGCGTTATTTTCAGCTTCCCGGCCGGGCCGGGGCGGCGGTTCTCCACAAAAAGCATCGCGGCAAAAATGCCGCCGTACACCGCCGCCAACAGCAGCAGCGAAAGCGGCTCCGCCCCGCCGCGCTGCGGCCACAGCACGCAGTGCAGCTGCCATTCCACGCTGGCCGCCAGCTCCGCCAAAATAAAGGCTCGCGCGCACACATAACCCGCTTCCAGCAGCGTAATGCTGCGTGTGACCCACAAAAACAGCAGCATGGAAAGAATTGCCATTGCCATGCAGGGGATCCACCACACCAGCGGAACTTCCCCCGTGGCCTGCAAAAACGCCCCCAGCAGCACCGCCCAACCGGCTTCCACGCCCCAGATCACGCGCTGGTCCATCCGCGGCGGCAGCCTGTGCGCATACAGCAGCGCCGCCAGCACTTCCGCCAATGCGGTGTACAGGCGGGGAATATCCGGCAATGTCGTCATTGGCCCGCACCCCCAATGTAATCCGCCAGCTCCGCCATAAAGGCCTTGCGCCGCGGGCGGCTGATCTGCAGCGCATACGGACCAACCTGCACCATATCCTGCTGCACGCCGGAAACCTGCGCCAGATTGACCAGATACCCGCTGTTGCACCGTGCAAACGCCCGGCCCACCAGCTTTTCCTCATAGTTTTTCAGGGTGCCCGGCACCACAAAATCTTCTTTTTCGGTGTAAAAATGTACCTTGTGGCCTTCGCTTTCCAGGTAATAAATTTCCGCCGCGTCCAGCCGCCGCATGCCGCCGTCCACCACCACAGCCAGATAATGCCGCTCCCGCTTTTTCAGCTGCCCCAGCGCCTTTTGCAGCTGCTGCGAAAACGCAAAGTAGGGCACCGGTTTCAGCACATAATCCAGCGCCCCAACAGCATATCCGCGGATGGCATACTGCGCCATGTTGGTAATGAACACGATCAGCACCCCGCCGTCCCGCTCCCGAATGCGGCGGGCGGTCTCCATGCCGTCCAGGTGCTTCATCTCCACATCCAGAAAGATGATGTCAAACTGCGGGCGGTAATCCTCCAAAATTTCCATCCCATCCGCAAACTCCGTTACCTCAAACGGCGTGCCGTACTGCCGGGTGTACCGCTGCACATACCCCGCCAGCTGTTCCCGCACCGCCGCCTCGTCCTCCACAATCGCAATCCGGGTCATCTGCTGCTCCCCTTTCTCAACACCACACTGCGGCCCCGCACAGTCCACACCTGGTGCGGTTTCTTAAGGTGTATCTGAAAACAAAGAAAATGACGGATATTTCGCAAACACAAGCAGG
>ERZ833963.2839-NODE-2839-length-15333-cov-43.482262_pt1 | contig 15333 bp, 15 predicted proteins | sample MGYA00519693_ERZ833963 | MGnify/ENA primary metagenome ERZ833963 (study PRJEB31850, sample SAMEA3708748) | human gut metagenome | biome: human gut; feature: human-associated habitat; material: faeces | place: China | collected 2014 ... | reverse complement strand
TGTGCAGCAAGGTGGCATGGCTGAGCCACGGCCACCTGAAAATGAACGGCGATACGGCAACGGTTTGCGCGGCCTACAAGGCAACGCAGCGCGGCGAGGCCTGATATGAATGTACGACTGAAACGTGCCAGAGAACTGGCAGGCTATGCGGTGCAGCTGACGAAGGACGAGGGCCTGCCCACCATGCTCAAACGGGGCGCGGGCTTTGTCAAGCGCCGCTGCTTTGGCAAGCGTGCCCGTTATCTGCCCGCCAAAAAGGTGCTGGAAGCCCAGCGGGCCGAAATGGCCGGCAAAACGGCGGCAGACTGCGGCCTGCCCACCATCAGCATCCTGACCCCGCTGTATAATACACCGGAAAAATACCTGCGGGAATTTCTGGATTCCTTTGTGAACCAGACGGCCCCCAACGGTCAGCTCTGCCTTGCGGATGCTTCCGATGCAGAACATGCCGATGTGAAGCGCATCGTGGAGGAATATCAGACAAAGAATCAACGCATCGTATACAAAAAGATCGAAAACAAGGGCATTGCGGCCAACACCAATGCTGCGGCAGAGCTTGCCACAGGGGAATATCTGGCCCTTGCCGACCACGATGATATCCTTGCGCCCCACGCCATGTACACCATGGGCAAAGCCATTCTGCAGCTGCGGGCGCAGGGCGAGCCGGACGGCTTCCTCTACAGCGATGAAGCACTCTTTTCCAAGAGCATCCAGCGGCCCATGGTGGCCCACTTCAAGTCGGATTACGCCCCGGACTATCTGCTGTGCTGCAACTACATCTGCCACTTGGCGGTGTTCCAAAAGGCGCTGTGGGATGAGATTGGCGGGGAGCGGCCGGAGTGCGACGGCAGTCAAGACCACGACCTGTTCCTGCGCCTTGTGGAAAAGACCGGCGGTGCGGCCCATGTGCCGCAGGTGCTGTACTACTGGCGGGTGCACGCAGGCTCCACCTCCGGCGGCACCGATGCCAAGCCCTATGTGGCGGCAGCAGCCAAAAAGGCACTGGCCGACCATCTGGCCCGCACCGGACGCACCGGCACCGTGGAGGATGGCCTGTTCCCCAGTACCTACCGGGTGAAGTGGGATATCGTGGGCGACCCGAAGGTGAGCATCCTCATCCCGAACAAGGACCACACCGGGGATTTGGAAAAGTGCCTGCACAGCATCTGGACCAAAACCAGCTGGGAGAACTTTGAGGTTATCGTCATCGAGAACAACTCCACCGACCCGGCCACCTTTACCTATTATAAGGAAGCCCGGCAGCGCTACGACGGCCTGCAGGTGGTCAGCTACCCGCAGAAGGGCTTCAACTTTTCCGGCATCAACAACTTTGGCCGACAGTACGCCAGCGGGGATTACCTGCTGCTGCTGAACAACGACGTGGAGGTGCGCAATGCGGATTGGCTCACGGAGCTTTTGCGGCAGTGTGCTCACCCCGGCGGCGCGGCCATCTGCGGCGCAGAGCTTTTTTACCCGGACGAGACGTTGCAGCATGCGGGTGTCGTGACCGGCCTTGGCGGCTACGCGGGCCACAGCCACAAATACCGCAAGGCGGGCGGCAGCGGCTACATGTTCCGCGCTGCAACGGTGCAGGACTTTTCCGCCGTCACCGGTGCCTGCCTGCTGGTAAAGACCAGCGTGTGGGACGAAGTGGGCGGTCTGGACGAAGCCTTTGCGGTGGCCTTCAACGATGTGGATTTCTGTCTGCGGGTGCGGGATGCAGGGTACCGCATTGCGTGGACACCCTATGCTCAGCTGACCCATTACGAGAGCAAGAGCCGCGGCGGCGACGAAAAAGACCCGGTGAAAGCCCGGCGCTTTGCCGCCGAGCAGCAGCGGCTGTATGCTGTGCACAGCAAGGCGAACATCCTGCACGACCCCTACTACAACCCCAACCTGACCATGGACCGGGAGGATTTTTCCGAAAGCAATGATCTGCGCGGGCTGAAAGAGGGACGTATCACGGTGCAGTGGAGGAAATAACAGCATGAACATCAAGGGCCATTTTGAGACCATCACCCGGCACAAGCTGCTGGTGATGAAATACTGCTTTGCCTGCGGGCTCTATGAGCAGGGCCTTGCCCACGACCTGAGCAAGTACAGCCCTACCGAGTTCATTCCGGGCTGCATCTATTATCAGGGTGACCACAGCCCCAACGAAGCGGAACGTCTGGCGCGGGGCTATTCCTCCGCGTGGCTGCACCACAAGGGCCGCAACAAGCACCATCTGGAATACTGGATCGACTACAGCACCCGGAAGGTGGGCCTTGCCGGCATGAAGATGCCACTGCGCTATGTGTGCGAGATGGTGTGCGACCGCGTGGCCGCAAGCCAGATCTATCTGGGCGACAAGTACACCGATGCTTCCCCGTGGGAATACTACGAGCGCAGCAAGACCCACTACCTGCTCCACCCGGAGACCCGCGCCCTGCTGGAAGAGCTGCTGAAAATGGTGCGTGACCTTGGGCATGACCGCACCTTTGAGCACATGAAATACCTGCTGGGCTGCGAAAAAGATTACTAAAAGGAATATTTTGCCTGAAAACACCGCTGAGGGAGACCCGGCGGTGTTTTTTGTATGCCATAAAACAACACATCCCCCAGCCCGTGCGGCGCTGCCGTTCAGGCTGGGGGATGCTTTTTGTGCAAGACGGGTGTTACTGCTCGTTCTCGTAGATCTGGATATAACGGGGTGCGTTCTTATCCTGAATGAACAGCAGCGCGGCGGTCAGGGCCACCGCCAGAGCAGTGAGGACGGCGAGCAGTGCTTTGAGAACCTTCATCGTTTCAAGCCTCCTTGGTAAGTCTGGCGCGGAGCGGGGGACGTTCCGCAGGTTTTGGTTGCATCTAGTATATCATAATCCGGCCGGAAAGGCAAACCTCCGCAGAGGGAGAGAAAAAAGGAAAAAATACGGTGGTTAGACAAATCTAACCGCGAAAAAATGAAAAGAAAGTTCAGGAAAACACATCATTTTTGTGCCATTGTCGTTGACTTCCCACGCCAAAATGATACAATAAACATGTTAAGCAGCTGCTGTCCCTGTACCAGTGCGCCTGCATGGGCGTGGGGGCGGCAATTCAAGCAGAATGGGGGATTTAATTCCATGTTGAACAAGCTGAAACGTGCGGCGCTTGGCGCGCATACGCCGCATGACAAGGCAACTGCTGCAAGCAAACCGGTCCCGATGCCTCTGCCCGCGCAGGTACGCATCCTCATGAGCCAGCATATCGGCGCTCCCGCCAAAGCTCTGGTCAAAAAGGGCGACGAGGTGTTCGTTGGTACAAAGATCGGCGAGGCTGGCGGCTTCGTCTCTGCAAACATCCACTCCAGTGTCTCCGGCACGGTTGCCGCAGTGGAGCCCTTCCGTCTGTCCAATGGCCGCATGTGCGACTCTGTCGTCATCAAGACCGATGGCAAACAGACCGTGGACCCGGCTGTCAAGGCACCGGAAGTGACCGATAAGGCCAGCTTCCTCAAGGCTGTGCGTGAGTGCGGCCTGGTCGGTCTGGGCGGCGCAGGCTTCCCGACCGACGTAAAGCTGCAGCCCAAGCAGCAGGTGGATACCCTGCTGATCAACGCTTCCGAGTGCGAAGTGTGGCTGACCAGCGATACGCAGGAGATGCTGAACTGCAGCGATGATATCATCCGCGGCATCAAGGCCGTGTTGCAGTACACCGGCATCCCGAAGTGCGTCATCGGCATTGAGAACAACAAGCCCGAGTGCATCGACCTGCTGTGCAAAAAGACCAATGGCGACAGCACCATCGAGGTCAAGCCCCTGCCCAGTGTCTACGGCACCGGCGCAGAGCTGATCCTCATTGAAAAGTGTCTGGGCCGCGAAGTGCCCCACGGCGGTCTGCCCGCAGATGCCGGGGCCATCGTCATGAACGTGACCAGCGTTTCCACCCTTGGCAAGTATCTGGCTACCGGTATGCCGGTGGTCGAGCGCACCATCACCGTGGACGGCGATGCCTGCGCAAAGCCCCAGAACCTGATCGTTCCCGTGGGCACTGCCTACGAGGATGTTCTGAACGCTGCCGGCATCAAGGGCGGCGTGGAGCTGGGCAAGGTGGTTGCCGGCGGTGCCATGATGGGCCCCGCTGTGGAGAACCTGAGCTACCCCACCACCAAGACCACCTCCGGCCTGATCTTCCTGAGCAAGGCCGCTGCAGAGCCTGCACCGGTGAATCCCTGCATCCGCTGCGGCCGCTGCGTGGAGTACTGCCCCATGGGTCTGGAGCCTGTGGAGGTCAATCAGGCATACGCTGCACGCGATGTGCAGGAGCTGGGCAAGCTGCATGCAGACTACTGCTTCAACTGCGGCAGCTGCTCGTTCGTCTGCCCGGCAAAGCGCCCTGTTACCCAGATGATGAGTCTGGCAAAGGCGTTCTACCTTGGTGAAATCAAAAAAGGAGGCAATAAGTAATGGATACGAAGCTTATTGTTTCGGCTTCCCCGCATGTGCGCAGCGAAGAGACCACCCAGAGCCTGATGGCCAACGTGATCGTCGCCCTGTGCCCCTGCGTGGTGGCCTCTGCCATCATTTTTGGTATGCGTGCACTGCTGGTAACAGCTGTGTCCGTGGTGGCCTGTGTGGCCTTTGAGTGGCTGTACTGCAAGCTGCTCAAGAAGCCCAACCCCATCAGCGACCTGTCCGCCGTCGTCACCGGCATCATTCTGGCCATGAACGTGCCCGTGGGCATGCCCATCGGCCAGCTCATCATCGGTGATCTGGTGGCCATCGTCATCGTCAAGCAGCTGTTCGGCGGCATCGGCATGAACTTTGCCAACCCCGCTCTGGTGGGCCGCATCGTGCTGTTCGTCAGCTTTGCAAGCTCCATGAACAACTGGGTGTTCCCGGATGCAGCGGTGGACCAGCTGTCCAGCGCTACCCCGCTGGCTGTGGCCGATAAGTCCAAGCTGAGCCTGCTGGATCTGTTCATGGGCATCCACGGCGGTGTGCTGGGCGAGACCTGCGCACTGGCCATCGTGCTGGGCCTGATCTATCTGGTGGCCACCAAGACCATCAGCATCGCCATCCCGGCTTCTTACGTCGGCAGCATGTTCGTGTTCTACCTCATTGCTACCCACAGTGTGCACGAGGCTCTGGTTGCCGTGCTGAGCGGCGGCCTGCTGTTCGGTGCCGTGTTCATGGCTACCGACTACGTTACCAGCCCCTTCACCCTGAAGGGCAAGCTGGTGTACGGCGTGGCACTGGGCATCGTCACCTTTGCCATCCGTTACTGGGGCAGCTACACCGAGGGTGTGTCCTTCGCACTGCTGTTCATGAACCTGTGGGTTCCCTACGTCAACGATCTGACCCGTCAGACCCCGTATGGCTACATCAAGCCTGCAAAGAAAGCAAAGGAGGGTGCTGGCAAATGAGTAAGTCTTCCAACTGGGAGAGCACCATCAAGCCCATCGTTGTGCTGAGCGTTATCTCCCTGATCGCCAGCCTGCTGCTGGCACTGGTGAACGGCATGACCGCCCCGGTCATTGCCGAGAACACCAAGCGCACCACTCTGGCCGCTTATGTCGGCGTGCTGCCCTCCGTTTCGGATGCCAGCGAGCTGGAAGAAGTGACCGATTACACCACCGCCGGCATCACCGGCGTGGTCAAGGCTCCGGACGGCAGCACTGCCATCAAGGCCGAGGAAAAGGGCTTTGACGGCGGCATCCTGACCGTCATCATGGGCTTCGACGCCAACGGCGCCGAGACCGGCATCTGGGTGGACGCTTCCACCCAGACCAAGGGCATCGGCTCCAACGTGAGCAGTGACGACTTCCTGGCGCAGTTCGACGGCATGGACGGCACCCAGAACATTGTGATGAATCAGGATTACGACGCCTACAGCGGCGCAACCATCTCCTCCACCGCACTGTTTGCTGCCATCAATGACTGTGTCAACTGCTACAACGAGCTGGCGTAAAGGAGGTTGGTAAGAAATGGCACAAGAAAATAAGTCCAAGGTAAGCATCCTTACCAACGGCATTATCAAAGAAAACCCCGTTCTGCGTCTGGTTCTGGGTACCTGCTCCATTCTGGCAGTTACCACCGCAGTTTCCAGCGCTCTGGGCATGGGTGCCGCCTTCGCCTTCGTGCTGGTGTGCTCCAATATCATGATCTCCCTGCTGCGCAAGGTGATCCCCGGCAAGGTGCATCTGCCCTGCTACATCGTCATTATCGCAAGCTTCGTGACCATCGTTCAGATGTTCATGCAGGCTTACATGGAAAGCCTGTACAACGCTCTGGGTGTGTTCCTGCCTCTGATCGTTGTCAACTGTATCATTCTGGGCCGTGCCGAGATGTTCGCCTGCAAGAACAGCATCGTGGACTCCGCACTGGACGGCGTGGGCATGGGCGTTGGCTACACCCTCACCGCTACCCTGATGGCATCCATCCGTGAGATCCTGGGCAGCGGCACATGGCTGGGCTTCCAGGTGATCCCGGAAAGCGTTGCCAAGGTCTCCATCATGACGCAGGCTCCCGGCGCATTCTTCTGCTTTGGCCTGTTGATGGCCGGCTGTGTGTGGCTGGAAGGCAAGCTGGATGCCCGCATCGAGCGCAAGAGCTGCTGCGACCTCGACAACCTGAAGAAGGAGGCAGAATAAGATGTTAGTCAAACTTGCTGCGATCTTCTTCAGCATGATCCTGGTGAACAACTACGTGCTGGTGAAGTTCTACGGTATCTGCCCGTTCCTGGGCGTTTCCAAAAAGCTGGATTCTGCGGTTGGTATGTCCGGCGCCGTCATCTTCGTCATGTTCATGGCAACGGCCGTTACCTTCCCCATCCAGATCTTCATTCTGGACCCGGCTGGTCTGAGCTACCTGCAGACCATCGTGTTCATTCTGGTCATTGCTGTTCTGGTGCAGTTCATCGAGATCTTCCTCAAGAAGTACGTGGTTGCACTGTATAACTCTCTGGGCGTTTATCTGCCCTTGATCACCACCAACTGCTGTGTTCTGGCGGTCACCATTTTGGTCGTGGGCGACTACGGCGCAGATGTGGCTGCTATGGGCTTCGGTGTTGCTTACATTGAGGCTCTGGTGTGTGCCATCGGCGCAGGCTGCGGCTTCATGCTGGCCATGGTCATGTTCAGCGGCGTGCGCAAGCGCGTGGAAGCCTGCGATCCCCCGGCACCCTTCAAGGGCCTGCCCATCACCCTGATCGCAGCAGCAATCACCAGCCTGTCCTTCATGGGCTTCGGCGGCATCGTCGAAAACCTGTTCAATGTCACGCTGTAAGGGAGGAACAGGATTATGAATATTGTATCTGCTGTTATCCTGTGTACCATCGTGGGCGCAGTCGGCGCGATCGTTCTGGTCGCAGCGTCCAAGTTCATGGCGGTGGAGGAAGACCCCCGCATTGAAGAAGTTACCAACTGCCTTGCCGGTGCAAACTGCGGCGGCTGCGGTTACGCAGGCTGTGCGGACTACGCAAAGGCTGTGGTCATGGACGGCGTGCCCTGCGACAAGTGCGCACCCGGCGGCCCCAAGGCTGCCGCTGCCATTGCCAAGATCATGGGCGGCACGGCCAGCGCCGTGGAAAAGAAGGCGGTTGTCCAGTGTCAGGGCAATTCCGAGCACTGCAAGCCTGCTTATGATTACAAGGGCATCCAGACCTGTGCAGCCGCTGCTGCACTGTACGGCGGCCCCAAGACCTGCTCCTTTGCCTGCGTTGGTCTGGGCGACTGCACCAAGGTGTGTAAGTTCGATGCCATCCACATTGTGGACGGTGTTGCCAAGGTGGACAAGGACAAGTGCACCGGCTGCGGTGCCTGCGCAAACATCTGCCCCAAGCAGGTCATCATGATCGACGTGGGCGGCCCGCGCAAGCCGGTGGTCATGTGCTCCAACAAGGACAAGGGTCCTGTGGCCATGAAGGCCTGCACCACCTCCTGCATTGCCTGCGGTATGTGCGAGCGCACCTGTAAGTTCGACGCTATCCACGTGGTGGACGGCGTGGCCCGCATCGACTATGACAAGTGCAAGGGCTGCGGCATGTGTGCCCAGAAGTGCCCCAAGCACATCATCCTCTTCCCGCTGAAGGATGACCCCAATCCCCCGAAGCCCGTGGTGAAGCCCGCCGCTCCCGCTGCTGCCCCCGCAGCAAAGCCGGAAGTCAAGGCTGAGGCAAAGCCCGAGACCAAGGCAGAGTAAACTGTAAACCAAAGCCCGCCGTGCAGCGATGCCCGGCGGGCTTTTTGCATAGAAAATGATTGGAAATGCCCTCCGCGTTGCTCTGGGCATAATTCAAGGAAATATTACTCTGGATTTCGGTAGAACGGAACGCCTGCGGGCGTTCCGTTCTACCATTTTCACAAGAAAGGTTGCAGAAATGAGATGCATTTTCCCGTCACAGCTCCTCTCGTGAAAAAGCGTTTGGAGCGCTCCGCAGAGCGCGACAAACGCGAAATTAAAAATGATTTTTCCGCTGAAGATGCCCAGAGCGCAAGCGGAGGGCATTTTAAATCGTCCATGCCCCGGCGGGCTTTTTGCAACTTTTTGTAAGAAAATCCGGTTGCAATGATGCGGAAGTATGGTTAAATAGAAGGAGAATATTTTCACAGAAAGAGGACGATTATGGAACAACAGTCTGCACGCCTGCGGAATACAGGCTTTCTTACTTTCTTCTTCAGTGGCATCTGTGCCATCAGTGCGGGCGTGGTGGTCAGCCTGTTGCAGGAGCGCTACGGCTTTGCCTACGGCATGACCGGCACCCTGCTCTCACTTATGAGTGTGGGTAATCTGCTGGCAGGCCTGCTCATCGGTATGCTGCCCAGTGTACTGGGCATGAAGCCCAGTGTGCTGCTGCTCACCATCGGCTATGCGGTGGGCTACGGCATCATGGGCCTGACCGGTGTAGAGATCCTGCTGGCAGTGGCTTTCTTTATGGTGGGCATTGCCAAGGGCAGTGTTATCAACACCTGCACCATTCTGGTCAGCGATCACTCTGCCGACCGCACCCGCGGCATGAACCTGATGCACAGCTGCTACGCCTGCGGTGCGCTGCTGTGCCCCTTCCTCATTGCGGCAGCGGCGAAGGTGAGCACTGAGCTGGCGGTGTTCCTGCTGGCGGCACTGGGACTTGTGCTGTGGCTGGTATATGCCTTTACCCCGCTGGGCGGCGGCAAGGCCAAGAATGCCAAGGAAAAGCAGGCCATTGACTGGAGCTTTCTGCGTTCGGCACGGTTCTGGATGCTGACCGGCCTTTTGTTCTTCCAGAACGCTGCAGAGCAGAGCGTCAACGGCTGGATGGTCACTTACTTCAAGGGCAGCGGCATCATTGCGGGCACACTGGCGGCTTACACCGTCACGGTCATGTGGGGTGCCACGCTGGTGGCCCGTCTGCTGATCGCATTCGTGTTCCCGTTCAAGAACCCGCGCAAGGCCATGGTGGGCATGAGCGTGCTGTGTACGATCTTTTATGTGCTGCTGGTCATGGCCCACACGCAGGGCATGGCCATCGTGCTGCTGTTTGCGTTTGCGTTCTCCATGGCGGGCCTGAACCCCACCGCTGTGGCCAGCGCGGGCCGCATGACCAGCGTGACCAGCATGGGCATCATGCTGCCGGTGGCATCCAGCGGTGCCATCCTCATGCCGTGGATCATTGGCATCGTAGCCGAAAAGGCTGGCCTTGCCGCCGGTATGGCTTCCAACATCGTGCCCTGCGTGGGGCTGATTATTTTCACCCTGCTGGTAGCTAGATTGCCGGAGGAATAAACCCTCTCGGGGGAGCTGGCATTGCGCAGCAATGACTGAGAGGGTTATTTCTCAATGCCTCTGGCCTTCGCGCTGAACTCGCACCCGCAGTAATCCTGCCGGTACAGGCCGTATTCCTCCGAAAGCTGCAGGCTGCGCAGATAGCCGTTGTGCTTTTTGAAGTCCGAAGGCAGATGCTTTACGCCAAATTCCGCTTCCAGCTCCTGCCCGATAGCGTTGATGCGCTTGGCATCTTTATGCGGGCTGATGGACAGCGTGGTGGTGAACCAGTCGAAGCCGTTCTCACTGGCGTATTGCGCCGCCCGGCGCATCCGCAGCCGGTAGCAGATCGTGCACCGGCTGCCCCGCTCCGGCTCGTTTTCAAGGCCGGTGACAGCAGAGTAGAACTCCTGCGGGTCGTAGTGGTCCTCCACCACGGTCACGCCCAGAGGATGGGCTGCTGCCACGAACTTCTTCAGCTCTTCGCCGCGGCGGTAGTATTCCTCTGCAGGCCATGTGTTGGGGTTATAGTAAAGCACTGTGATCTCAAAATACTGGCACAGCTGTTCCAGCACTGCGCTGGAGCAGGGGCCGCAGCAGGCGTGGAGCAAAAGGCGCGGCCGGGTGCCGTCCAGCGTTTTGAGCACGGCATCCATCTGCTGTGCAAAATTCAATTGAGTTGCCATTTTTATCATCCTTTGCTATACTGATTGAGAAAATTCCTTAAAAAGCTCGCCCTTTCGGGGGAGCTGGCATTGCACAGCAATGACTGAGAGGGTTTGCTTTCTTATTATAACATATTCCGCTTGAAAATACAGGAGGCACCATGACACAGGAAAAGATCGCCCGCATCAACGAGCTGGCAAAAAAGAGCAAGACCACTGGCCTGACCGAGGCCGAAAAGGCAGAGCAGCAGGCCCTGCGCCGCGAATACATCGACGACATGAAGGCCAGCCTGCGCGCGCAGCTGGCCAACACCTCCATTCAGGAGCCGGACGGCACCATCCACAAGGTGACCCGCCGTGCCGACCTTGAGAACCCCCGCAGCTGAACGCACAATTTTGCGCACACTTTTTTGGAGGAAAACGCAGCCAAAAGCTGTGTTTTCCTCTTTTTTTGCACGGCGATCTGTGCTATACTATACTTGCATTGGTATGTGCTTTGTGTATGCCTGCTGATGTGTTTTCCCAAGGTGGCGTATCCCGGGCAAGGTGCACGGAAAAGGCTGTCTTTTGAAAAAATGATAAAGAGGTCATTTATTATGCTTACTGCAATTACGGGTATCAACTGGGGCGATGAGGGCAAGGGCCGCATGGTCGACCTCATCAGCCAGGAGTATGACATCGTTGCACGTTATCAGGGCGGCAACAACGCCGGTCACACGGTCAAGAACGAGCGCGGCAAGTTCGTGCTGAATCTGCTGCCCTCCGGCATCCTGCGTCCGAACGTGGTCTGCGTTATGGGCAACGGCATGGTCATCGACCCGCATCATCTGGACGGCGAGATCAACAAGCTGCGGGAGCAGGGCGTTGAGATCAGCCCGGCAAACCTGAAGATCTCCGACCGTGCAACCATCACCATGCCCTACCATGTGGAGCAGGACGGTCTGGAAGAAGCACGTCTGTCCAAGACCGGCGCACAGTTCGGCTCCACCAAGCGCGGCATTGCCTACGCTTACGGCGACAAGTACATGAAGAAGACCCTGCGCATGGGCGACCTGCTGCATTTGGACGACGCTGTGAAGAAGCGCCTGGTCACCATGGTGGATTCCAAGAATCTGGTCATGGAGGGCAGCTACAACGCAGCTCCCATCAGCGTGGATGAGATGTGGGCATGGCTCGAAAAGTATGCCGCCATCTTCAAGGACTACATCTGCGATGTGGGCCAGTATCTGGCCGATGCAGACGCTGCAGGCAAGAAGGTCCTGTTCGAGGCTCAGCTGGGCGCTCTGCGCGACATCGATTTCGGCATTTACCCCTATACCACCTCTTCCAACGTCATCGGTGCTTACGCTCCCATCGGCGCAGGCATCCCGGGCCACAAGCTGCACAACTCCATCGGCGTGATGAAGGCTTACTCCTCCTGCGTGGGTGACGGCCCCTTCACTGCCGAGCTGGCTATGACCGAAGAGGAAAAGCACGACCTGCGTGAGGCTGGCCACGAGTACGGTGCAGCCACCGGCCGTCCCCGCCGCGTTGGCCCCATCGATCTGGTGGCAAGCCGCTACGGCGTGTTCTGCCAGGGCTGCGATGAAGTTGCTCTGACCCTGCTGGACGTGCTGGACTACATGGAAAAGATCCCCATGGTCACTGCCTACAAGCTGACCGATGGCAGCACTACCACCCGCTTCCCCATGGGCGAAGCTCTGGACACCGCACAGCCCGTGGTGGAGTACCTGCCCGGCTGGCACTGCGATATCACCGCAGCCCGCAAGTGGGAAGACCTGCCCAAGGAAGCACGCGATTACGTGGAATATCTGGAAAAGGCTGTCGGCTGCAAGATCACCTACATCTCTGTGGGTGCCGAGCGTGAGGCTTATATCCACCACGTATGATCCCCTGCAAAGCTCCTGAATGATTCAGAAAAGGAAGCGTCACAGATGTTTGATATCATTACCGACAGCGCATGCGATCTGACGCTGGACACTGCCAAACAGCTCCAAATCGAGGTCGTGCCCTTCTATGTCTCGCTGGACGGCGAGCACTACCGCAAAGAAGGCAAGGAGATCGCCGTGCGGGACTTCTACCAGTTCATGGTGGACAACCCTTCGGCCTACCCCAAAACCAGCCTTGCTTCTATTGAGGACTTTGAGCAGGCATTCCGTGCCCATGCTGCTGCTGGCCGGGATGTGCTGTGTCTGGTGTTCACCAGCAAGATGAGCGGCTGTGTGGGCAGCGCCCGCAATGCCCGGGATCTGGTGCTGGAAGATTTCCCCGATGCCCGCATTGAGGTCATTGACAGCGCGGCGGCTACCGTTACCGAGTCCACCATGGTGGAAAACGCCGTGGCCATGCGGGACGCAGGCTGCACGCTGGACGAGACTGTGACATGGCTGGAAGCAGAGAAAGCTACCAACCAGATCTTCTTCACGGTAGGCAATCTGGACTATCTCATTAAGGGCGGCCGCATTGGCAAGGTGACGGGCCGTGCAGCCAACATGCTGGGCATCAAGCCGATGATCCTGTTCAAGGATGGCGAGATCTTCTCCGGCGGCGTGGCACGCGGCCGACAAAAGAGCTTTGAAAAAGCGCTGGAACAGCTGATGAACTATCTGGATGCCCACGGCGGCACCCCGGACGACTACCGCATCACCGTAGGCTACGGCTACGACGAAGAGGAAGGCAAGCGCCTGTGGATGCAGACCCGCGCGGCCCTGCGTGCAAAGTACCCCGGCGCACAGTGCGAAGTGGGCCTGCTGCAGATCGGCTGCACCATTGCCGTGCACACCGGCCCCTATGCGCTGGGCATGGGCGTGATGCGCCGCTGGAAAAAGCAGGGCTGAGATCACATTATATGAATTTTTGAACTCCAGAAAATCTATGGATTTTTTGGGGTTCTTTTTTTAGAGCAATGCTTCCCATACAGAGCGTATTCGAGTGGAACAGATTTCTTGACTTTTATGCAATTCTTCTCCACCGGATAAGTTCTCTTTTGCGTGCCAAAAGAGAACCAGAAAGGACGGCGGTGCCCGCAGGGCATGAAAGCCCCAGTGGGGCTTTTAAGCCGCAGACCGGTTTGCGCAGCAAATGCCGCGTGTTCAGCGCGGCAAGGTCTCCGCTACTTTCGAGGCGCGGGAGGCGGCGGGTTGCGGCTCCCTGCGTCTGCTTCGTGCCTTGCGCGGCACTCGCATCCTGCAGGCCGCTGCCCCAACGGCTCCTCCCTGTTTCGGCCGCTGGCCGCGGTCGTCGCCGTTGCGAATTAAGGGCTGCTCGCCCTTAATAATCCCAAAGCAGATGGGCTCCATACAAAAAATCCAAGTCGCTGCGCTAGAGGATTTTTTGTGTTGCGCCGATTTTAAGTCGCTTACGCGATGAACGGTATGGCAAGGCTGCGTGTTTTTTCTAGCAAAAACTGTGATTTGCAAACTTTTTATGAACCCTATTGACAAAGTGGGAAAACAGGAGTATAGTTTTAGCAGTCGAACAGATAGAGCGCTAAAACAAGCAAAGCCAGTTCGGCAGGAGGTGCTTGAAACCGTGAAACAACTGAAGAATAGCCGCTGCTTCCCGTTCGGCAGCATCTCTGCACCGGACTTTTAGCAGATGACTATCGTGTCCGCTAAAATAAACCTTCCGGTATGAATGGAGGCTTGACTTTATGAATACCAATCAATATACACAGAAAACGCTGGAGGCTCTGCAGGCAGCGCAGCAGCTGGCTGTGGAGTATCAGCATAACCAGCTGGAACCCGAACATCTGCTGCACGCCCTCGCTTCGCAGGAGCAGGGCCTGATCCCGCAGCTGCTGCAGAAGCTGAATGTTGACCCCGGCAGCTTTGCTGCCGCCGTGGCCGAAAAGCTTTCGGCTCTGCCCCGGGTCTCCGGCTCCGGCCGTGACCCCGACAAGGTCTATATCTCGCAGGCTGCCGATAAGGTGCTCAGCGCCGCCGCCCGAGAAGCCAAGGCCATGAAGGACGACTATATCAGCGTGGAGCATGTGTTCCTTGGTCTGCTGGACGAGCAGACCCAGAACACCACCGAGTTGTTCCGTGCGTTCAGCATCACTAAAGATAAGTTCCTGCAGCAGCTCACAGCAGTGCGCGGCAACCAGCGCGTCACCAACGACAATCCCGAGGAGACCTACAACGCCCTGCAGAAGTATGGTCAGGATCTGGTAGACCTTGCCCGCAAGCAGAAGCTGGACCCCGTCATCGGCCGTGATCAGGAGATCCGCAACGTGATCCGCATCCTGTCCCGTAAGACCAAGAACAACCCCTGCCTGATCGGTGAACCCGGCGTTGGCAAGACCGCCATTGCAGAGGGTCTTGCACAGCGTATCGTGCGCGGCGATGTGCCCGAAAACCTGAAGGACCGCATCGTGTTCAGTCTGGACATGGGCGCTCTGGTGGCCGGTGCAAAGTACCGCGGCGAGTTCGAGGAGCGCCTGAAGAGCGTGCTGAACGAGGTGAAGAAGAGCGAGGGCAAGATCATCCTCTTCATCGATGAGCTGCACACCATCGTGGGTGCCGGCAAGACCGATGGTGCCATGGACGCAGGCAACCTGCTCAAGCCCATGCTGGCCCGGGGCGAGCTGCACTGCATCGGTGCCACCACACTGGACGAGTACCGCCAGTATATCGAGAAAGACCCCGCTCTGGAGCGCCGCTTCCAGCCGGTTCAGGTGGATGAGCCTACTGTGGAAGACACCATCTCCATCCTGCGCGGCCTGAAAGAGCGGTACGAGGTGTTCCACGGCGTGAAGATCAGCGATAATGCATTGATCGCCGCCGCCACCCTCTCTGACCGCTATATCACCGACCGCTTCCTCCCCGATAAGGCCATTGACCTGGTGGATGAAGCCTGCGCCATGATAAAGACCGAGATGGACAGTATGCCCAGCGAGATGGACGACCTCGCCCACCGCATCACCCAGCTGCAGATCGAGCAGGTCAGCCTGAAAAAGGAGACCG
>ERZ833963.2832-NODE-2832-length-15361-cov-23.388802_pt1 | contig 15361 bp, 10 predicted proteins | sample MGYA00519693_ERZ833963 | MGnify/ENA primary metagenome ERZ833963 (study PRJEB31850, sample SAMEA3708748) | human gut metagenome | biome: human gut; feature: human-associated habitat; material: faeces | place: China | collected 2014 ... | reverse complement strand
AGAGACGGATTGTCTTTGAGAAAGGATATACCGAACAATGTGCCGAATGGATGGCAGAGCGTCTGGAAGCATTAACAGACCACCTGCAATACGGGCACGCAGTTATTGCTTATCAGAAGCAGAACGGAGACTTCAGGCTGGTGAAGGCGACACTGATCTATTACGAAGCGGAATTCCACAAGAAGTATGATCCCACAAAAATAGAAGGTGCCGTAGTCTACTGGAATGTGGACGAACAGCGGTGGACAACGTTCCAGGTGGAGAACTTCATGGAATGGAGGCCGATGGCATAGGGTGGGCACCACAGAATTACACGGATTTTCACAGATGAATTATTTCTATTTTGAGGAATCAAGTGAAAACGTCTTTGGGAATCCGGGGTAATTTGTGATGAATGTTTTATTGAAAGTACAAACGATTAATTTGAAAATACAATGGCAATAGCATACGACGGGATCAACTATTTCCCGATGGGCGTAAACTTCATGGAAGAGAACGCAATGGAAGTGATAGAGGCAAAATACGGAATCAAAGGCCCCGCAATCGTACTGAAGCTCCTTTGCAAAATATACAAGGAGGGATACTTCATACGGTGGGATGAGGAGCAGTGCCTGATCTTTGCCAACAAGGCAGGAAGGGAAGTGCAGGCCGAGGAGGTGCAGGGAATTATCGAAATTCTCTTTATCAAAGGGATACTGGACAGAAACAGTTATCTGGAAAACGGAATACTGACTTCAGAAAACATACAAAAGGTATGGCTGGAGGCAACGAAGCGAAGGAAGAGAGAACTGTCGGAACTCCCCTACCTAATAGTAAAAACGGAAAAGGAAAACGGAAAACCCGATACTCCTTCTATAACACAGGAAATTCAGCAACCGGAGCTGTTCAAAGGGGAAAAAACACCTGTTAACCCGAAAAATGTAGTACATCATGTAGCCGTTGACGCAAAAAATGCATGCAATTCCGGACAAAGTAAAGTAAAGGAAAGTAAAGCAAAGGAAAATAAAGAATTACCCCCCTCAGCTCCCCCCGAGGGGAAGGAGGAAGAAAGGAAGGATGATTCCGCTTCTCTTCCGATACCGGGATACGCCTTCAATACGATGACACACAATTATCCGGGACTGATGGACACGCTGAAGAGATTGAGCATTACCGACACCGGGGAAGTAAACTCCATACTCAGGCTGTCGGACTATGGAAGGAAGGGAACGACGGTGTGGCGGCTGATTGCCAACACTTGCTGGAGTGACATAGGGGCAAAAGGAAGGTATCTGATAGCGGCGCTAAACAAGGCGAAAAGAAGATAGCAGGAAGTGTTAGTCTCCGATTTGTAGTTGACAAAAAAGCAAGTATCCAGACTTTTGGTCTGAAAGGGATTCAGTGAAACAAAGAAGCAAAGAGCGTACTTAAAAAACTAAAACACAGCGCTTTTAATGTACAAGATTCCTGTCGGTAAAAGCTTTGCTTTAACACAGAGTTAAAGTTTGTTCTTTGGATGCAAATAACAAGTGTTTTAAATGCAAAAGACTTGTTATTTGCATCTAAGAATAAAATGGCCGGAAGAGGGCGTTAACAATGTTAATGAAGAGCACTGATACACCCAACCGGAAAATGAGGAAATTAAGATTAAAAGTCAGTGCTCCGACCTTTTTAAAGCAATGTACAAGGATCTTTCTGCTTAACAAAGCATTGTGACAGCAGCACGGCAAACGGAGTATCGTATACTCTTGCTTTCTGAGGACACCCCTTTACACAGGCACAGCATTTAATGCAGCGTTCGGCATCTGTATTCAACTCGTCACCTTTTATAATAGCACTCACGGGACACATCTTCGCACATGCACCACAATGAGTACACAAGGATTCGTCTTCTACCCAAGGAGTACGCGGAAGTGGGACACCGCTCTTACGCAAAGCAATCACCTTTCGCAAAAAACGGAACAGCGGAAAGAAAGGCTGGCGCGGACGCCGGATTTTACGGACATCCACTGCATACAGCTTCTCCGGCTCGGCAGCAGATGCTATTTTATCCGAGATCTGCTTTCCAAAATCAGCTGCCAAAGTAAGATCACGTTCATCAGGACGTCCGGCAGCTACGGGATATTTCTCTGTACTATATGAATGTTCTCCGATGAAGGTTGCACCGGCAATCACCTTAAATCCCTGTTGAATAGCCCAATAATCAAGTTCCATCAACGATTTTTCATAAGCGCGATTACCATATACCACCACGATAACTGCCGGAGTATTATTCCCGCGTACACTTGCCAGACGATCCATGGCCAGAGGAGCCACACGCCCTCCATATACAGGTACGACAATAATGGCTAACGCAGATTCGGTAATTACTAAATCCTGAGCTGCCTGTTGTGTTAAATTCGTGTTTATCACATTTGTTATTCCAGTTCCACGAACAATTGCCTCTCCAACTTGTTTTGAGGTGTGGGTAGGCGAGAAATAAATCAGATGGACTTCGTTTGCTGTCATAATAGTTATGTTTTGTGCAACAAAGGTACACTTTTATGAAGAAAAAAAGAGTAAACGATCATAAAAACCAAATTTATTTATTATCTTTGCGGCGTTGAAACATTCCGATAATCCTCCAACGGGAGACGAAACTCGGATTTCCGATTCAACAAAACATCCCAAATTCATCATATAAAAACTGTTGCGTTTGTTAAGCTTCCGGCCATTGCGTCGTAGCTTCGGCCGTACGTATTTCAACAAATAAAATTAAAATATTAAATAACTCACATATACTGTATGTATAACATTATCCAATTGAACGACAAAAATTTGTCGGAACTACAAACTATTGCCCAGGAACTGGGTATCAAAAAAACAGACTCACTTAAGAAAGAAGAACTTGTCTACAAAATCCTTGATGAACAAGCTATAGCCGGAGCTACTAAAAAAGTAGCAGCTGACAAACTTAAAGAGGAACGTAAAGAAGACAAGAAAAAACGCTCTCGAGTGACAGTAAAGAAGGAAAACGCCGACAAGGTTTTCTCTTCTACCAAAAATGGCGAACTGACCAAGACAGATGCCAACGCACCTGCAACCAAAGCACAAGCTAAGACAACAGAACCGACTAAGGAAGCAACTAAAGAGATGAGCACTGAAACGAGCGCCACTCCGGCAGAATCGATAAAGGTGACCCCTTATGCCACTCCGAAAAAGAAACCGGGACGTCCCCGCAAAAACGCAGTGGAAGCAGAAACCAAACCTGCAGAGGTTACAGCAGACAAACCTGTAACAGCCCCAGCGGTACAGGAAGAAAAGCCGGCTGCTCAACCGGAAACGGAAAAACGCCCTATCAGCAAACCGATCCTCAAACCGAAACCAACCGTTGTAGACGAAGAAAGCTCAATCCTCTCGGATATGGATGCAGATGATGATTTTATCCCCATCGAAGATCTGCCTTCAGAAAAAGTAGAACTGCCTACCGAATTATTCGGCAAATTCGAATCAACAAAAACAGAACCGGTAACCACCACTCCCGAACCGGCTGCACAACCTCAACGTCCCCGTGTCATTCGCCCACGCGACAACAACAATTACAGCAATAACAATAATAACAACAATAATAACAATCAGCGCAACAACAACCAGCGTCCTCCTGTACAACAACGTCCCATGCCGCAACAAAATGCAACTGAGCCCGCTCCTGTTCAGGAACGCCGTGTGATTGAACGCGAAAAACCATACGAATTCGATGATATCCTCACCGGAACCGGTGTATTGGAAATCATGCAGGATGGCTACGGATTCCTCCGTTCATCAGATTACAACTACCTCTCTTCACCGGACGATATCTATGTATCTCAATCACAAATCAAACTATTCGGACTGAAAACCGGTGATGTAGTAGAAGGTGTAATCCGTCCGCCCAAAGAGGGTGAGAAATACTTCCCATTGGTGAAGGTTTCTAAAATCAACGGACGTGACGCTGCTTTCGTGCGTGACCGTGTGCCGTTCGACCACCTTACTCCGCTTTTCCCGGACGAAAAGTTCAAGCTTTGCAAAGGTGGCTATTCCGACTCCATGTCGGCACGTGTGGTAGACCTCTTCTCGCCCATTGGTAAAGGACAGCGTGCACTGATCGTAGCCCAGCCTAAGACGGGTAAGACCATCCTGATGAAAGAAATTGCCAATGCCATTGCTGCCAATCATCCGGAAGTATATATGATTATGCTGCTGATTGACGAGCGCCCGGAAGAAGTTACCGACATGGCCCGCAGCGTCAATGCCGAAGTGATTGCTTCTACATTCGACGAACCCGCCGAACGCCACGTAAAAATAGCCGGCATCGTTCTTGAGAAGGCCAAAAGACTGGTAGAGTGCGGACACGACGTAGTTATCTTCCTCGACTCGATTACACGTCTGGCACGTGCATACAACACTGTATCTCCGGCATCGGGTAAGGTACTTTCGGGTGGTGTGGATGCAAACGCACTTCACAAACCGAAACGTTTCTTCGGAGCAGCCCGTAACATCGAAAACGGAGGTTCGCTCACAATCATCGCTACCGCCCTGATCGACACCGGTTCTAAGATGGACGAAGTGATCTTCGAAGAGTTCAAGGGTACAGGTAACATGGAGTTGCAGCTCGACCGCAACCTGAGCAACAAGCGTATCTTCCCCGCTGTCAACATTGTGGCATCGAGCACACGCCGCGACGATCTGCTGCTCGACAAACAGACACTGGACCGCATGTGGATCCTGCGCAAGTACCTGTCGGATATGAACCCGATCGAAGCAATGGACTTTGTAAAAGACCGACTGGAAAAAACCAAAGACAACGACGAGTTCCTGATGAGCATGAACAGTTAAAAAAGTCCTTTTGTGAACAAAACATAAAAAAAAGAGTGAGATTCTGTTTGATTCTCACTCTTTTTATTTAGCTTTGCACTACATGCATCATAAACAAGCATAAAACAAACACCGGAAGTACAACAATTACTGTGGGAAAGTTTATTAATATAACGTTTATAACAGTAGTAACCCTATACTCTGTCACTACACATGCTGCCAATAAAGCAACAATGCACGTGTCAGCACTCCAAAACCTGATTGACAACAGCCTCAATTATAGTAAAGAAGCTCCCAACGACAGTATCATCCAATGGGGTCATGAACTGGCTCCTATCCTGAAAAAACAGAAAGAGTACAAAACCCTCTTCCAGTTGAAACAGCTTATTGCGACTGCCTATGCCACACGCGGAGACATGAACATGGCCATCGACCATGCCCGCCAGATGTACAAGGAAGCCAAAGAACTGAATTACCCCATCGGCATTGCCCTTTCCAGCCGCGCCATCGGGGATGCTTACCTCAACGCCAACATGCAGGAACCTGCCATTGAATCCTATAAGGAAGCCCTGGAATTGCTGGATAAGATACCGGGCAGCGAAATCCTCGAACAGGAAATACTTCCGAAATTCATTCTGACCCTGATCCAGACATCACACATGGACGAAGCACGTACCTATCTGAAAAGATTCGAGAACCTGCATACCGCCGCTCCAACTCCTACATTCCACTTTTTTTTATGTACGTGTAAAGCTTACTATGACATTGAAGCAGGCAATCCGGAGAAAGGAAAAGCCAGTTTGGACGAAGCAAGGAAAATCAGTGACCAATTGAAATTCCTCTATCTCCGCAGTATCTTTAACTACATATTGGGACAATACTACCAGGCTATCGGTGAGTATGGACTCGCCTTGCAACAATATGAACGCCTGATAAATACCCCTAAAGCACCCGCTCCCAACAAACACATCGGATTGCAGTTGGAGTGTGCGCAGCTACTGACTAAGATGGGAAGGACAGAAGAAGCCTGCCTGATCTACCAAAAGGCCAACGAACAAAAAGACTCGCTGAACGCTTTGAGTTATGCCCGGCAAATCAATGACCTGAGAGGCATGTACCAGATAGACCAGATGGAAATCCGGAACCAGATACAACGCAACCAGATCACCCTGTGGGTTATCATAGCTTCCATTTTCATATTAGTGCTTATTTTGTTGCTGATCGTCCGCATCCGGCAGGAAGCCAACCGCCTTCTCCATTCCAAAGAAGAGTTAGAGATTGCACGCAAGTATGCCGAAAACGCCATACATACCAAAAGCCTGTTCCTATCCAATATGAGCCACGAAATACGGACACCGCTGAATGCCCTTTCCGGATTTTCGTCCATCCTGACCGAAGAGTCTATCGACAATGATACACGACGTCAATGCAACGACATCATCCAGCAGAATTCCGAGCTGCTGTTAAAGCTGATCAATGACGTGATAGATCTGTCGAGTCTCGACCCGGGTAAGTTGACTTTCAACTTTAAGGAATGTGATGCAGTCAATATATGCCGCAACGTAATCGATACTGTAGAAAAGGTGAAACAAACCCAGGCCGGAGTCAGTTTCATCACTTCACTGGACAAACTGACTTTGCGTACCGACGAATCACGTCTGCAACAGGTATTGATCAATCTGCTGATCAATGCCACCAAATTCACCACCGAAGGCAACATCACCCTGACACTGGAGAAAGAGTCAGAGACCATGGCCCTGTTCACAGTAACGGATACCGGATGCGGCATCCCCCCGGAAAAACAGAATCAGATATTCAACCGTTTCGAAAAGCTGAATGAAGGGGCACAGGGAACAGGACTGGGACTCTCCATTTGCCAGCTTATCATCGAACAAATCGGAGGAAAGATATGGATTGACCCGGAGTACACCGGAGGTGCACGCTTCCGGTTTACACACCCCATCGGACCCACAAAAGAAGAGGAGGCAGAAGGATGAAACGATTCATACTGATCCTTATAGCATGCTGTCTGGCCTCAGGAGCGTACGCGGACGGACAAACAGAAGCCGACAGCCTGTATCGGGTGGCACAGACACTTCCGCATGATTCCACACGTCTGGAAATGCTCAAGAAACTGGCACAAATAGAACAGTTGACACCCAAATGTATCACATATTCAAACCTGCTGAGAGAAGAAGCAACTCTACAGAATAACGATAAATACAACACCATAGCCGCCTATCTGCACACAGTGTACTATTATAACCAAAGCAACCGGGACAGTGTAAAGAAATGGCTGGACATTATGGAGCCTTATGCCCGGAAGTCGAAAACCTGGGATCTGTATTTCGACGCTCTCCGCTTCCAGACAGACCTCTACACTTATGAAGAGCAGTATGAACTTGCCATCAACGAGGCAAACCAGATGTTCGAAAGGGCAAAGAAAGTGGACTGTGTCCGCGGACTGATCGGAGCCAAACAATGTCTGGGCAATGCCTATATCGGCACGGAGCGATGGGACGAGGGAATGAAAGCATTGGAAGAAGCCTATCAACTATCTTCGCGAACAGACAATGCCGTGGTACGGATCTCGATCCTTTGCCAACTGATTGCGGTAGCCAAGGATAAACAGAACAACAAACAGCTGTCCGAATACCTCGGAAAGTTAAAAGAGACTTTGCAACAGCACACTGCCACAAACCCGATGCTCAAAGAGGCATTTTATGATGTTTATCTGTTCGGTGAGGTGTACTACACCTATTATTATCTGAATACCGGCCAATCGGAACAGGCACACGAAAGTCTGGAAAAAGCCGGGAAATATCTTACTCCCAATACTTTCTTCATGTACCGGGTGCTCTATTACGATGCCTATGCAGCCTATTACCGAACTCGAAAAGAGTATGACAAAGCACTTGCGAAGATGGACTCTACCGTCATTTTATTACAGGAAGACCGGAACAGCAATTATATCCACCAGCAGCTGTCTAAAGCCGATCTTCTGGTAGAAGCCGGGCGGAGTGCGGAAGCTCTTCCGTTGTATATCGGGACACTCCACCTGAAAGACTCCATCGAAACGACTATTTTCGATAAACAGATGCAGCAGATAAAGGCCAAATACAATATCGACAAAGTAGCTTTGGAAGAAGAACAGTTGAAAAGCGATATCCAACTGACGGCTTTGGTCATTGTCGGCATTGTCCTGGCAATCCTGATTGTCTTCATGCTTCGTATCTCGCACGTTCGTAAAGCATTGGAGCTATCGGAAAAAGAGACACGGAAGGCAACCCGTATGGCGGAAGAAGCCAACGAGATGAAGAACCGCTTTTTGTCGAACATGAGTTACCACATCCGTATCCCGCTGAACGGCGTAGTGGGCTTCTCGCAACTGATAGCTTCCGAATCCAACATGACCGACGAAGTCCGGAAAGAATACTCCTCCATCATCCAGAAAAATTCGGAAGAGTTGATGCGCCTGGTCAATGATGTACTCGATTTATCGCGGCTTGAAGCAGGCATGATGAAGTTCAATATTCAGGAATACGGACTAACCGAACTCTGTAACGAAGCTCTCTACATGGCGCGTATGCGCAACGAAGAGAACATCTGTATCCGGCTCGGAAACGAAACAGCCCCCGACCTGGACATCCGTATCGATACGGCCCGTTTCAGCCAAGCGCTGCTGAGTACTTTAACTTATCCGCAGAAGTGTGAAGAAAAACGGGAGATCGACTTCAAAGTGACCCATGACACAGAAAAGAGCATGATCCGTTTCCGCATCATTAACTCCCCGTTGGCCGACGAAAGATTTACCTCACAGGAGGTATACATCCGCCACGAAATTAACCGGTTGTTGCTGGAGTATTTCGGAGGAAGCTATAAAGTACAGGCAAACGCAGGTGAAAAACCGACCATCCTCTTCACCTATCCGTTGGGGAAAAATTGACTTCTTTTCCCGGTGACTCGTCAACTTCTGCAGAAAGTTGTATCTTTGCGGCCTGCAAACTAAAATCCTTATTTATGTATACCAACAAACAGATCTGGAGTGTCAGTTACCCGATTCTCCTGAGCTTGCTTGCGCAAAATGTCATAAATGTCACCGACACCGCCTTTCTGGGACGCGTCAGTGAGATAGCTCTTGGTGCCTCTGCCATGGGCGGGCTTTTCTATATTTGTATTTTCACCATTGCCTTCGGATTCAGCACCGGTTCACAGATCGTCATTGCCCGCCGCAACGGTGAAGCGCGTTATACCGACGTGGGGCCTGTCATGATCCAGGGAGTCTTGTTCCTGCTTGCCATGGCTCTTCTGCTTTTCGGCTTTACCAAAGCATTCGGTGGCAACATCATGCGCCTGCTGGTATCTTCCGAAAGCATTTATGACGCCACGATGGAATTTCTCGACTGGCGCATTTTCGGCTTTTTCTTCTCGTTTGTCAACGTCATGTTCCGGGCACTCTATATCGGAATCACCCGCACCAAGGTACTTACCATCAATGCGGTAGTAATGGCTCTGACCAATGTGGTACTGGACTATGCCCTGATATTCGGACACTTCGGATTGCCGGAGATGGGCATCAAAGGAGCCGCCATCGCCTCGGTAATAGCCGAAGCGGCTTCTCTGCTGTTCTTCCTGATTTATACGTATATCACCGTCGACCTGAAAAGATACGGTCTCAATCGTTTACGCTCGTTCGACCCGGCTTTGCTGATGCGCATCCTCAGCATATCGTGCTTCACCATGTTGCAGTATTTTCTGTCAATGGCCACCTGGTTCATTTTCTTCGTGGCTGTGGAAAGGTTGGGACAGCGTGAACTCGCCATTGCCAACATCGTACGAAGTATCTACATCGTCATGTTGATTCCGGTAAATGCACTGGCAACCACCACCAACAGCCTGGTGAGCAACGCCATCGGCGCGGGAGGCATCGAACACGTGATGCCCCTGATAAACAAAATCGGGCGTTTCTCTTTCCTGATCATGCTGGGACTGGTCATCGTAACCGCCCTTTTCCCACAGGCATTGCTTTCGGTATACACCAACGAGGCAGCGCTGATCAATGAATCCGTACCATCGGTATACGTTATCTGCGCGGCCATGCTGATTGCTTCGGTAGCCAATGTGGTATTCAACGGCATATCGGGCACAGGCAATACTCAGGCGGCACTGATGCTCGAAGCCATCACCATCGCAATCTACGGATCGTATATCATTTTCATCGGAATGTGGGTAAAAGCTCCCATCGAATGGTGCTTTACAATTGAGATACTGTACTATACACTGTTGCTCGCCACAAGCTATATTTACTTCAAAAAAGCAAAATGGCAGAACAAAAAGATATAAAGTACAAGAGATTTTTGTACATTTGCGGCTGATTTCACCACAGATTACACAGATTAGCACAGATACTCTCTATTTCAAATACAAAATCCGTGTTAATCCGTGTAATCCGTGGTGGATTTTACACATCATTAGTAATTCATAATTCAAAGATATGTTCGACAATTTAAGCGAAAGACTCGAAAGGTCGTTTAAGATTCTGAAAGGTGAAGGCAAAATCACCGAAATCAACGTAGCAGAAACCCTGAAAGACGTGCGCAAGGCACTGCTCGATGCCGACGTTAACTATAAAGTAGCCAAAGGCTTCACGGATACGGTGAAGGAAAAAGCATTGGGACAAAACGTGCTCACAGCCGTAAAACCAAGCCAATTGATGGTGAAGATCGTTCACGACGAGCTGACTCAACTGATGGGTGGAGAGACTGTCGAGATAGATACCAAAGGCCAACCGGCAGTCATCCTGATGTCCGGTCTGCAAGGTTCGGGTAAGACTACTTTCTCAGGCAAGCTGGCACGTATGCTGAAAACCAAGAAGAACAAGCGCCCGTTGCTCGTTGCCTGTGACGTTTACCGTCCTGCCGCCATCGAACAGCTTCGCGTATTGGCCGAACAAATCGATGTACCGATGTACTCAGAAATCGACAGCAAAGATCCCGTTGCCATAGCTCAAAACGCCATCAAGGAGGCACGTGCCAAAGGTTACGATCTGGTAATTGTCGATACGGCCGGACGTCTGGCAGTCGACGAGCAGATGATGAATGAAATCGCAGCCATCAAGGAAGCCATCCAACCGAACGAAATTTTGTTCGTGGTAGACTCCATGACCGGTCAGGATGCCGTAAACACCGCCAAGGAGTTTAATGAGCGCCTCGACTTCGACGGCGTAGTGCTGACGAAGCTCGACGGTGACACCCGTGGTGGTGCCGCCCTCTCTATCCGTTCGGTTGTGAACAAGCCCATCAAATTTGTAGGTACAGGCGAGAAACTCGATGCCATCGACCAATTCCACCCCGCCCGTATGGCCGACCGCATCTTAGGTATGGGTGATATTGTTTCGCTGGTGGAACGTGCGCAGGAACAATATGATGAAGAAGAAGCCAAACGCCTTCAGAAAAAGATTGCCAAGAACCAGTTCGACTTCAACGACTTCCTCAGCCAGATTGGCCAGATCAAAAAGATGGGTAACCTGAAAGAGCTTGCATCGATGATTCCGGGTGTAGGCAAGGCTATCAAAGACATCGACATTGACGACAATGCTTTCAAGAGCATTGAAGCCATCATCTACTCCATGACTCCGGAAGAGCGCAGCAATCCGGCTATCCTGAATGGCTCGCGCCGTACACGTATCGCCAAAGGTAGCGGTACGACTATCCAGGAAGTGAACCGCTTGCTGAAGCAATTCGACCAGACCCGCAAAATGATGAAGATGGTAACCAGCAGCAAAATGGGCAAGATGATGCCGAAGATGAAATAAAACTGCACTTTTCGTCCCGAAAGCTTGACTTTGGCTTTGGGATGATGTATCTTTGTCAATGTAATCATTCAATAGATTCAATCAGAATGCAATAAAAGGAGGAAACCGTGGTTCCTCCTTTTTTTATGCACCTAACCGAAAGGAGAACCTACAGCCCGCAGCTTAAGCCTCCGAAGACGGTTGCTATACTCCCGAATGCCGGTTGCATTTCCTCCAAATGCTTACTGCATTTCGGCAAAACCCCGGCTCTACTTGTATCGGACCGAGGCTCTATCCCGAAAAGTACCTCCCTGCTTTCGCCCACTCCCCTCCTCCTGTTAATAATCTATAAAGCTACTCTTGACAAAAAACAGGAGATGGTAAATGATATTACTTTTGTCTGATACCATAAAAACATTGAATCAATGAAACACATTCTCTTCACTCTGGCGCTTGCTTCCGTAGCCGGGATGGTCAACGCACAACAAAATGGACACTCCTACACGGTAGAAGGGTTGATAAACGACTCTACTCTAAACGGACAGACTCTCTACATCAGCCGCTACGACGACGGAATGAAAGTAGACAGTACGCAAGTGGCAAACGGGCAATTTAAATTCACCGGAAAGGCAGATACCCCCTATTTCTGCCGCATCGATGCAGGAAGAGAATATGCCAACTTCATCCTCGAAGGCGGCAATATCCAAGTCAATGTACTGACCCATAACGATCCGAAAGGTACACCCATGAACGAGGAATACTCCCGTATACACGATAGGACATCTGAAATGGTAGCCACACTGAAAAGCAAACATTCTGAAATAGAACAGCAAACAAAAGACAAAGCGGAACAACTCCGGCTTAAAAAAGAATATAGCCAAACTTACTGGCATGCAGCTTACACCCAGCTATACAAAGAGTTGTTCATGAATAATCCGGACAATGCATTAGGGGAATACGCCATCAGAAGTCTTATCATGTCCGCTTCTCCCGAAGAAATGGAACCCATTTTCGCTACTGCCGGTCCTTGGTTGAAATCGCTCCAGACCTACAAGCGCATCGAAAAACAATGCCAGGCAATGAAGGCCACGGCCATAGGACAGAAGTTTACCGACTTTAGCGGCAAGGCTGTAGATGGCTCCGAAGTCTCCCTCTCTGACTATGTGGGCAAAGGCACATATGCATTGGTAGATTTCTGGGCAAGTTGGTGTGGGCCCTGCCGCGCCGAATCACCTCACGTAGCCCAACTCTACAATGAATATAAAGATAAAGGACTTACAGTTTTGGGAGTAGCCGTCTGGGATAAACCGGAACACACGAAAAAAGCAATCAAAGAACTCAATATCAACTGGCCGCAGATAATAGATACCGGCATGACACCCATGGACCTATACGGCGTTAACGGCATCCCGTTCATTATCCTCTTCGGACCGGACGGAACAATCATCGCACGTGACCTCAGGGGTGAAGCCATGATAAAGAAAGTGACTGAAGTACTCAATATTAAATAACCCAATAAACAGATAAGAAATGACTCTAATTGATGGAAAAGCCATCTCCGAACAAGTAAAACAGGAGATTGCAGCCGAAGTGGCAGAAATAGTAGCCCGGGGTGGCAAACGCCCGCATCTGGCAGCCATCCTCGTAGGACACGACGGAGGCAGCGAAACATATGTAGCCGCTAAAGTGAAAGCCTGCGAAGTGTGCGGATTCAAGTCGTCACTGATTCGTTACGAAAGCGACGTGACGGAAGACGAACTGCTCGCCAAAGTACGTGAACTGAATGATGACGAAGATATAGACGGATTCATCGTACAACTTCCGTTACCGAAACATATCTCGGAACAAAAGGTAATTGAAACCATTGACTACCGCAAAGATGTAGACGGATTCCATCCGATCAACGTAGGACGTATGTCTATCGGACTGCCTTGTTATGTATCAGCTACCCCGAACGGCATCCTCGAACTGCTGAAACGTTATCAGATAGAGACCTCGGGTAAGAAATGCGTCGTACTGGGACGCAGTAACATTGTCGGTAAACCGATGGCAGCACTGATGATGCAGAAGGCCTATCCGGGAGACGCAACGGTAACCGTATGCCACAGCCGTTCGAAAGATCTGGTGAAAGAGTGCCGGGAAGCGGATATCATCATCGCCGCACTGGGACAACCCAACTTCGTGAAAGCGGAAATGGTGAAAGAGGGTGCTGTGGTAATCGACGTAGGTACTACCCGCGTACCGGATGCCAGCAAGAAATCGGGCTTTAAACTGACAGGTGACGTGAAGTTCGATGAGGTAGCTCCGAAATGCTCCTACATCACCCCTGTTCCGGGAGGTGTAGGCCCGATGACCATCGTCTCTCTGATGAAGAATACTCTGCTGGCAGGCAAGAAAGCAATCTATCAATAATCCTCTCTGCCCCCGTTTCCTCTTTTTCTGTGAGAGGAAACGGAGAGCGAAAGAGGTGGAACACATTCTTCAGAAAGAACTTTAATACCTGTTGCTTATGAAACATCTGATTCTTCTTTCCCTGTTTTTCTGCTCTGTATCTTGCAGCAGCAATGCACAAGAACAGCCCGTCCCTGTCCCGGCGCCCGATACGATATCTGCGCAGAAGATTACACTCCTCTTTGCAGGCGACTTAATGCAGCATCAGGCACAGATAGATGCAGCCCGGACCACCAAGGGATACGACTACACGGACTACTTTAAACTGGTAAAAGAAGAAATCAGTAAAGCAGACATTGCCATCGGCAACCTGGAGGTAACTCTCGGAGGAAAACCTTACCGGGGTTATCCCGCTTTCAGTGCTCCCGACGAATATCTGTCCGCCATAAAAGACGCCGGCTTCGATGTATTGATAACCGCCAATAATCATTGTCTCGACCGGGGCAAAAAAGGGCTGGAACGAACCATCCTGATGCTGGATTCGCTACAAATTCCTTATGCCGGAACTTACACTGACAGTACGGCCCGCGCTTCACGCTATCCACTATTGTTGGAACAGAACGGCTTTCGGATTGCCCTGCTCAACTATACATACGGCACCAACGGCATTAAAGTTTCTCACCCAAACATAGTCAACTACATCGACAAGGCTGTCATGACACAGGACATTGAAGCTGCTAAGGCTCTGCATCCGGATGTATTGATTGCCTGCATGCACTGGGGGATCGAATATCAGTCACTGCCCAATAAGGAGCAGACCTCCCTGGCCGACTGGCTACTTAGTCAAGGAGTCACCCATGTGATCGGTTCCCACCCCCATGTAGTGCAACCCATGGAGCTGCGGACCGATACCCTCACCGGTCGGCAGAATGTAGTCCTCTACTCTTTAGGCAATTTTATTTCGAACATGTCTGCCCGTAAAACAGACGGCGGACTGCTATTTAAACTCGAATTAATGAAAGACAGCACGGGCATATCTGTCAGTAATTGCGGATATGGTCTGGTATGGACGGCACGCCCCATACTCTCCAAAAAGAAAAATTACGTTTTATATCCCGCAAGTATTCCGACAGACTCTTTATCGGCAGAAGAACGTAACCGCCTGAAAATCTTTATTAATGACACGCGTGAACTCTTCCGCAAGTATAACCGCGGAATTAATGAATACATTTTTTGAAGAAAAAAGTTCGCGAAATGTTTGCAGATTTAAAAAGAATCGCTACCTTTGCATCGCATTTGAGAGAGATGCTAACATGGTGGATGTAGTTCAGTTGGTTAGAGCGTCAGATTGTGGTTCTGAATGTC
>ERZ833963.2826-NODE-2826-length-15393-cov-3.775720_pt1 | contig 15393 bp, 14 predicted proteins | sample MGYA00519693_ERZ833963 | MGnify/ENA primary metagenome ERZ833963 (study PRJEB31850, sample SAMEA3708748) | human gut metagenome | biome: human gut; feature: human-associated habitat; material: faeces | place: China | collected 2014 ... | reverse complement strand
GGGTTTGCTGGAAAGGCAAAGAATATCTGCCCGAAGAAATGTCATTCAGCGTAAACTACCTCGGCGCCAATATTACCCAAGTAGGTTTGAACTTCTCCCGTCCCGCCGCACAGATTTTAGGACAGTATTACCAATTTATCCGCTTAGGCTTCCAGGGTTACAAAGAAGTACAGTACAATTCACTCACAATCGCCAAGTATATCCATGACGAAATCGGTAAAATGGCTCCGTTCGTCAACTATTCCAACGAGGTGGTGAACCCGTTGTTCATCTGGTATTTGAAACCGGAATACGCAAAGACCGCCAAATGGACGCTGTACGACTTGCAGGATAAACTTTCGCAACACGGTTGGATGGTTCCGGCCTATACGCTGCCTTCCAAACTGGAAGATTACGTAGTGATGCGCGTCGTGGTCCGTCAAGGATTCAGCCGCGACATGGCGGACATGTTGCTGGGCGACATCAAGAATGCCATTGCCGAACTGGAGAAACTGGACTACCCCACTCCTACCCGCATGGCACAGGACAAGAACCTGCCGGTAGAAAGCAAAATCTTCAATCACGGCGGCAGACGTCACAAAAAGTGATAAAGTCATAATCACTCTACTGCCTTATCACTTTAACACAGTATATATAAATATGGAAAAGAAAATATCAATCTCTCAAATCAAGGAAGTTGCCCAACAAGCCTATAATGAGGTGAAAGGACAAACAGGCGGCAAGAATGCGGATTATATTCCGTACCTTGCCAATATAGATTCCAAATTGTTCGGCCTCAGCATTTGCCTGATGAACGGACAGACCATCAATATCGGAGATACGGACTACCGTTTCGGCATAGAATCCGTGTCAAAGGTACATACCGCCATACTTATCCTGCGCCAGTACGGTGCGCAGAAAGTGTTGGATATGATTGGCGCCGATGCAACAGGACTGCCGTTCAACTCTATCATCGCTATTTTGCTGGAGAACGACCATCCCTCTACGCCATTGGTAAATGCCGGAGCCATTTCCGCTTGCTCCATGGTACAGCCGGCAGGCAATTCGGACAAGAAATGGGATGCCATCGTACAGAACATCACAGAACTGTGCGGCTCCGCTCCGCAGCTTATCGACGAACTGTACAAATCGGAAACGGCTACGAACTTCAATAACCGCTCCATTGCCTGGTTATTGAAGAATTACAACCGTATCTACGATGATCCGGATTTGGCGCTCGACCTTTATACCCGCCAATGCTCACTGGGTATCACAGCCGAACAATTGGGCATTGCAGCCGGAACGATTGCCAACAACGGCGTTAATCCCGTCACCAAACAAAACGTGTTTGAGGCCGGGCTCGCGCCGAAAATCACTTCAATGATTTCCACCGTAGGCTTCTACGAGCATTCAGGCGACTGGATGTACACTGCCGGCATACCCGCCAAGAGCGGTGTAGGCGGTGGCGTAATGGCCGTACTGCCCGGTGTGATGGGTGTTTCCGCTTTCGCTCCCCCGTTGGACGAAGCCGGCAACTCCGTCAAAGCGCAACTGGCTATCAAGTTCATCATGAACAAGCTCGGTCTGGGCGTATTCAACGGTGACAATGTGACGATTACAGAATAATCTCTCATACTCTTTTTTCCAAGGTTGCTCCAAAAGCGTCGCGAACGCCGAGGGGCAACCTATTTAATGATGAATGATGAGTTGCAGGTGGCAACTCGTCACAAAACAGACCTCATTATGAAAATGGCTCTATCGGAATTCGTTTTGCGAAAAAAAGGAATATACGGCATCCTGCATGTCATCATCCTGCTGCTTTCGCTGTTTTTGGTAATCAGCATCTCCATCGATACGTTCAAAGGCATCCCTTTCTACGAGCAATCGGTGTACATGGAAGTACAGTTGTGGATTTGCGCATTGTTCCTGGCGGACTTTGTGCTGGAGTGGATTCTGGCAACAGACAAGAAACGGTATGTCGCCACGCATTTCATCTTCCTGCTGGTGGCAATTCCTTATCAGAATATCATAGCCTATATGGGCTGGACTTTCTCACCCGAAATTACCTATATGCTGCGTTTTATCCCGTTAGTACGGGGCGGCTATGCCATGGCTATCGTGGTGGGTTGGCTGACGTACAACCGCGCATCGGGTCTGTTCGTATCCTACCTGACCATGTTGCTGGCTACCGTCTACTTCTCAAGCCTCGCCTTCTACGTCATGGAGCATGGAACCAATCCTTTGGTTACGGGCTATGGCGATGCTTTGTGGTGGGCGTTCATGGATGTGACCACGGTAGGCTCCAACATAATAGCGGTCACCGTCACCGGACGGGTATTGTCCGTGCTGCTGGCGGCGTTGGGCATGATGATGTTCCCTATTTTCACAGTATATGTAACGAGCCTGGTAGAGAGGCGTAACAAGGAAAAGCAGGACTATTATAAAAAGATAGAACAGAAACAGGAGCCCGCAAACAGCGCTCCTTAATTGTTAAAACCAAGATTTTCCCTTACCCGCCGGGAACAACTGTTCCCAGGGGTTGTTATAAACGCTGATTTTGAATATATTTTTCATCTAAAACCTTAACTTATGGCAAATATTAAACAAACAGTGAAGCTGGGCGTGTTTACCCTGGCAATCATGAATGTGACGGCAGTAGTATCCCTGCGTGGACTGCCCGCCGAGGCCGTGTACGGAATGAGTTCGGCCTTCTATTACTTATTTGCGGCCATAGTTTTCCTTATCCCGACGTCACTCGTCGCTGCGGAATTGGCTGCTATGTTTCAAGACAAACAAGGCGGTGTGTTCCGCTGGGTGGGCGAAGCCTACGGAAAGAAGCTCGGCTTCCTCGCTATCTGGGTACAATGGATTGAAAGTACGATCTGGTATCCTACGGTGCTGACGTTCGGCGCTGTGTCCATTGCGTTTATCGGCATGAATGACGTGCACGACATGTCGCTGGCGAACAACAAGTATTACACGCTGGTCGTGGTGCTCGTTATCTACTGGCTGGCAACTTTCATCTCTCTGAAAGGTATGAGCTGGGTAGGAAAAGTCGCTAAAGTCGGCGGTTTGGTAGGTACGATTATCCCTGCCGGATTACTGATTGTACTCGGTATCATCTACCTTGCTACGGGCGGACATTCCAATATGGACTTCCACAGCAGCTTCTTCCCGGACCTGACGAACTTTGACAATGTGGTGCTCGCCGCAAGTATCTTCCTCTTTTATGCAGGTATGGAGATGGGCGGTATCCACGTGAAGGATGTCAACAATCCGTCCAAGAACTATCCGAAGGCTGTGTTTATCGGCGCGCTGATTACGGTGCTTATCTTCGTGTTGGGTACATTCGCTCTGGGTGTCATTATTCCGGCCAAGGATATCAGCCTTACACAGAGTTTGCTGGTAGGCTTCGACAACTACTTCCGTTATATCCACGCTTCCTGGTTGTCACCGATTATAGCCATTGCGCTGGCGTTCGGCGTGCTGGCAGGTGTACTGACATGGGTCGCCGGTCCGTCCAAAGGTATCTTTGCCGTAGGTAAAGCAGGTTATATGCCCCCGTTCTTCCAGAAAACGAACAAGCTGGGTGTACAAAAGAACATTCTGTTCGTGCAAGGCGGCGCTGTAACCATATTAAGCCTTTTGTTCGTGGTGATGCCTTCGGTGCAAAGCTTCTATCAGATTCTTTCACAGTTGACGGTGGTTCTTTACCTCATCATGTATATGCTGATGTTCTCCGGAGCTATCGTATTGCGTTATAAGATGAAGAAGCTGAACCGTCCGTTCCGTAACGGTCTGATGTGGCTTGTCGGCGGTCTCGGTTTCTGCGGCTCATTGCTCGCGTTCGTACTGAGCTTCATCCCGCCCAGCCAGATTTCTACCGGCAGCAATACCGTATGGTTCTCCGTGCTTATCATCGGCGCGCTTATCGTGGTAATCGCTCCGTTCATCATCTATGCTTCCAAGAAGCCGGGCTGGGTTGACCCGAACAGTACTTTCGAACCGTTCCATTGGGAAGAACAACCGGCCGCGCAAGTTGCGGGTAAAACAGCCACAGCGACTGCCGGAACAAGCGCTTCGGCGACCGCAAGCGAGAGCGTCGCACCTGCTTCTACGGGAAATGCTCCGTCGGCAAACGGCGGCAATGGCAGTAAAGCTCCGAATACTCCCCCTAAAGGGTAAAGACAGGCTTGCCATATAATTTTGCCTATAATGAAAAATCCTTTTGATGTACATCATACAGGATTTTCATTATAGGCAAAATCTTTTATATCAACTGTCAAACTAAAACAAGCAGCAAATCAAAAGCCGGACTTACACTTCCAAACGCTCGAAGATATTGGCGGCAAGCGTTTCGCACGCCCGCTGATAGCCCGTTACCAGTTCATCCATTACTTCCGCAGCCGTCTGTATTCCTTTCTCATTGAGCAAGGCGGAAGCCTGTCCTATTTCAAGTTCGCCTTCTTCAAGGTCTCCTTCGAAGATACCGCGTTTGGCACGTCCTTTCGACAAGAGGATGCGCAACTCTTCTTCCGTAGCTCCGACAGCCTCGGCAGCCGTCACCGCCCGCTGAAAATTGCCGCGGGCCAAACGTACGGGGGATAATTTCTTTAGTAATAAACGGGTGTCACCCTCTTTCAGACGCAGGCAGTACTCTTTAAACACTTCGCTGGCAGAGCTTTCTTCGGTCAAGGCAAACCGCGTACCGACCTGAACGCCCTCGGCTCCCAAAGCGCGCATGGCGAGAATCGCCTCACCGGTGGCGATGCCGCCGGCAGCAATCAGGGGCAGTGCGGTAACCGCGCGTACGGCAGGAATCAGACAAAGAGTGGTCGTCTCTTCACGCCCGTTGTGTCCGCCGGCTTCAAAGCCCTCGGCAACAATGGCGTCTACGCCGGCCGCCTCGGCTTTCATGGCGAAGCGCGATGATGAAACGACATGTACCACTGTGACGCCGTGTTTCTTCAGCCAGCCTGTCCATGCTTTAGGGTTTCCGGCAGAAGTAAACACGATACGCACTCCCTCATCCACCACAATCCGCATGATTTCTTCTATCTGGGGATACATTAAAGGAATATTCACTCCAAACGAATGATGCGTGGCCGCACGGCACTTCTGTATATGTTCGCGTAAAGTTTCGGGATGCATGGAACCTGCGCCCAACAGTCCCAAGCCACCGGCATTACTCACTGCCGACGCCAACCGCCAGCCACTACACCACACCATGCCACCTTGAATGATGGGGTATTTTATCCCAAACAGAGAAGTTATTCTATCCATTGTTTATCCTTTAAAGGTTTGTCTTTATGAAAACAAGGATAAGAGAAAGAAAGTTCAATATTTAAGAAATTAAAGACGGGATACTCCTATTTGATTATTGCCTCTTTACGGCGGGCGCTAACGGAATCACCATAAGCTTTTAATACTTCCAGCGTACGTGCGCGACGCCTCGCCGCTTTCCTGTTCCAGAACTCTTTTGTGAAAGGACGCATAAAATCGCCTGTAAATCCGCTGCTGCCGGTACCCCGCCAGCTTCCTACCGCCATATTGTTGGCACGCTCGGTCACCATATAGCGCAAGCCCGTAGCTTCTATTTGTTCGATACTTTCGCGAGGCCCGGCATCCATGGGAGTTTTAGCCCAATCGGAATAGATGAAACGCGTGGTCAGTTCGTAGAACGGATCGCCCCGCCATGTATTCTTATTCACTGTAATTTTTTTCTGATAGACGGGGTCCCAGTTGTATTTGGTATTCGCGGTATAAGGCCGCAGGGTAAGCACCACCTTTTTCTCCGGCATCCGAGGCATTACGGGTAAGGCGGTATTAAAGTCCAGCCATGTTTTATGCACATCGGCTTTCGGAGAGCCCGAAGGAGCATCGGCGCCCATCTCTTTCAACACGTCCGGATTCAGCTTCACCTCTCCCCCGCCATTCAGCAACCGATGCAAACGCAAAGAGTCTTGCGGTGTCCACTCTTGAGCGTAAAGGGGGAAGGCTACCGCACAAAGCAGCCCTAAAAAGAGAATAGAATACTTCACCCGATTAATTTTTATACCTTATACTTTATACCTTATCTCACCACCACATATAGCCGCTTCCGCAAAGCGGTTCGTCATAGCAAGGGTCGATGGTCCACATGGTACGCGGATATTTCCGGCCTTCCCACCAACGGCGATAACGGGCGGCCGCATCGAGCACCTCTTCATCGGTCAGGAAGTAGATGCCCTCATAGTTTTCGGCATCCACATGCACCATTTTGCATCCCATCGAGGCGTTATGTCCCAAGCGAATCGTTTCCACCGTCCACAGAATGCACTCGCCCAACCGCAATTTCCCGCCTGCCGAATAAGATACGGGAGCCAGCGGGAAGGAAGGTATCACCGTTAAATCCTCGGCATACTTCAAGAGCTCTTCAATATCTTCTTTGGCGAACTTGGGCACATTGCTCAGCCCCTCAGGGCTTTGAGCCGAGTATTTTCCCGCCTTCAGTTGCTTCACAAACAAATCCACATCCGGATGATTATAATCCAGCGATTCTTCTCCGCAAGATACAAGCGCAAGGCAGCATATCATCGCGAGCATTACGTATCCGTATTTATATATTTTACAAAGAGTATTCATTTTGTTGTACTGTCTTTAAGGTTAATAAGTCATACGCACTCCGCACAGAAGGTTCAGGTTCGTGGGGCGTTCCGTTCGCAAAGTTCCGGTTTCGGAATCCGTATCGAAATGATGGGAAACCGAAGGCTCGGCAAACAAAGCAAAGCGGTCGTTCAATTTGTAACGCACCCCTACTCCTGCCGCTACCGACAGTTGAACGGGCTCCGCATGAAAGCCGTTATCCGAAGCGCCGGCAATACATTTTTCAGCGGCTCCGCCTACGGTGGCATATAAATCGACTTTCGGAGTACTTGCCAGCGTCATATTCAATTTTACGGGAATGGCCAAAGTGTGCAGCGTACGGTCGGCGGGCAAACGATTGTACCGGATACCCGTTTCCAAAGCGAGCCAATTGTTCAGACTGCGTTCCACTGTAACTCCCGCCGTCAGCGGCATATTGCAGTCGCCTTCAGGGAGCGAGGTGCCGAGGGCCGCTTTCAACGCCCACTTACGCGATTTCCGATATTTTACAGGAGCGGATTCCTGTTCTTCTTCCGCGGGAACAGCGGAAAAGGCATCCGAAGCAACGTCTGCCTGAGCGGTGGCGTTCTGATAAGGACTACCGGCCTGTGAAACGGTATTGTTGTCGAAGTAACCGCCACCGGCCTGTACCCGCTGCCTGATAGTAATGGAAAGCCGGACGGAAACGGATTCACCCTCATCTTCCGCCTGGTCAGTCAGGCCTGCGGGAGTTCCGCTTGCGGGTCGCTTCATGCCGGAATGCTGCGCCGTCGGGGTTGCCGGACGGATGGACGGGAAAGACTCCTGCACCACATCACCGTTCAGACTGCCTTCCGGTGTCAAAACAGCCACTTGCGTAAAGGCTTCCTTTATTTCCTCTTTCGGAGAGAAGTACCAGAAAGCGGCCGATGCGGCTCCCAACACAAATATAACGGATGCGGCAGCCGCCACCCGATAATATTTCGGAGAAAGAAACGCAGCCCTTTTCCGGTCTTCCGAGGCGGAAGACGCCACGTCTTCCCGCAACTTCTCCCAGAAGCCTTCGCGTACCGTCATCTCTGTGCCGGCCAGACGGCTGCGGAACAATCCGGTTATTTCATCTTTTTCTCTCATATTCGGTATATTCTTTAATTCTTTTCGCTAACATACACTTGGCACGATGCAATTGCGAGGTAGACGAATGCTCCTTGATATGGAGCAGCTCCGCTATTTCCTTGTGCGACTTTTCCTCGAAGACGTACAAGTTGAACACGGTACGGCATCCGTCGGGAAGCTCCGCCACAAATGCCATCAGCACTTCTTCCGACAAGCGGCTCCCGCTTTCGGCAACACTTGCTTCGTCCTGCACATCGGGAAGCTGTTCTTCGTTTACCACCAGTTGGCTGAAACGGTGCTTCCGCCGCAGATAGTCGATGGCCTGCGTCACCATGACCCTCGTCACCCATGTGCTCAACGCACATTCGCCACGAAACGTGAAACGGGTGAAGATTTTGATAAAGCCGTCATGCAAAACATCGTGCGCCGCATCCATATCGCCCGTATAACGGTAGCACACCGCCAACATCTGTTTGGAATAGAGAGTGTAAAGTTCCTTTCGGGCGGAATCCTTTCCTGCCCGGCAGCCCTCTATCAGTTCTATCTCATTTTCCAATGTCAGTGCTCGTTTTACGGACGCCTTTTCGCGTCGTTTGTCAGTTAGACGCAGCATCCGGAAGAATGCTGCAACAGAATCTCTAAAAAGAAGTTAAAGAATCGCAGGATTAAAACAGAAGACCTTCCATAAGCTTGCTTACACGATGCAATCCTTACAGAAGGTCTTACTTTTATTCAGGTTATCAATGCAGGCGCTTTATCAGCAAGCTTTAAAGCTCATGTCCAGTCCTTTTACGGAATGCGTCAAAGCACCCACCGAAATAAAGTCTACTCCACATTCGGCATAGTCGCGCAGTGTATCGAAAGTAATGCCGCCGGAAGATTCCGTTTCGTAACGTCCCGCTACCATTTCCACGGCTTTTCTGGTCATTTCTGGTGTAAAGTTATCGAACATGATACGGTCTACACCGCCCAAATCGAGTACCTGTTGCAGCTCGTCGAAGTTGCGCACTTCAATCTCTATCTTGAGGTCTTTGCCTTTCTCCTTGCAATATTCTTTGGCGCGGGTAATGGCTTTGTCGATACCGCCGGCAAAATCCACATGATTGTCTTTCAGCAGAATCATATCGAACAGGCCGATACGGTGGTTCACGCCGCCGCCTATCTTTACAGCCATCTTCTCCAGAATACGCATGCCCGGAGTTGTCTTGCGGGTATCGAGCACACGGGTATTCGTTCCTTTCAACTTCCCGGCATACCGATGTGTCATGGTGGCGATACCGCTCATACGCTGCATAATGTTGAGCATCAGACGCTCGGTCTGCAACAGAGATTGTATCCTGCCTTCCACGATCATGGCTACGTCACCCGGCTTCACTTCCGCACCGTCGTTGATGAATACTTCCACTTTCATCTCAGGGTCGAAACGGCGGAACACTTCTTTGGCTACTTCAATGCCGGCAAGGATACCGGTTTCTTTAATCAAAAGTTTGGATTTGCCCATTGCCGTGGCAGGGATGCACGAAAGGGTGGTGTGGTCACCATCGCCTATATCCTCGGCAAAGGCCAGGTCTATCAGCCTGTCAATCAATTCTTCTTCCTTATTCATTTGTTTTATCTATTCTTATTTGATGTATCACGTATTTGTCCGCCACTTTTCTAAAGAAACAATTCACCCGGAAGTTTCCGTTTGCGGTTGCCAACGTACCGACTATGAAGCCCGATTCATTGCGTTTTCCCTGATGGTTCACCGTAAAACCGCTCACCTGATTACCGGAAAAGAAAGCGGCCATCTTTCCCTCTGCCGTCCGGCGGTCGACATTGATTGAACGATTCTCCAGAATCAGCTCTACTTTATCACTCAGATGCCCGTTCAGCTCCTGAGAATCTCCCTTCTTAAAGGCCGTGACCACTCCTGCCGGCACATCTTGCGCCATAAGCGAAACCGCCCGGACAAAGAGACAGAGCCATAATATTACTACTCGTTTATTCATTTTCACAAGTATTAATGATAGGCAAAGGTAAGCAAATCTTGTAAATAACAAGAAAAAAGGCCGATTTTATTTTATTAACCTTCCATAAGTACAGCCATCATGGAAGGAATAATTCGTCCTGCGGGATGGAATTATCCGTCCCGCAAGACGGATTGTTTCATCTCACGGGATGAATTTATTTGTCTCGTGAGACAGATTATTCCGTCCCATGGGATGAAATAAATAATACACAGAGAAAAGCGGCATTCTCACGAGAAAGGGTTATTTTTGCACGAAAATCAGTAATTCACATGAAAACGACTTTGCTCGTCGTAGGACGAACCGTAGAACAGCACTTTATCACAGCCATCAATGACTACATACAGCGCACACGGCGCTATCTCTCGTTTGATATGGAAGTCATCCCGGAGTTGAAAAATACCAAAAGCCTTTCCATGGACGTACAAAAAGAGAAAGAGGGCGAACTCATCCTGAAAGCTCTCCAACCGGGTGATGTAGTGGTGTTGCTGGACGAGGGGGGAAAAGAAATGCGCTCCATAGAGTTCGCGGACTATATGAAGCGCAAGATGAATACCGTAAACAAACGGCTGGTTTTTATTATCGGCGGACCTTACGGTTTCTCCCCCAAAGTTTATGCAGCGGCACACGAGAAACTGTCTCTTTCGCGCATGACCTTTTCGCATCAGATGATAAGGCTTATCTTCGTGGAGCAGCTTTACCGTGCCATGACGATACTGAACGGCGGACCGTATCATCACGAATAATCGCAAGAAAGCCTCTCCCTGAACCTGTCTCCGGACACAGACACCGCAGACGGTATCCCGGCACAGATACAGCCCCTCTTAAACAATCTCCTGCAACAGAGCCGGAATTTCGGGAGTACTGTTCTTTATAACCGTAATACGGTTCTTCCCTTCCGGCGTCAACGCGAAGTGCATCTGACGCTTATCCGCTTTTCCCACCAGGCGGGTTATCAGCTTCTTCTCCTCTACCGAACGGATTATCTTGGAAGCATTGGAGGCCGACAGTCCGAGCGCTTCCGCTATCTCGCTGGAAGTGAGTTTGGGGGTGTTGAGCAGGATACACAACAGCATACCCTCATTCAACGACAAATCAAACTCCTGCATGAATTTTACTTCAAACTCGGCTATCGCCCGGTAAATATCGCGGATTCTACATAAAGTTTCCATTATTCCTGTTTATATAAATAGATTCACATTCGCCTTGTCCGCGCGCTCCATATAAGTAGCTACACCGCCTATGGTAACTTCGTCCAGCAATTCTTCGCGCCGGATACCCATCATATCCATAGACATCTGACAAGCTATAAATTCAACGCCCTGCGCCAACGCCTGAGAACGCAACGATTCCAACGAATCTATCCCTTTCCGTTTCATCAGGAAGCGCATCATCCGGCTGCCCATTCCCATCATATTCATCTTGGACAGTTTCAGCTTCAATGAGTTGGACGGGAGCATCATGCCGAACATCTTTCCGAAAATATCTTTCTCCGTCCGGGGCTTCTGCATCTTCTTCAGGACATTCAATCCCCAGAAGGTGAAGAATATCGACACTTTCTGTCCGGTGGCCGCTGCGCCGTTAGCGAGTACAAAGGTAGCTAAAGCCTTGTCTAAATCATCGCTAAAAAGAATTAAAGTTTTTCCCCGTCCTCCTGCTGCCGGAAGAGATGACGGACAGGCACAGGCCTCATCGCCCTTTTCAAGCAACACCGTGTAACGTCCTTTTTCTTCTTTTTTCTCTATCAGTTTGTTGCCCGTAGTGGCGCACCAGGCAGAAGCGTCACGTGCGAAACCCGCATCGGTCGCCACAATTTCCACCCGCTCGCCCGGAGCAATGCTGTCCATGGCTTTCTTTACCTGCATGATAGGGCCGGGACATTGCAGGCCGCAGGCATTAACCCTCAAAGGTTCTTTGGCAGAACCGTCCTGCGCCGATTGTGACGGAGCGGATGCAGCAGGCTGCGCCGGCGATGGTGCCGTAGGAGCAGGAACGGGCGCCACTGCCGTAGAATAGGTCTTATATCCGCCTATCAAGTTGAATGTGTTACGATAGCCGCGCCCTATCAGGATACGTTGCGCCAGATATCCGCGCAAACCTACGGCGCAGAAGAGAACAACGGGCTTATCCGTAGGTATTTCCGACAAATGGTCGCGCATCCCGTCCAGCGGAATATTGACAGCTCCCGGAATCGTTCCGAACGAGAATTCCTCGGGCGTACGGGCATCTATCAGCATTACCTCGTCTTTCTTCTCAGCCAGTTCGCGCCAGGAGATAACCGGCATTGCGCCGCTGATAATATTGGAAGCCACATATCCGGCTATGGCGATGGGGTCTTTTGCCGATGAGAAAGGCGGCGCATAGGCGTGTTCCGTTTCCATCAAATCATAAACGGTTCCACCGTGTTTGATAAGTCCCGCTATCTGGTCGATGCGCTTATCCACTCCCTCATAACCCACACATTGCGCGCCATAGAGTTTACCGGTTTTCGGGTGGAACGTCAGTTTCAAAGTCAAGGGCAATGCATCGGGATAATAGCCTGCGTGCGAAGCCGAATGGGTCACCGAGCTTTGATACTCCATTCCCCATTGTTTCAGACGCTTGGCGGCCAGTCCGGTAGACGCTACCGTCATATCGAAGACTTTGGCGATGGATGTACCGATGGCGCCTTCATAGGATGTGGTATTGCCCAATGCCATATTGTCGGCAACAATACGTCCCTGACGGTTGGCCGGATTAGCCAAATAGTTGAGCCACGGTTTTCCGGTCAGCGGATGGGGATATTCGATGGCATCGCCTACGGCATAGATGTCTTTTACGGAAGTTTCCAAGTGCTCGTCCACCCAGATACCGCCCATTTCCCCCAACTTCAGGCCGGCCTGTTGCGCCAATGCCGTTGCCGGACGCACACCGATAGAAAGCAATACCATATCGGCGGGAATCGTCTTTCCGCTTTTCAGGAAGACAGTAATTCCCTGTTCGGTACGACGGAAATGGGTAACGCCCTCTTCCAAGTAAAGGGAAACGCCTTTTTGAATTAAATGCTGGTGGATATGTGCAGCCATAGAGAAATCGATGGGCGCCATAACCTGATTACCCATTTCTACAACCGAAACCGCAACGCCCGCATGATGCAGGTTTTCCGCCATTTCAAGTCCGATGAAGCCCGCTCCCACTACAACCGCGCGTTTTACTTGTTTGTCTGTGATATAAGCCTTGATTTGGTCGGTATCTTCCACATTGCGAAGCGTAAAGATGCCTTCCGAATCGATGCCTTCCAAAGGCGGTTTTACCGGATTGGCTCCCGGAGAAAGCAGAAGTTTGTCATAAGTTTCTTCATATTCCTTTCCATCGGCTTTGCGGATAGTCAGTGTCTTCTTTTCCGGGTCGATGGCGACCGCTTCATTCTCTACCCGTACATCAATCCGGAAACGTTGGCCGAAAGATGCGGGAGTCTGAACCAACAGTTTCTCACGCTCGGCAATAACGCCACCGATATAATAAGGCAATCCGCAATTGGCATACGAAATGTATTTGCCTTTCTCCAATAAAATGATTTCAGCCTGTTCGTCTACTCTTCTTAACCGGGCGGCAGCTGTAGCTCCACCTGCAACACCACCAATAATTACATATTTCATACTTCTTTCTTTTAGTTTGATGCTGCAAAGAAAGCAATAATTTCCAATATAAAATAGTTTCCTTTGGAAAATAATGTTAATCGGTTATATTTTAATGTCATGAGGGGTGATATCCATATTGACACACCCCTCATGATATATAATATTTCATTCAAAAGTTTTTCGGAACGGGAATTACCACCCCATCTTATCGAGGCCGGCAGCAGTATACCAAGCGGTGGAACGATATGCGGCAGCAGCCTGGGAGTCTAAGGAAAGGGGGATATAATGCGTGACACCATTTGTTTCCTTCATCGAAAACATTCCGGCAAACTGCGAATAATTCATCTCCGTAGTATCCCAATACTCAATAGAAGCATTAAAAGCCTGCTTCCAAACGGCATAAGCATTATCGTCCAATAAAGTTTGCATCATCTGCGAGAAATCGTAATAGCCGACATGACTTTGCCTTTCATCCTCGTAATGGGACAATCTTCGCGCGTCGTAATCAAACACTTTGCCACGGAGCGAAACGTTATCATCATCCACTCCTTCGGAAATCATCTGTTTCGTCACAGCGGCCAACTCCGCTAAAGCGTCCGTCTTTACGACACAAACAGAAGTCCCCCCTGTCCAATTCGTATTAGACATGCCGGAGCCGCCGTTATATTTCTCATTGTAATGATTGAAATAGGCTTCTGCCATCTGATTTGCCGCGCCCGGTTTAAACATATAAGGAACAACCTTGTCATAAGGAGCGCCCGGACCCGGATTCTCCGTAGGGCAACCCATATAGTAATCGGCATAATCACGCACCGCATAAGCCACTTCTACGGACATCATAAAGCATGCATCGAACATGATAAAATCGAAATGAGGCATGTTATCATCCAGCACCGTCACCAAATCGGATATATTCATACGATTGTCCTGTCCTGCCCCCTTGTCTTGCCCTATCCAGCGTGTAGAGGCCGAAGGCACCGGATAAGGTATCCACCCATCCGCATGCGACCAGTAAACCAACCCGTAGCTGTCCGCCGGATATTCATAAAAAGTGCGGTGCATAACCTCTTTCATCACCGATACGTCCGTAGACACCTGCTCCGCATATTCTTTGATGATCTCTTTCTCCACATTGCCTTTCTTATCTTTTGCGATGCGAAACAAAACAGGGGTGTTTCTGTCATCCTGATATACCAACAGATTACAGGATGATGAACCGACAAGCTTCATACCCTCAATCATCTCTTCCACATCTTCCTTTGCAAACGAAGCCAAACTATTATCCGCTACGATATAAACAAGCACGGTTTTACTTCCCGCTTCGGGTGGCACAGGGTCATCATCTTGGTTACAGGACGTAAACAAAAAAAGGAAAGACGCGCACAGCAGGGTATAAAGTTTCAATCTCATAGTCATTCGTATAATTCCGGGAAGCAATGATTACTCTTCCGGCTTCTTAAAACTAAACTTGTCCGGCGCAATAGCTTGCAGCACCATTGTTCCTTTCTTATACTTCGCCTTTACCTTGACAGCTTCCTTTTCCAGTTTCTTTCTGCTTTCACTAAAATAGACCATACACGTATAATCGGGTTTCTTCAAATCGTACTCCAGGTAGTTCTTCAACTGATAGCTATACAAATCGCGTTTGGGCAGAAAACCGTTCTTATCCAGCGCCGCGCTATCCAAGACCTGAATTTCCGTACAATACACTATCGAATCATTGAAAGACGCCGCTACACCAAAAGCGTAAACCGGCTTATGACTTTTCATTGTAAATGCCGTACACAAAGTAAATACGAGCATTACTGCAAATACTATTTTTACGTGCTTCATAATTTCTTTTTGTTTATTTAATGGGGCAAAGATAATGTAAACCGAAAGCAGAACAAAATAAGCACGCCTATTTTTTATGCGGAGACACCGCTTTATCATGATTTAAAGACGGAAAAAACCGGCCGTCCACGCTGGACAGACCGGTTTACTTAATTTCTTTATTTGTCAGAAACCGATATTCTTATTTATCCCAAATAAGATTTGAGCAATTTACTACGATTACTTTGTCTTAA
>ERZ833963.2821-NODE-2821-length-15427-cov-10.479443_pt1 | contig 15427 bp, 8 predicted proteins | sample MGYA00519693_ERZ833963 | MGnify/ENA primary metagenome ERZ833963 (study PRJEB31850, sample SAMEA3708748) | human gut metagenome | biome: human gut; feature: human-associated habitat; material: faeces | place: China | collected 2014 ... | reverse complement strand
TCATGTTGGGGTGGCCCTGCAGGTAGCTGCCGATCTTGCGCAGGGTCTTGAGGTCTTCCACCGGGAAGAACCCGCGCTCGGCCAGCGTGGCGTAAAGTGCCGGAGCTGCATGGCCCTTGGACAGCACGAAGCGGTCGCGGTCCGGTTTTTTCGGCTCCTTGGGGTCGATGTTCATATCTACGAAGTAGAGGTAAGACAGCACCTCGGCGATGTCCAGACTGCCGCCCGGATGGCCGCACTTGGCGCTGTGAGTTCCCTCGATCACGCCCATGCGGATGTGACAGGCGTGCTTGGCAAGGGTAAGCTTTTCTGCATTTGTCATGATGGTCCTCCCGTATGAACCTCAGAAGTTGCAAGTATACAGCCGCGCAAGGCACAGCTCCCGCCGCCCCATTGCGCTATAATTCAAGTTTATATTATCTATTCTGTGCAAAAAGGTCAAGCTTCTTTCAGCAAAATGTACACAGGCGGTCAAAAACTGCTCCAAACGCTTTCTTTTTTGGTCAATTTGCAGCCTGTCCGGGGGCTGTCTTGACAAATCCTGCGGCACTCTGCTATAATTTTCACGATTTCCGGCAGGAAGCCGGGCCTGCGGGCCGAAGCCCGCCTTACACTATTTTCAGCCGCCGCATTTTTGAAACAGACGCCATGAAGGGGTCTGCCGTTGGCTTGCAAGCCGACTGGCAGACCCCTTTTTTCTGTTTTTCTGCGGCGCAGTCACAGGAGGAAACAGATGAAAACCAAAAACTCTTCTCCGGCCCGCAATGTCGTGCTGGCCGCACTCTTTCTGGCACTGGCCTTCGTGCTGCCCATGGTGACGGGCCATCTGCCGCAGGTAGGCAATATGCTCTGCCCGATGCATTTCCCCATCCTGCTCTGCGGCTTCGTGCTGGGCGGACCTTGGGGTCTGGCTGTGGGCTTTGCGGCCCCGCTGCTCCGCTCGGTGCTCTTCGGGATGCCCCCGATGTTCCCCATCGCCATTTCGATGGCTTTTGAGCTGGCAGCTTACGGCGCTGTGTCCGGCTGGCTCTACCGCCGGGTGAAGCACACCCTGCCCATGACCTACGCCACCCTCGCGGCGGCCATGGTGGCTGGCCGCCTCGTCTGGGGCGCGGCCCGCTTCGTGCTGGCGGGCCTGTCCGGCTCGAGCTTCCCGTTCTCGGCCTTCCTGTCCGGCGCGCTCTTCACCGCTGTGCCGGGCATCATCGCACAGCTGGTGCTCATCCCCCTCATCATCACCGCTCTGCAGAAAGCCAAGGTGCTGGAGTAACAGGTTCTCGCTGCCTTTATCGCAAGTCAAGAAATTGGTGCAGCATCCAAACAACATCTTTTCGATATGCAATTCAACGCTGTTGCTGTTGCATTAAAAAGTTGAATTGCTGTCATCAAGCCTCTCAGTCGAGCTTACGCTCGCCAGTTCCCCTGATAGGGGGAGCCTCTGGCAAAAAGAGAAAGTTTTTCTCTCTGTCAAAGCCTCTCCTCCGTAGGAGAGGTGGCATTGCGAAGCAATGACGGAGAGGTTTTTCGTTTGCTTTCTCCCTGACGTATTTCGGCGTTTCTTCCAAAAAAATCCTAAAAAGTTTATTTCAAACGCCGAAATTGCCCGCGATCTTCAATTAAATCTTGTAAAGTTGCAGGAATCATGTAAACTGGAATACAACATTGTGTCGCAACCGCAACGGGGAGATTTCGCTTTCCGGCAGGGCGGCAGGAAAAGGAGAGTTTCTATGAGAAACGCAAAGCAAAGCATCCGGCGCACCGTGGCCGGACTGCTGGCAGGCGCGATGCTTCTGGGCATGACACCGCTGGCCGCGTTTGCGGAGGGGTCTTCCTCCGCATCGGGCGACTGGCAGTTCAAAGCCTTCGGCACCTCCACTGCAGCAGGAGTCAACACCATCGCAGATGGCGCGGACATCAACGGCAAGGTCACCCTCAACTCCTGCACCATCAAAGATGATGGCACCATCGACAAGAAGGGCGGCAAGTTCGTCGCGGACTCCCCGGCAGACGGCCTGTCCTTCTACTACACCACCATCGACCCGACCACCCAGAACTTCTATCTGCAGGCCGATGTCACCATCGATTATGTGAACCCGGCTCCGGACGGTCAGGAGGGATTTGCCCTCATGGTGCGCGACAGCATCAGCGGCTCCGGCAGCTATTTCTCGAATCAAATTTCTGTCGTCGGCACCAAGCTCCCTCTGGACGGTGTTGAGATCAAAGACGCTGTGGGCGTCCGCAGCTACACCGGCATCATCTCCAACGAGACGGCTGCTTCCAACGACGTCAAGTCGAATCGTGCGGCGTTCAGCTCGCAGGCCATCAAGCAGGGCGACACCTACCGTGTGAGCCTTGCCAAGACCAGCAACAGCTACGTCGCCACCCAGTACGCCATCAACGCCGACGGCTCGACCGGCGACGTCGTCGGCTCTTCGACCTTGTACATCTCGGCGAAGGACAGCACCGCTTCCAGCGTCTCCAAGTACGCAGAGCTGGACGACCCCATGACCGTGCAGGAAGCCAACAAAGCTTATCTGGGCTTTGCGGCGGCGCGCGGCATGAACGTGACCTTCTCCAACATCACCTACACCACGAGCACGTGGAACGCTTCCGAGTGGACGCTCCAGCCTACCAGCTATGTTGCCCCCGTTTACCAGATCACCAGCCCTGCCACCTGCACCGGTGACAGCTATGAACTGGTGTTCAAGGCCAACGCCGACGGCAAAGCGACCGTCTCCGCAAACGGTGTGGTCGTGGACAAAAATGTGGACATCAAGGCAGGTGAGCCCTTCTCCAAGAGCTACGCCGTGACCGGCGATACCACCTTTAAGGTCAAGTTCACCCCGGACAAAAACTACGCTATCAGCGCGTACGAAAAGCTGAGCAGCTACGATTCCGCTGCTATCGAGAAGAAGGTTTCGCTCCGTACTCTGGGCGCGAACGGCATCATCGTCGTCACCCCGGACGGCAGCGCAGCTAACAATGGCACCCGTGCGGAAGACGCAGTTGACATTCAGACCGCGCTGAACTACGCCGCAGCAGGCCAGACCATCCAGCTGGAAAGCGGCACCTACCATCTGACCGGTGAGCTGAAAGTCGAGCGCGGCCGCGACGGCACCGCAGAAGCTCCCATCACCATGACGACTGCTGACGGCAAGTACGCAACGCTGGACTTCGGCGGCGTCGGCACTGGTTTCAGTGTCTGGGGCAATTACTGGAACATCAGCAAGATCAACATCACCAACACCGCAGACGGCGCGAAGGGTATGCAGCTGGCCGGCAGCTACTGCGTCCTCGAGCAGATGAATTTCTACAACAACGGCAACACCGGCCTGCAGGTCTCCGGCCTGTCCACTGATAACAAGGCTCTGTGGCCCAGCCACAACACCATCAAGAACTGCACCTCCATGAACAACGCAGACCGCGCGATGGAAGACGCCGACGGCTTTGCCGCCAAACTGACCACCGGCGAGGGCAACGTCTTCGACGGCTGCATCGCTGCTTACAACGCCGATGACGGCTGGGATCTCTTCGCAAAGGCTGCAACCGGTTCCATCGGCGCGGTCACCATCCAGAACTGCGTCGCCTACAAGAACGGTTATCTGATGCTGGCTGCAGAGCCGGTCAAGAAGCAGTCGCTCCAGTTCCCGACCGTCACCTGTGACGACGACGGCAACCTGAGCTTCAGCAATGTTGCTGTCACCATCGCGGCAGGCAACGGCAACGGCTTCAAGATGGGCGGCACCAATCTGCCCGGCAACCACAAGCTCCTCAACTCCATCTCCTACGACAACGCCGCCAAGGGCATCGACTCCAACTCCTGCCCGGACGTCAAGGTCTACAGCTCCACTTCCTACAACAACGAGGGCTATAACGTCGCGCTCTACACCGGCAACAAGTCCGCTGTGACCGACTATGCCGCCGACGGTGTCATCTCCTTCCGCAAGGGTACCGACGGCAAGGAGCAGCTGGCCCTCCAGAGCCAGAGCAGCACCGCTGTCTACGGCCCGAACAACTTCTACTGGGATTCCGAAACCCAGACCAGCCACAACAAATCCACCAACACCGTCACGGTGAAGGAGAGCTGGTTTGAGAGCCTCGACACCTCCGTTGCTCCGACCCGGAACGCAGACGGCAGCATCAATATGCACGGCCTGCTCCTGCTGACCGCTGAGGGTCTGGCCGCCACCGATGCAGGCGCACGCGGTTCCGCATGGGGTCAGCCCGAGGCGGCCAAGGCGACCATCTGGGTCGTCGGCGACTCCACCGTTTCCGCTTTCGACGACAGCTATTATCTGCCGCGTGAAGGCTACGGTGAGGAGATTGCGAACTACTTCAACGCAGATGTCTACAATCTGGCTGTCTCCGGTGCGTCCAGCAAGGACTTTACCGGCATGAGCAGCTACAATACCCTGATGAACGGTTCCGATACCGTTCCGGCTCTGGGCGACGCTTCCGGCGACAAGTTCCTCATCATCGGCTTCGGCCACAATGACGAGAAGACCGAGCCTGCCCGTTACACCAACCCCAACGGCGACTACAAAACCGAAGGCTCCTTTGCCAACAGCCTCTATGTCAACTACATCCAGCCTGCTCTGGAGCGCGGTGTCATCCCGGTCGTCTGCACGCCTATTGCGCGCCTGACGAACGAGAACACCAAGGCCAGCTACGACAGTGCTTCCGGCCACAAGACCCAGACCGTCACCATTGGCGACACCGTCTATGAGGGCGGCTATTACGCACAGGCCATCCGTGATATGTGCAGCGAGCTGCACCTCATCTGCGTGGATCTGACCGATGCCACCATCAACGAGAACATCACGATGGGCAAAAAGGCTCAGTACACCCACAGCTTTACCGGCGCAAAAGAAGGCAAAAAGGGCAATCTGGTTCCCACCGGTCTTGACTTGACCCACACCAACAGCTATGGTGCAAAGCTGAACGCATGGCTCATCGACCAGCTCACCATCGACACGCCGCTGGGCGCGTACAGCAAACACAAGGAAAAGCCCACCTACAAGCAGTTCTACGGCGATGCCGCAAACCCGGATTACGTTCCTTCCAGCTATGTCTCTCCCACCGAGAACAGCACGCTCTGGCCGGCCTTTACCGACGCCAACGGCACCGTCTGGAATGGTTCCGTCTTCGGCAATGTCGGCGGCAATGATAAAATCTCCGGCGGCGATTTCACCGCAACAGTTGACGGCCAAAACATCACCCTCGGCGTCACCAACAACCGCGGTAAGATCGCGTCCACGGTGGACGGCCTGATGATGTACTACGTCAAGCTGCCTGCAGGCACCAACTTCACTCTGACCGCAAAGGCCACCGTCAACTCACTGGCAAAAAACAATCAGGTCTCCTTCGGCCTGATGGCCCGTGATGAGATGTATGTTGATACCAGCATCTCCGACCCCATCGGCGATTATGTCGCCGTCGGCACCCGGAATCAGGGTGCGATCAACTGCTTCGGCCGCAAGAGCGGTGAGTTGTACGACGGCCCGGCTGCGACTGTCAAGTACGGTGCAGGCGACACCGTTGACCTGAAGCTCATCGGCACGGCAGACGGTTTCACTCTGATCTACGGCGACAACGAGACGGCTTCCACAGGCTTCGACTACGCACTGACCGCCATTGATTCCGATTACATCTATGTCGGCTTCTATGTGGCACGCAATGCAAATGTCACCTTCAGCGATATCCAGCTGACGACCAACGGCGTTTTCTCCGCTTCCGGCTCCGGCCTGAAAGCGGTATGGAACAAGGTCAAGGACCTTTTCCCGTTCTAAGCTTCGCCTGATTTTCGGGTTCTTCTTCTGATCCCTTACACACGCAAAAAAGACCAGCGTTGCGGATGCAATGCTGGTCTTTTTTCAGGGCTTTCGCTCTGCGTTATGAACATACACGAAGAAAGAAGGAAGGCAATTACTTCAGGAAGTCCGGCAGGAGCTTGCCCTGCTTGAGCCACTGATGATACTCGGCGGTCGCGGCGAACTCCACGTCGCCGGCAGAGTTCAGCGCAGTCTCCACAGAGTCCTGGATCACGCCGATGATGAAGCCGACACCGACCATCTGCATGGCCACATCGTTGGAGATGCCAAACAGGGAGCAGGCCATGGGGATGAGCAGCAGAGAGCCGCCGGCCACGCCGGAAGCGCCGCAGGCACCCAGAGCGGACATGGCGCTCAGGACGATGGCGGCAGGCAGGGTCACGGGGATGCCCAGCGTGTTGGCCGCAGCCAGCGTCATGATGGTGATGGTGATAGCCGCGCCATCCATATTGATGGTAGCACCCAGAGGGATGGAGACGGAATACATATCCTTATCGAGGCCCAGCTTCTCGCACAGGGCCATGTTGACGGGGATGTTGGCCGCAGAGCTGCGGGTGAAGAAAGCGGTCAGGCCGGACCCCTTCAGGCAGCGGAACACCAGCGGATACGGGTTGCAGCGCAGATAGATGAACATGATAAAGGGCGAAACGATGAACGCCATGAAGAGCATGGTACCCACCAGCAGGGCCAGCAGCTTGCCGTACTGGGTAAAGATGGCCAGACCGTTACCGGCCACGTTGGTGTACACCAGACCCATGATGCCGAAGGGAGCCAGATTGATGATCCAGCGCACCACCTGAGACACAGCGTCGGCAGTGTCGGCAAGGAACTTCTTGGTGGTGTCAGAGCCGATGTTCTTCATGGCAAGGCCGAACATGCAGGCCCAGAACAGGATGCCGATGTAGTTGCCGCTCATCAGAGAGCTGACAGGGTTGGCGACGAAGTTGGTGAGCAGGGTGCTCAGCACCTCGCCCAGACCCTGCGGCACCACGTCCGACTGAGCAGCGTCTGCCAGAACGACCGACACAGGGAACATGAAGCTGGTGATCGAAGCGATAGCAGCCGCAAGGAAGGTGGTGAGCATGTACAGCCAGATGACCGTACCGAAGCGGCGGTCCAGCTTGGAGCTGCCCTGTGCCAGTGCGCTCGCCACGATGACGAACACCAGCACCGGAGCGATGCCCTTCAGTGCGCCGACGAACAGGCTGCCCAGCTCGCCGACCCAGCCTGCACCCGGCACCGCAAGCGCCAGCACCGCGCCGATGACCAGACCGACGACGATGCGAAGGATGAGGCTGACCTCATTGTACTTCTTCGCAATGGCTTTTGCACCATTCATCATATAAAACACTCCTCTGTATTTGTGCGTCCTCGACGCACACTTTTCCTGTCTCTTACCCAAAGACAGTTGTTATTATAGCACACACGGAAGAAAAGTCAAAGGTTTTCAGTGAATTTTTCGGGCTGTTTCGGCAGATTTTTCATTTTCAGCCTTCCTCCGCGCCGCCTCAAGTGTACGTCATAGGAATACACAATTAAAATATTTTACCGCTCAGGGCAGAAAAATCCCCCGGCAGAGTTTGTCTTCCGGGGGATAGTCATTCTTATTTATTTTTTCTGATTTTTCAGTCGTCCAGATAGGTCACTTTGCCGGGGACGAAACCCTGGATGCCCATGCCGGGTGCATCCGAGACGGTGATATTCTTCTCGTCGAAGACCGCGCCGCCGAGGATGTGGTCCTCGCTGCAGAGCACCGGGCCGTCCAGGTCCACTTTGGTGATGATCTTCTTGGCGCAGGCCAGCTCCACGGCTGCGTTGACCGAGATCTTGGCTTCCAGCATACAGCCGATCATGCACTCCACGCCGTAGACCTCTGCCGCCGAGGCGATGCGGAGGGCATTGGTGATGCCGCCGCACTTCATCAGCTTGATGTTCACGAAATCGGCTGCGCCGGTCTGCATGATGCGCAGGGCGTCCGCCGGGCTGAACACGCTCTCATCGGCCAGTACCGGCACGCTGGCGTGGCGGGTGACGTACTGCATCCCCTCGAGGTCAGCCGCAGGGACAGGCTGCTCGACGAACTCGATGTCCAGGCCCTTCTCCTGCATCTGGTCGAGGATGCGGACAGCCTGCTTTGCATTCCACGCCTGATTGGCGTCGATGCGGAGCTTGACGTCCTTGCCCACGGCCTCGCGGACGGCGGCCAGACGGGCCACGTCCAGCTCCGGGTCGATGCCCACCTTGACCTTCAGGCAGTCATAACCGCGCTGGATGGCGGTGCGGGCGTCCCGGGCCATCTCCTCGGGCGGGTTGACGCTGATGGTGATGTCCGTCACGATATTGCTGCGCGCGCCGCCCAGCATTCGGTAGACCGGGGCGCTGTACTTCTGGCCCAGCAGGTCCCACAGGGCCATATCCACGGCAGCCTTGGCGCTGGTGTTGTGGACGAGGGCCTTCTGCACGGCGGCGGTCAGATCCTCGAACTCGTCGAGGTCGCGGCCCAGGATGGCCGGGGCGATGTGGTCGCGGATGGCGCCGATGATGGCACCGGTGGTGTCGCCGGTGATGACGCCGGTGGGAGGTGCCTCACCGTAGCCCACCGCGCCGGTGTCGGTGTGCAGCTCAACGATGACGTCCTCCACGCTGCTCACGGTGCGCAGCGCTGTCTTGAAGGGGACGCGGAGCGGGGTCGAGATACGGCCCAGCTTTACCTGTGTGATCTTCATGCCAGTCCCTCCTTATTCTTCCTGCATGTGTACGGTGGCCGACAGCTTCTGATAGGCGACGCGGGGCGTGCCGTCTTCCACATGGATGATGCCGCAGCGGGCAAAACCGTTCTTCTCGAGAAGATGCTGCATGATCTTGTTGTCGGCGTGGGTGTCGGCCCGCAGGCTCTCGCAGTGCTCGAGGCACCATGCGATGACCTCAGACGCCACGCCCCTGCGGTCACCCGCCGAGGCCAGCCGATGGATAGTGCCGTAAGGCACCTCATCGTTGAGCCACTGTCCGTCTTCGATTTTCGCGTAGGTGGGGTCCGGCCCGAGGATGAAGGCAAACACCGCCTCGAGACGGCCGTTCACCGTATAGACGAACAGCCGGTTGGAGTCGATGTCTTCTTCCAGCATCTCCTGCGGCGGATAGCTGTCGCCCCACTGGGTCGGGTTGCCCGAATCCGCCATTGCTTTCCGGGCATGGGCATAGATCTCTAAAATTTGCTCCAGATCAGAGCGCCGTGCTCCACGAAACATTCCGTTTCCACCTTCTCTTTCCGTGCGCCGCAGCGCACTCCCACATTTTTGCAGGTCTGGCTTTTATTGTAACACACTCTGCATCGTTTTTCCATCTTAAGACATCAAAAGACGTCCCGCAGACACGGGACGTCTTTTTTCGCGGTGTGCTCAAAGGTCAGGCCGGTGTGCGGGTGCGGGCCGCGCGGCTCTGACGGTACTCACGGGGGCTCTGGCCGTACCGCTCGTGGAACAGGCGGTAGAAATAGCTGGTGTTCTCGTAGCCGACGTAGGTGATGATCTGCTGGATGTTCCAGTCGCTGCGGCGCAGCAGGCGGGCGGCAGTCTCCATCCGGTGCTTCTGGAGCAATTCCTTATAAGTACGGCCTGTCTGCGCCCGGACGCACTCGCTGACATAGGCCAGAGAGACGCCGTAACTGCGGGCCACATTGGAGAGGCTGGCCTCACGGTAATTCTTGGTGATCTCATCCAAAGCCGCCTGCACCAGCTCTTCGCGGCTGACGGCCGCGCCGTAGGCTTCCAGCGGGAATTTCTTGATGCTCATAGGTTTCCTCCGTTGCGGCGCAGCCGGGGACAGGGGGGATGTCGGAGCCGGGCCGCGCTCAGGTCTCATAAGCGTCCCTCTGTTGGGAGGCTTCTGCTTATAATACGGCGCAGCCGGGCCGGAAATTGCATAAGACAAGAAAAAACTCCAAAATTTTTCAGACGGGGTTTCGACGCACATCAGAGGCCCAGCAGGGAGAGAAGGCTGAATTCCTCGGTCAGGCCAAGGTCGCTGACGCTTGCGTTGTAGTGGATGGTCGCTTTGGTCAGTGCTTCGTTTCCATCCGACTCGACCTTCATGTTGGCCCAGTCTGCTTCGCTGCCGCTGTAGTAGATGTCCTGCAGCCCGTCGCATTCATCAAATGCGCTTCGTCCTATGTTTTTTACAGACCTCGGGATATAAATGGCTTTCATCTGGTCCGCATGATAGAAGGTCTCATTGACGATTGACGTCATTCCTTGGGAAAGCGCCACCTTTTTCGTTTTTATATAACAGAAGGCCTTCACGCCGACATTCGTTACAGTATCTGGCAGTCTCAGCTCTTCTCCTATATATCCCCGAAATACTACACCGCCTATATTCTTCAATTTATACGGCAGGTTGATTTTTTTCAGCTTGTAGCAGTAGCAGAACATCAAGTCCGGCAGTTCCTGAATATCGTCATTCAGTTTGACTTCTTCCAGATTCCCACAGTAGCAGAACACACCTCTTCTTATCTGTGAGCCTCGTGGAAAATTGCTGTTACCCTTGATGGTTGCTGTTTTCAACTGGCCGCACCTGTAGAAAGCAGCATCCCCAATTTGTGTCACACTTTCCGGAACAATGAGTTCCCGGAGTCCGCTCTCCTCAAATGCACTTTCTCCAATCGTCCGCAGACCTTCCGGCAGCATGATATTCTGGAGTGCTCCGCATCCATAGAATGCCTGCTTACCGATTGACTCCAACGAGCTTGACAGGGAAACACTAAACAACCTCTTACATCCGTTAAAGACATTATCGCCGACAACAGTCACACCCTTTGGCAGAGAAATACTGGTGAGTGATGTGCAGTTTCGGAATACGCCGTTCCCGATTCCATCAATATCCTTCGGCAGAGAAATGCTTGGCAGGCTTGTACAGCCATAAAATGCATTGTTTCGGATTGAGGTCACACTTTCTGGCAGAGATACCTTCGTCAGACTCGTGCATCCGCTGAATGCACTCTCTCCGATGGTGGTCACTCCATCCGGGACAACGGCGCTCTTCACTTCCGTGCAGTCTTTCAGTGCATATCCGCTGATCTGCGTCACAGGGAACGTGCCGCTCACGATTTGGATCGTATCCGGGAATACCACATCTCCCGCAGGCGTCTGTCCGGCTTTATCATAGCCGCCCACCGACATTCCCGTTGAGTTTTTTCCGAATTCCCAGATGATCTCGTTCGTATGAGACACGTTCCAAACGGATTCATACTGTTCCGGGGTCACATCATAAAAGATCCATGACTCCTCCCATGCATGGCTTCCGTCCTGCCCACCACCTTCGACGGGGACTTTTTTCCAATCCGCCTCACTTCCGGCATAGTAAACATAGCACGACGCATATCTTCCGAATGCATCGTTTCCAACTCGTTTTATGCTTTTCGGCAGATAGATCGAGCCTGTTGTCGTACTTCCAAATGCACCTTCCTCCACTTCTTCTACACCTTCGGGCAGTTTGACGCGCTTCAGCCCATTTGCATCGAATGCTCCGGTTTCGATTTTCCGGAGTCCGGACGGCACAACGATCTCTTCAAAATCAGTGTTCCTAAAGGCATATTGCCCCACACTCGTCACCGTCTGCGGAAGCTCAAGAGTCGGATGCTTTTGGGCATCCTGAAACGCTCCGTAGAATGCATATGTTCCGATCGTTTTGAGTTTAGACGGCAGGGTGAGCTTTTGCAGGCTACTACAGCCTCCGAACGCAAAATCCGGTATCTTTGTGATATTGTCATTCAGCTTTACTTCTTCCAAAGCCTGACAACCATCAAACAAAGACTTGCCCAGTTTAGACGGGCCTTTTATCGTCGCTTTTTTCAGTGCCAGCATTCCCGCAAAGGACATTTCATCGATTTTTTCCACACTGGCCGGAACGACGATTTCCTTTACCGTTTCGTCATTTTCAAAAAGGATTCGTCTTCCATCGCCGATTGCTGTGATGGTATATTTTCCAAGTTTTTCTGGGAAGTTTATAATTTGAGGAAGAGCCTTTCCGCCCGTTCCCATCTTGTTTTTGTTATAGCCGATGATCGTGCCTGTCGTCTTACCGGTCGGCTGCACACGCCAGAATACGCCCGTCTTATCCACCAGCGTTATCAATCCGTCTTCGTCCGGTTCCGGGTCGGGCGCTGGCGTAGGGTCTGGTGCGGGGTCAGGATCAGGAGTCGGAGTCGGGTCTGGCGTGGGATCCGGGTCAGGAGTCGGAGTCGGTTCCGGCACCGGATCGGGGTCAGGAGTGGGAGTAGGCGTAGGATCCGGGTCGGGGGTTGGCGTTGGGTCGGGCTCCGGATCAGGATCTGGCGTCGGCGCAGGGTCCGGCGTCGGCGCAGGGTCCGGCGTCGGAATGGGGTCGGGACCCGGTGTGGGCGTCGGAGTGGGTGTCGGGGTCGGCTCCACGGTAGACGAGCCACCGCCCGTGCTTCCGCCGCCTCCACCGCCACCACCGCCGCAGCTTGTCAGAAGCATCGCCGCTATCAGGGCTGCGGCCAGCACAGCCATCATCTTATGAGTGATCTTATTTTTCGACCGCATATCACTTTCTCCTCTCTGATTCTTAACTTTTATCTTACCCCCCCCCGGCGCTTTTTGTCAATGATTTCCAAATCTTTCTCTGTTTTGCTCAAATGCGTTGCAAAATTTCGGAGAAACAAGCAAAAGCTGCCGCCCGCCTCGGGCAGCAGCTTTTCAGGAAAAGAAAAAGAGGAAAACAGAACTCAGAACATCTTCTCGTGGTGATACCGGCCCGTGCGCAGGAACTCCACCCACTCGGCGATGTTCACGGCGTGGTCGCCGATGCGCTCGAGGTACTTGATGACCATCAGCACGTCGAGGGCGGCGTCCACTTTGCCGGGGTCGGCGGCGATCTCTGCTGCCAGCATCCGCTTGATGGTGTTGAAGTCGTAGTCCACCGCGTCGTCGGCGTCGATGACGGCTTTTGCCGCCGCCTCATCTTCTGCCGCAAAGGCGCTCATGGCGTCCTGCAGCATCTTGTGGGCTTTACGGCCCATCTCAATGCTCCTGCTCACGGCGGGGTCGCCTGCCTTGCGGACACCGGCCAGATGGGGGACGATCTCCGCGATGTCGGCGGCGTGGTCACCGATGCGCTCCACGTCTGTCACCACTTTCATGGCAGCAGAGATAAAACGCAGATCACTTGCCACCGGCTGCTGACGCAGCAGCAGGGTCATGCAGCGGTGCTCGATGTCCCGCTCCATCCGGTTGACCTCGGTGTCACCCTTGACGATGCCCTTTGCTTCCTCGGCGTCCGCCGTGCAGAGGGCTTCCAGCGCATCTTCCACCGCGTCGGCAGAGAGCTGGCTCATCTTGGCCAGCGATCCCTTCAGGGCCGCGAGGTCGGCTTCGTACTGTGTGCGTGTGCTCATATCGCAAACCCTCCTTTTTAACCGAAGCGGCCCGAGATATAGTCCTCGGTGCGCTTATCCTTCGGAGTGCTGAAAATTTCGCTCGTGGGGCCGCACTCCACCAGCTCACCCAGCAGGAAGAATGCCGTGCGGTCGCTGATACGGGCCGCCTGCTGCATGTTATGGGTGACGATGACCACGGTGTAGTTCTTTTTTAACTCGCTCATCAGCTCTTCCACCTTCATGGTGGAGCCGGGATCGAGGGCGCTGGTGGGCTCGTCCATCAGCAGGACTTCGGGCTTGACAGCCAGAGCACGGGCGATGCACAGGCGCTGCTGCTGGCCGCCGGAGAGGCCCAGCGCGCTCTTTTTCAGGCGGTCTTTCACCTCGTCCCAGAGGGCAGCGCCCCGCAGGGAGCTTTCCACCAGCTCATCCAGCTCCGCCTTATTGCGGACGCCGTGGAGCTTGGGGCCGTAAGTAATATTGTCGTAGATGCTCATGGGGAAGGGGTTCGCCTTCTGGAAGACCATGCCCACGCGGCGGCGCAGGTCGGAGAGTGCGGCCTCTCCCGTGCGTCCGGCATAGATCGGGCGGAGTTCGCCGTCTAACCGGAGTTCGGCCTCGCCGGACGTCCGGCAGCCGGGCAGACATTCGTTCAGGCGGTTCAGGGCGCGGAGGAAGGTTGTTTTCCCCGATCCGGAGCGCCCGAGCAGGACGGTTATGCCCTCGGCCGGGATGTCCAGAGTGATGTCATGGAGGATCGTGCGTTCGTGAAAGGCGACGGAAAGCCGCCGGATGCGTGCTGCCAGCGTCATGCGGAAACTCCCTCCCGCAGGGAACAGGCGTCCTTGCGGCGTTGATAGCGGGCGTGCAGCCACCATGCTGCGAGCAGAAGGCCCCCGGAAAGCAGCAGAAGCGTCAGCGAGGCCCCGAAGCCGCGTTCGAGTTCTTCCGGCGTCTGGTATTGGGCCGCCGTGTAATAGATGAAGAAGGGCAGGGCCTCGAAGCGCACGGCGAGGCCGGACGGAAGGCCCGCGTTGGCGACCACGCCGGTCAGCAGGATGACAGCCGTGTCTTCGGCGGCGCGGCCCATGGCCAGCATGATGCCGCCGAGGATGCCACGGCTGGCTTGCGGCACGAGGATATGGCGGACTGTCTGGCTGCGGGTCAGGCCGAGCGCGAACCCCGTCAGGTGCAAGGAGGTGGGCAGCCCTTCCAGCGCCGTCCGGGTTGTGACCACGAGCGAAGGGAGGACCAGCAGGGCGAGGCAGCCGCCCGCGAGCAGAATGCCGGGGCTGGCTCCGGCGACGCCGAGGCGGTGCAGGAAGAGGATGAGCGTAAAGCCGAAAATGCCCATGACGATGGACGGTATGCCAGCGAGGATGTCCATAATCACACCGAACAGGCGTTTCATGGAAGGCGAGGCGTACTCGGCGAGATAGATGCCGCAGCCGATGCCGGGCCCGATGGCGAGGAGCATGGTCGTCATAATGAGGCAGAATGTCCCGGCGCAGGCGGGCCAGATGCCGTCCCAAACAGGCAGGGTTCCGAGCAGGGCGCGGAGCGGCGGGGTGTCTCCGAAGAGGAGGGACGGCCCGAGCGTGGGCAGGCCGCGATACAGCAGGAATCCGAGCAGGCACGCGATGGCGGAGGCGACGATGGCTCCCGAAACGATGGACAACGGGCGGAGGGCGGAAGGCGCGTACCGTCTCCAGAAAGCGGGCGGCTCGGGGAGCTGTTCGCCGGATTCGGATGCCAGCTTGCGCAACGCGAGGCTGACGCAGGCACTGGTGAGGAGGAGCAGCCCGCCCGCCACAAACAAGGAATTGTATGCCGGGCCGCCCACTTCGGTGGCCGTAACGAGCCCCATGTGCGCGGTCAGCGTCCGCAGGCTGCCGAACAGGGATTCCGGCACGTGCGGGGCGTTGCCCGTGAGCATCAGCGGGATCAGCGTATCGCCCACGGCGCGCCCGAACCCGAGGATAGCCGCCGTGAGCAGCCAGCGCCGGGAGGCGGGGAGCACGAGGCAGGCCAGCGTTTGGGAGCGCGTAAAACCAAGGGCCGCGGCGGTGATGCGAACGTTTCTTTCCTTCGTCCGCATGGCCGAATCCATGACCAGGACCATAGTGGGCAGGATGAGCAAGGCGAGCATCAGGGCTGCGGAGAGCCAGCAGAGGCCGGAGCCTTTCCCCGCGGCCTCGCGGAC
>ERZ833963.2813-NODE-2813-length-15468-cov-3.294946_pt1 | contig 15468 bp, 14 predicted proteins | sample MGYA00519693_ERZ833963 | MGnify/ENA primary metagenome ERZ833963 (study PRJEB31850, sample SAMEA3708748) | human gut metagenome | biome: human gut; feature: human-associated habitat; material: faeces | place: China | collected 2014 ... | reverse complement strand
TATTTCAGCTCTCCCTCTGTTTATAGAGGGAGTACCCCGAAGGGGGGAGGGAGTTTTGAAAAATGACTTATCGGACAGTCCCGTTCATCATTTACTATCCTTCAAAGACTTATTCAACTTCATCAACAACGATTGATAGTGAATCTTCGTGTCACCTGTCGCCCCCGCAATCTTGGAATTTAAAAGCCGTTGAGCCTTCAAAGCCATATCCTGCAAGTACACTTTAGAATTATCAATCTCTCCGGTATTCACTTTCCTCACGAAACCATATCCATAACCGAATTCATTTAACGCCATCTGTTGTGCCACGTAACCGGGGCCATGTTCTTGCTCCACTTGTCGGAACTGATCAAGATATTTGTTAATCAATCCGGTTTCATCCAACCCGTAAGCCGCAATCTCTTCCACGGAAGGCATATAAGCCGCATCCGTCAACATCCGCAACGCTCCCCCTCCGGCATCTTTCAACGAACTGGCGGAAACATCCACGATAAATTGTTGCAGCATCTTGTCGGCATCCGTCAAAGCACGTCCTTTCACCGTGTTTTCAAACGCACCATTATACAAGTCTGTCAGGAATTCCTGAATCGTGTATGGATTAGATGCGAGATGAGATGACAATATGATATTTCCGGTCAAACGTTCCAACTGGTCCAGTATTCTTTTTTGCAGTACCGGAGTCATGTCCACTCCCATGGCGAAATTCTTTTTCAAATCCGTCTTGCTCAACCAATCCGAAGACTTGAACTCTTTCAGTATCCACGCCAAAGAAGCCCGTTGTTTTTCCTTTGAAACCGGCTCATGACGCTGTCCCTTCGTACCGTCTTTCACTTCCGTCAAATAGATACCTCCCACGTTATACATCACGTTCATGATATAACGATAGTATTGATTCGCCAATTGTTTGTAAAGCTCTTCCCGGTGCGTGAAATCCGCATCGTCATTTACCCATTCTCCGAGATTAGACAAGATATATTTCAAATTCTTTATCCCGTACTCCCCGGCTTTCATCGGATCATCCCCCAAGTCCTCTTCAATAGCACTCGGATCATAACGGGAATAAATCTGTTGCCTTCCATAACGATAGCGAGGGTCTCCGGCTTTCTCGTCCACCCAACTTTCAAGAATAGCTTGTTCTTCCCATTCATCATTCACCTGTGGTAAGGGCTGATAGTTCCATTTCACTAGGAAACAATCATATACACCTAAATCCGGTGGGGTCAAACGTACGCCCTTGTCTCCGGGTTGAGCCACGTAATTAAAACGAGCGTAATCCATGATACAGGGTGTTGTCCCATACGTGTTGGTAAAAGATGCGGAACGTAACGAATCCACCGGGTAAGCGGCAGAGGCCGACATATTGTGCATGAAACCGAGGCAATGCCCCACCTCGTGAGCCACCACGTAAGCGATGGATTCTTTCACGATGTCATCTGGCATCTTCTTTGCCCGCACGGACGGGTCGATTTGTGCCGTCTGCACGAAACGCCAGTTATTAATCAAACGAATCACGTCGTTATAGACCAAAACAGAGGCATTAACAATTTCCCCGGTTGTCGGATCCACCCACGACGGTCCCATCGCATTTGCCGTCGAAGAAGGTAAATAACGAATACAGGAATATTTCAGGTTATCCGGATCAAATTCAGGATCATCCTTCGGAAAATCACGTACCTGCACGGCATTCTTAAAACCGATCTTCTCGAAAGCCTCATTCCACCGTAGCGTACCCTCCTTTATCGGTTGTTTCCACAATTCCGGAAAAGCATCATCAATATAAAACACGATCGGTTTCACGGGTTCCACAAGTTCCCCCCGCTGAAAAGCCGCCATATCTTTAGGCTCCATACGCCAACGGTTGGCCAGCGTGTAATCCTGAATCCCATCCCTCTCCGTGGAGACGTGTTGTTTACTCGTGATAAAAATACCTACCCGTGAATCGGAAATCCGGGGACGCATCTTCTCTTCCGGTAATAACAATAGAGAACGGGTCACCGTGGCCGTCAACGGCATATTATCCAAGAACGAGAACGACATGAATTTCAACGATACTTTATAAGATAACATGGACTTCACGCTCAAATTATCATCAAACGCCTTGACTTCCCCTAAAGCAACACAATCTTTGTTAAAGACAGAATTCAACTGGATCAATCCCATAATCGTCGTCGGAAGAAAGGCAAATTCTTTCATATCCGTCGTGAATATCGGAGTCACATCAATCACCACGGCCGTACTGTCCGGCGTGTAAGCTGCAATCTTGTACGAGTACAACACGGCATCCGCAAAGTTCTTGTCGATAGCCTTTTTCAGAGAAGGTTCTTTCGGATTCGAGGTCACGAAAGCATTTACCTCATTCAGGTAAATAGTACTGTCGATCTTCGTGAAACGCACGTGTAACGGGTCATTTTGCTTGTAACCCACGTCACAGAAATCATTACTGGAAGTCGAGGTCAACGTGGACGCGAACAACATTTCCCGTCCCAGATATTTCACCGGAATCTCGAAATACAATTTCCCATCCACCTTGTGCAAGGTGATGAAATTACTCTTCACCGTCTCACACGATTTTTTCTGAAATAATTTGTCATAAGCACTCTTCTTCTCCGCCACCTTAGCCGTCACGGCATTTTTACCTTTCTTCTTCCGCCCAGCTGCCTCGGCATCCCGCAAACAAGGTAGCACGAAAAGTGCCACGAACAATACTAGCATCCATTTTTTCATACTTTTCAATTTTATATTAAGACATTAAAAGAGGTTCTAAAGTTTGTAAGGTTTATAAGGTTCATAAAGTAACAGGCGGCCTTCGGTAACCAGAACAGCCATGAACAAAACTTCCCGTAGAGAGTTCATAAACTTTATAAACCTTACAAACTTTATGAACCTTATAAACTTACTCTTCGACTTTCGTGAAGTGGAACACCAACGGGTAAAGATCCTTCATCGGGAACTCGTCCGGTTCACCCCATCCGGGATGTAGCTGGTCGTAGTATGATCTCGTCAGGAAGTCCGTCGGTTCATAATCCACGATTCGCAATTCCAACGTGGTATTTTTGTTCAATAATCTCACTCCCACGAAAACCCTGCGTTCGTCAATGCTCGTTGCAGAATAATTCACGTTCGCCTTGCTCAAATACAAGGTAATCACGTCCCGAGACGGCATTCCGGTTTGTTCATATAGCCTCCAAGGACCTTCCTCCCCGAACTCGGCTTCACAATTCCGCAGATACTTCAACAGATCACCCTGTACTTGATCCACGTTTAACGTATTACTTGCTCCGGCAATAAATTGAATCACATCGGTGGACCTATTGTCTAATGGAAGATTATCACAATCATTCGGGTCAACGTACCCGGCCATACGACGAATAAAACTCTCGCTCGTGATCTCGCTGAATGCCCATTTCCCAACTAACGCTTTAAAAGTCGTGGGGCCGGAAACCGTGATTGTCGTGGCCGCATTATTTCCTCGTTCAAACAAGCCCCCTTCCTGCATACGGAAAATCACTTTATCTTTTCCTTCTTCATTTTTCAAGAAACGGAGCGTGACATCGGCCGTAGATTTATAGTTCCCAACCATCACTAACTCCTGTTTCCCTCCAACAATCTCATAATGTTCCCCTAATACCGCGGTTGATGCCGGATCGATCTCAAAAGGAACACGCACCTCGTCATTCCGGGTATAATACATCTTTCCATTTACCATTAATCCCATTTTGACAATCACCTCGTTTTTCAGATCATATTTAGAATCCTCAAAAGAACACGAGAAAACATCTTTCGTCTCAACAGGAATCATCGCTACCCGGTTATTCCAAAGTTGGAAACCGTTCACCTCTTTCAATGCCAAACGAATTTCCCGTCGGGTAGTCACGTTTTCCTTCGGGGTAATCCAGATCGTGTCAATCGTTTTCCCCGGTTCAAGCGTGAAAGCATCCGTCTCGATCGTGTAATCCTCATCCAATATAGCCGACCCCGAAATATCAAAAGGAACTCTAACAGACTCTGTCACGGGAACGGAAGAAATAACCTCCACGGCAAGAGGTGCCGCCGCTTTCAAAATATAGATCGGACGCCCAAAACTTAACGTCGGAGCGTTATTATCATCATCCGAACAAGCTGTCAGGAAACAGGTCGCCAGCATCAGTACATATATAAATAATATCTTTCGCATAACTCGCTATTTTATCATGTTAATCACCATAAGCTTCATTATAGGCATCTCTTTTAGCCTGCACCATATCACTCTCCGCATTCGTCAACTTCGGTGGAGAGGGTAACCGGAATTCATTGTTAACATCCGTCACGCGAGGCGGCATATCCTTCACGTTCTCGCTACATCCCATCAAGGAAAAAACAAGTACTATAATCGCGATTATATATTTTATTGTCTTCATATCTGTCTCATTTTAATTAATACACATCATAACCGGGATTTTGTTCCAATGCCGGATTCAACGCTATATCCGATTTGGGTAACGGGAAGGTGTACAAGAACTTCTGCGTCTCGTACTTCACCCCGGCATATCCCCACCAGAATTCAGGACATCCATTTCGTTTCAATTCAAACCAACGGTCGCCATTCTCCATATAGAACTCTTTTCTTCGCTCATTCAATATAGCGGCCAACAAAGGAGTTAAAGCCTTACCCGTGGCATCTGTTTGTATCAAAGCATTCTGATCTACAACCGGTAACGAGTTCTCCGTATAATCCGTGTAAGACGAAATCCGGTGCGAGCGAATGAGGTTCAGATAATAAAGGGCATCTTTCGTGTTATTCAAATGTGCATAACTCTCGGCCATGATCAGGCACATTTCCGCACTTCGGATCACGGACCGTAGTGCCTTGCGATTCAATAACTTTTTAGTAAAGAACAGATCAAACCGAATATCATTTTCCTTTTCCGTGAATAAATCAATCAACCCTTGTGACACCGGACGTCCTTGCACGTAACCGAATTCCAAATCCGTGTAACCCAAATGTTTTTTAATCCCCGAACGTAAAAGTTCATTCCCTTTCTGGTCAACTTCACTCTGCATCATGGCCACGTATTCTTCCCCTTTCACCAAAGGATACACGTCCAGCACTTCTTTGGCCGTGGCGGCGGCCAGTTCCCATTCCTGTGTCCAGAAATAGGTCCGAGCCAAGTAAAATTTCATCACGTTTACATCAAAACGATACTGTTTATCGGCCTGATTCATCTTGATTGCAGTGGTCAAATCATTGATAATAAAATCAATCGTCTCCTGCATCCTCGAACGAGCCGGTTTACCTTCCATGTCAAAGGTCACCACTAACGGAACCCCATTCATCGTGGAAACCTTCGCCTTATCGTAAGGTTCACAATAAGCCCGCATCAGATTATAGTAACAAATCCCCCGTAACGCATAAGCAATAGCCATCGTCTTTTTCCCTAATTCAGAAGTCTGATCCTCCAGATTATCAAGGATAATATTACAATCCTTGATGACAGAATAAAGCGTTCCATAACGGGTAGTCATACTATTGATGTCCGTCCCCACGTACAAAGGCACCCGATCCGTCGTGTTCAAATCTCCATCAAGATTATCGGAATACCCTTCATAGGAAACCGTGGTCGTGTAAGCCCCTAAAATCGCATAATCATTTCCTTCATCTATATTCCGCAAATGATTATGGATCAACGCAGAAAACTCCTCGGCTGTTTCCGGGATCACCTGTCCCTTATCCTTCACGTCCAAATATTCCGTACAGGACGTGAAAGCGAAAAACAGCGCTAAACCTATATATAAACTTACCTTTTTCATAAATCTATTTTCTATCATTTAACTTGTATACTTAGAAACCCACGTTTATACCCCAATTAATAGAACGAGTCAGTGGGTAAATTGCTCCCGAAGTTTCCGGGTCTATCCCCGAATAGTTCGTGAACGTGAAGAAATTATTAAACGTGAGAGATACCGACACAGAGGAAAGGCGCATATACCGCGTCCAGTCCTGAGGCAAATTATAGGACAAGGTAATATCCCGTATTCTTAAGAAAGAAACATTCTCCAAATAAGTTCCGTCCGTAATGTTTTGCCTGGTCACGTTATACTCGTCAAGCGAAAGACGTTGCCCCAAATAGTCAACAACACGGGGATATTTCACACCGGTATCACCTTCTTTTTTCCAACGATTGACCATGTCCTTTCTAACATTCAAGTGATTCCTGTACAGGTCACTATAAGCCGTTTGTGGCTTTTCACCCGTGATATAAGAAGTCACAACGCTATAACTGGCCGGGGAATTTATCTTGTTGATAATCTTCGCTCCCGAAGAGATATAAGCCCCCGCACTCAACCGGAAATTACGATAACGGGCCTCCAGGCTAAAACCACCTGTCACCGGAGCGATGGAAGTCCCCCGATAATAACGGTAATTATCGGCTACCTGTAAATCCGAGCCTTGATATATTTGTGCATCCGGGCGCAACTCGTAAGTGTAAACTCCATCCCGCGGGTCAATTCCCGTGTAACGTCCGGTAAACACGGCCTCCAACGGGTAACCTTCGTATGTTCCGTCTGTCATGATCCCCTCCCCGTCTCGTTTGAATTTAGTCAGTTTATTCCGATTCAATGCTATATTTCCTCCTAGAGTCAAACCGTACATTCTTCTGTCCAGTACTTTCACCCGTAAAGTTCCTTCCAAACCTTTATTCACGACAGTCGACGTGTTATAAGGCTGATTAATGAAACCAGTCGTGGAAAGCATATTCACGCTTGAAACTAAATCAGTACTTTTCCTGTAATATCCTTCAACCAACCCGGTAACCCGGTCATTAAACAAACCGAAATCAAGGGCCAGTTTCATATCTCTCGTCTTCTCCCATCGCACCTTAGGATTAGGAGCCGCACTTACCGTTCCCGTACGTAAACCTTCCCAGTAATTTGTCGAATAACCAAGCACCAACTCTTTATTCACGGATTTCACGATATTTCCCGTATATCCCATGGCTGCCCGCAAACTTAAGCGGCTGATCACCGGGGAAAGCGAATACATGAAAGACTCTCTGTCAATATGCCACAACAATCCCAAAGACCACGTCGGGTTAAACTGTTCGTCACTACCAAAATTATTGGACCCATCCGTCCTAAAGGTCAAACTCATCAGATAACGCTCCATGAACCCGTAATCCAGCGAGGCATAAAACGATGCGAAACGGTTCTCCGTGGTAGCTTCCCTAGACAACAAATCAATCAACTCGGCATAACGATTCACGTCATTTACCGATGGATTAGGTGGAAGAGGAATAGATGAATTTCCCGTAACATGGTCATACCCATATCGTTTTTGAGAAGTAGCTACCGTTTTATCTCCCCGTAACTCGGCTCCTGCCAGCAATGAAAGCCGATGACTGCCAAATATATCATCGTAAGTGAAAAATCCACGGGCACTATAACTATCGGCGTTAGACTCCGACCGTTCGATATTCCCGTAAGGAATCAATTCCCGGTTATTATCATCAAAATAAAGATGATCTTCAAAAGCCGCGTAGGAATCCTGTTTTTTAATATCCACCATGCGATTATTCGTGTAGGTGTACGAGGCCAGACCATCAAATCGAATCTTATCCGTAAACTGATATTTCAGATTTACCCGTACCACTACATTCGACTGGTCGGCATCCCCCGATGTTTCCCGCATCTCCCGCAGGATATTAAAACCATTGGCCGGCACAATTGGTATATTGGCACCCACCCCGTCACTCAAAGATCCCAAAAGGAAATAAGTCATATCAGCACGATAGCTGCCATCCTCGTTATAAGGTTTTTCGTAAGGATTAGCAAAATAGGCATACTGAAAAGGATTCACGTTCATGGAGGCCCCTCTGGATTTTTGTTTAGCCAAATCAATCCCGAAATCCAAGTCTATCCGTTTCGTCGGTTTCGTGTTCACCTTGGTATTAATACTATACCGCTCGTAATCGGTCTCCTTTACCAAACCGTTATTCTGATTATATCCTAACGAAACATAGTAAGTAACATCCTCGGAACCTCCCGAAAAAGAAATATTATGCGACATGGAAAATGAATTACGGAAAATCACATCAAACCAATCCGTCGAACTCTTCTTTAATTCCGTGATATAAGCATCCTGTTCGGCGGTTGTCATCGTCTCGAAATCATCATGTGTCCAAAGCGTGTTGTTCTTTCCTAACTTACCAGCCCGTAACATCCCGACAAGCCCCACGATAGCAACATGGTCTTTTCTGTTATTTTCGATATTGTTAGCGTAAGCATCTGCCGAGAATTCATCCCATAATTCTTGCTCCCAAGCCAGTTTTTCCGATGAATTCATCAGTTTTGCATCTCGTTGAGGTTTTAACCCCATGGAAAAATTAGCGGCATAATTAACGGTCATCTTTCCCGGTTTCCCTTTCTTCGTGGTGATAACGATAACTCCCCCGGCAGCACGGGAACCGTAAATTGCGGCAGCAGAAGCATCCTTCAGGATCGTCACGTTTGCGATGTCATTCGGGTTAATTCCCGCTACCCCCCGGACAAAAATATCATTCAGCCCCCCGGAATTAATACGGTTACTGGAGATCTTCGGAACATCTTGCTGCAAAGGTACCCCGTCAACCACCCACAAAGGCTCGGCATCACCACTCAACGTGTTCGTTCCCCGAATTCTCACCTTAGCAGACTCTCCGGGACGTCCGGAAACCGCCATCACACTCACTCCGGCAACCTGTCCTTGTAATAACATATCCACCGTGGGAATGGCCTTATTCGTAAAAGCCTCTTCTCCAATCGTGGCCGTCGATCCTGTCGAACGATCTTTCGTTGTTTGTCCATATCCCGTAATGATCACCTCCTCCAACTGGTCAACTTTCTCTTTCATCACCACACGCAACGGTTTATTCACGTCCGTCACCTTCACCTCTTGCGTTTCCATCCCCACGAACGAAAATAGCAGGAATATCTCCTTCTGTTCGGGAATCGTCATCTGAAAACTCCCGGAAACATCTGTCGTAACTCCCACATAAGTACCTTTTAACAGGACAGTTACTCCCGCTATCGGCACGGAATCCTTATCCATCACGATCCCCTTCAAGGTCACCTTTTTCACCTCTTGCTTGGCCGGACGATCCGGACGTATAATCACCACGTGATCCTCGATCTCGTAAGAAAATCCTGTTCCTTTCAGGCACTTGTCCAAAACCTCCCGGATAGATGCATCTTTCACATCCAGAGACTTCACCCGTACATTTTGAATGTCATCCAGATTATATACAAACGTGTAATCACTACTTTCCCGAATCTGGGAAAAGATATTGGTCAGACTAATATCATTCCCCTTCAACGTTAATTTTAACTCTTGCGAGTAAACACTTGCCGATAAAGCAGTGTTTTGCAAGAACAAGCACACGCATAGCAACTTCACGATTAACAATTTTCTCCACAGCTTGAATCTCCTCAAGCTGTTGGGGTTGTCATTTTTTTTCATACTTTTGCTTTTAGGTTTCACATTTCATTTAATGATGAGCTTAGTAGGCAGGTAATGGGGCTACATTACCTGCTTGCATCATTTTAAAGTTACATTACAATTTTTCGAATTCGATTATGCTAGTAAATTTTTGACAAAAGTAACCTTTGAAATCTGTTCTCTAAATCCCCTATTATAGGGATTTTCTTTTCAAGGTTCACTCTAGTAAATCGTAGGTTTCCAACCATTTATAAATATAAATACTTTTTCCTTGAATTAGAAACTTTACTTTTTGTGTCTTTTCAATTTTAGTTAATAAATCCTGAATATTATTATAGCGTTTCATTTCAACCGAATATCTCAACTGTTTCAATGCCTCATCATTAAAAATTATATTAACATCATACCATTGTGACAAACGCTCGGCAATCGTCTCCAAAGCCGCATTTTCGAAATAAAACACACCATCTTTCCATAACGTGAAATTCCTTGCATCCACCTCTCGCATCAAAATTTTTCCGGTCTCCGTGATCACCTCGGCCTGTCGGTCCGGTACCATAAGTACCGATTCATCCTTATACGTCAAGCAGACTTCACCCTCGACAAGAGTCGTAATCGTACGTCCCCGGTAAGTCATCACGTTAAAACTTGTTCCCAACACTTTTATATCCGCCCCATTCGCCAACACGTGAAAAGGTTTCCCCTCATCCTTTGCTACTTCAAAATAAGCCTCCCCTTCAATCTCCACGTTTCGCCTATCCCCGACAAACGTAACAGGAAAGCGCAACTCGGAATCGGAATTCAACCACACCTTCGTCCCATCCGACAATTCCAGCATATACTCTCCCCCGCGAGGTACAACCAACGTGTTGTACTCCTCCACCTTCGGGGTACTCGTTTCTTCTTCTATTGCCCGGTAAACAATTTTCTTTCCCGTCGCAACTACTTTTACCCCGGGTAAATCCAATTTCATATCTTCTTTTTGTTCCAATTTCAAGAATCTTCCGTCAGCCATAATTAACTGGGCTCTTCCTGTCCCCGGAACAATTTCCACGTTGTCAGCAATCATGACTTCCGAGGATTTCCACTCGGAAGACACGAAATACCCGCACACCAATAAAGGCATCACCATAATAGCCGCACACCGGCCTATTCTTCTCCAAATAACATACTTTCTGAAATGAACACGCTCAAATTTCCGCCACTCATTCTTTACTGTTTGTTTTTCTTTCTTCCTACGCTCGTTTTCCGTCATGATATATATCCGGATCTCATCATATTCTTTCGCATGGGCAGGGCTTTCTACACGCCATTGCTCCAACCGGGCTTGATTCTCTTTCGTAATCACCCCGGCAAACTCTTCCGCGATCAAATGAGCAATTTTAAAACGTCTTCTTAGCAAATTCATACGATTTAAATTTAGCGTTTATTAAGAAGACGATTGAGAAAAAAAAGTGGGTGAGTGTAAAAATAAATTATTTATCGACTAAAACGAACAAAATCATCAAAAGATCCTTTGACAGCAAGGTTCTTAACGTCACGTAAGCACTCTTTTTCAATGATTTAATTGTATTCACGGAAACACCTAACCGTTCTGCCACTTCCGTGTTGTTAAATCCTTTCAAGTTCAATAAAATAATCGAACGAGTCTGTGAAGGTAGCTTATCAACAGCATCGTACAATATTCGGGACACCTCCTGTCGAGTAACCTCCTTCAAAAAATCATATTCTTCGGGATCTTCCTCGTTTACCCGATTCTGGTACTGATTTTCTATCTTTTGATGCTTACAATGATCCAGATAGATACGACGGGCTACGGTGTACAAGAAAGCTTTGGCATTCTCTTCCGTCTCGAACTCTCCCCGATGCTCAAACACTCTCACGAATGCCTCCTGTGTGAAATCTCTCGACAATTCACGCTCGCCCGTGTAACGTTGCATCAACGTGTAAACGGGAATAAAAAAAGTCTCGAAGAAAGCCTTAAACTCTTTATGCGATACGATAGCCATAATGAAAAGCATTGTTCTTTCGCAAATATAAACATTTTATAATAATATTCCACACGACCACAATTGCTTATTCCACTCCTTCGCACGCAAAAAGTTTTGAAAAATATCACAAGGTTTATTTACAACAACCTTTGACCATTAATCACCAGTTCAAAACTGATATTCAAAAACTCGGCAGCCTTCCGGCTCAACATCATCCGCCCCAAAAAGATTTCGAAATAATCCATCACGGCCGAAATAGAAGTATCAATCTTCAAATCCAAAATAATAGCCGAATGATCTTCATTAAAATAAATCTTGGATTCTTCCACGGCATAATTCACCCGGTCATGAATATCAAAACTCGCAAAATCCTGATTACGCACCCGACTTCTCCGCACATCCGTTTTATCAGCCAAAATCAAGGCGGCGGCTATTGGATTCACGGCAGCAGCCGTACTCTCGTCATGATTACCGATAGCGCTGATGACCATTGCAATCTCCGCCGGATCCATCCCCATCCGGTCCAGCAATCGGAATGCCATTACCGCACCACTCTGTGCATGGTCAATCCGGTTCACGATATTGCCAATATCGTGCATATACCCGGCAATCTTGGCCAGTTCGGCCGTTCGCTTCGGGTAATTCAAAGTTAATAAAATCATCTCCGCCATCGTCGCCGCTTTCACCACGTGGGGGAATGAATGTTCTGTATATCCTAAAGCGGACAAGGCCTTGTCGGCCTCCGTGATATAACACTTTATACTCTCGTCATTCCGTATATCCTCGTACGTAACTAACATAAAAAACTATCTATTATTTTAACAATACCTTTTCCCACTCTTCCGGCTTGAATCCCACCAACACGAAATCCTCCCCGATAACCAAGGGACGTTTCACCAACTTCCCGTCAGATGCCAATAACTCCAATTGTTCCTCCTCGCTCATCCCGTCCAGTTTCTCTCTCAACTGCATGGATTTATACAACAACCCGCTCGTGTTAAAGAACTTCCGCAACGGTAAACCACTTCTCTCGAACCATATTTTCAACTCCTCCCGTGTCGGGCGTTCTTCCACGATATGCCGATCCGTGTAATCCACCTTTTGCTCGTCTAACCACTTTTTCGCCTTCCGGCAAGTACCACACGCCGGGTACTCCAAAAATAAATATCCTTTCATCATTTTAATCTTAACATTCTCAAACATAAATCGACCTCGTCCGGGTAACCCGTATGTTTTCCCTCTACATCCGACAACTTCACGGCAGGCAAAAACACCTCGCTCCCTTTCGGACGACATTCAAATAACTTGATTACCATATTTAATGGTGTGACCCCCACATCATTCGTGAGATACGTTCCGATTCCATACACGTCATGCAGACGTCCGTTCACGAAAGCCTTGATCTTTTTCACTCCCTCCAGATCCAACGCATCACTGTACACGATCGTCTTACTTTTCGGGTCCACCCGATGTTTCCGGTAATGCTCCAATGCTTTCTCCGTGAATTCAAAAGGATCACCACTATCCCAACGTAAACCATCAAACAACTTGGCATACTTCGTGTCAAAACTATTAAAAAAATTATCGGAAGTATACGTGTCTGTCAAGGCTATACCCAAATAACCGTCATAAACATCCACCCAATTTTCCAACGCCAAGGCATTCGCCGACCGATAACCGAAATGCGCCCCGTGATACATGAACCATTCGTGGGGATGAGTACCCATCGGAATCAAATCATATTTCATGGCAAAATAAACATTACTTGTCCCGTTCAACAAGCCCTTCATATTCTCTTTCAATATGCCGATCACTCGATCCTGCACGTCAAAGGAGTATCTTCTCCGGGTTCCGAATTCGGAAATTTCCGCTTTTATATCCGCAAAGGCTCTTGCTTTCTCCGTTGCATTTCGTTCCAAATCACGGGCAACCTGTCCCGTCATCCGGAAATATAATTCGGAGATCATCGCCATTAAAGGAACTTCCCACAACACGGTCCGGTACCACAAGCCTCGAATTTCCACATCTAGCTTTCCACCCTCCTGACTCACCTTCACCTCGGCAGGGTTAAAACGAAAACCTTTCAAAAGGTCGAAAAACACCGAATCAAAATAATAACATTTTGCTCGCATAAACTTCTCGTTTTCCTTTGAAAGTACCACTCCCGCCATAGCCTCCACCTCTTTTTTCAAAGCATCAGCAAAACCGGGAGGGAAACTCGTATTTCCCCTGTTCACGAAACGATAAACCACTTCCGAATCCGGAAACTTCTTTTGTATGGCATTCATTGCCGTGAACTTATACAAATCATTATCCAAAAAATCATGGATGATCATATTACCCCCTTTTTATGAAAACAATAAAGATTCCGACGTCTCAAAACGAGCCCCCATCCGGGCGGCCTTCTCGTAAATTGGAATAGCTAAATCCTCGCATCCCGAAATATTACCCATACAATCTTCCAGTATCACCAGTCGCTGAACTACCTCTGGATAATCAAACAACTGCCTCAACGTGTTTGCCACACAGTGACTTTTTGCCTCTCCGGCCAACCAGATCACGTCATACGACTCTAGCTCGTCCTTCAGTTTCATATTAAACTTTGTATCAGCAGCATAATCCAAAGGAATATTTGCCCGAAAAGCACCGAAAAACTCGGTTGAAGGATTCAAGCCCTTCTCCACCACCTCGTAATACTTTCCTTCTCTGGCCCAGCACGTCACGGCCTCCATCAACACGGGGGTTATGGCTGCCCCTTCACTCCCGTACAGACAATGTTCCGGCCAAATCATATGCTTATATTCCTCGTTTTCAATCAATCGACGTAAATAATCAATTACCTCTTCTCTATCCCCGAAAGGAATCCACTCTCCCGACAATACCTCCCACCATGAAATAGTTGTAAAAGGAGCCGGATGCTCTCCCCGCTTGTTCTTCCAATAGAACGGATGAGCGATGTCCATCACGTGATGTTCATCTGCCGTGAGAATAATCTTATCAATAACAGTCATTTTCTCCTTGATCAACCGACTTAACCTCTCCACGTCTTTCTCTGCCCCCGGCACGTAAAGCGAACCCGAAGGCAAACAAAAATCATTTTGCATATCCACTACCAACAATACTGTCTTCATCTTCTTACAACATTCCTAAATCATGAAACATCACCCGATATTCTGCCGCTTTATCCTCTAAAGGCTTCGGGTAAGCCCGTGAAGACGAAGGCATCCGGTACAACCGTAAAGCCCTCCCTTTATATTCAAAATCACTGAAACCTCCCACTTTAGGAGCCTCAGCCCCGACCAAGGCCAGCAAAGTATCTGTTGCTTTCTGTCCCGTGGTTACAATCGCCTTACATTCGGGAATTCGTTTCAGCACGGCATCCAAATCCACGGGAGTAACAATCTCCAAAAACTGATCGGACGCATTTCCCCGTTGACGAATCACCTCCATCGCCGTGTCAAACAAGGCAACCCCGGTTTCTTCCAAAAAAGCGACTAACCGTTCCCGGCTAAAGGCTTTCTTCCCCTTTTCTAAAAAATAATCTTTATCCCCGAAAAACAACACCCCATATATCCTCCACATATCATTTTGCAGATTCGGGTAATAAAACTCCATAGACCACCTCGCTCTTGGCGGTGGAAAACTTCCCAGCATCAACAACTTGGCATTTGCCGGCAAGAACGGCTCTAACGGATGCTTTTCTACTTCTATATGTTGATTCTTTATCTCCATTACCAACTTCTACGTTTTCTACAACATTTTTGTTAAAAAATGCCTTTCCTCTTTTATATTTTCTACAAAGGTAAAAGAGATTATGAATTTCACAACTCATCACGGAAACAATTATTCCGAGCATTTATTAATGAATTTAATTCATGTATCTCTCCATTTCTATCAATTTTATAACCAACCTCTTAAAATTTAATCTACCTTTGTAAAGTACCAATAAGAAGGAATAATGGACTCGTTCCACAATTTAAATCTGAAACAAATTCTTTCTTTATCACGCTTTGGAATTTAAATTAT
>ERZ833963.2810-NODE-2810-length-15486-cov-192.641242_pt1 | contig 15486 bp, 20 predicted proteins | sample MGYA00519693_ERZ833963 | MGnify/ENA primary metagenome ERZ833963 (study PRJEB31850, sample SAMEA3708748) | human gut metagenome | biome: human gut; feature: human-associated habitat; material: faeces | place: China | collected 2014 ... | reverse complement strand
AGAGGGCTTTCGTTATTCCCAATGAGAACACGACCCCCATTTGATTAAAAAAGCACGAAAAAATACTTGACAAATAATTGAGCGTGTGGTATTATAATTATAGAAACAAGGAAAGCACATAACATAAGGAGGAAATAAGAATGAAAGAGGAAAGATTATATAAGTTAGCGTACGAGGCGTTATTAAACCAATGGGCTTATGAGAATGATTTATTGAAAAAATACCCAGAAAATGAAATAGCACAGATTAGAGAAAAGAGGTTAAATGACGAGTTAGAAGAATTGCGATTAGAAATGGTTTCTAAAAATATTATTTGATTAAAGGAGCAAAAACCCGTCTATAATAGACGGGTTTTTGCTTGAAAAACTTTTATCTTGGGATACCATACACGCCGAGAGTAGTTCTTGCATCAAGTCCTGGGTGTGTACTTCCAAAGGCATGGTCCATTGTGTTTGTGTAAATAGTAATATGTGTATCATCTACAACCTTAATCTGTATAGAGATTGTGGCAACTGATGAACCCTGAGGCGATATAACTTGCTGTGCTCCACAATAAGATTTTTTGTCATTTCTAAGTGGGAATATAGGAGATATACCCTCGTCAGTCTCAATGTATAAAAATCTGTAATTAGTTAAACTATCAGTTAGAGTAACTGTTTGATTTTTAATTGAACCTGTCCACAGTGTTTTATCTTTATTGATATTATCAGCTTTTGAACTAGCATTATTAGCAGTTAAAAGCGCGCTATTCGCTGTTTGCTGTGCGCTGTCAGCTTTTTGACTAGCCTCTGTTGCTGTATTTTGTGCTGTTTTTACACTCTCTTTCAAACCTGTAACATCTGTCTGTAACGTTGTAATAGCGCTTGTATGCGACTGCACAGTTTTTTCTACTATGCCAACTCTAGCGATTGCGCTTCCTGCATTCTGTGAAGCTGTGGTGGCTTTATCTTCTGCTTCGTGAATACCTGCATCAATTTTAGACATATCAGAATTATAATCCCCCAAATATGTCGGCTTGTCAGTTCCAATATACTGACTTAATTCATAATAAGTTGTTTTGTTTGTTGAACTCATAATTTTTTTGTCCTCCTTAATTTATAATTTTAACGCTGTTTTAGCGTTACTATCAAATGTGTAAGCGCTTAACGCTTTAGCTTCAAATCCTGCAACGGTTAATAATAAAGCGTCAAATTCGCTAACTGTGATAGGGTTATTAAAGTGCAACTCCGCAAGTTTATAAATAACATCTTGATAAAAGACATATTTACCACTAAAAGGGTCATGCATATATAAGTTGCTATCAACACGAAATCTTTTTGCACCGTATAAATCAAACTCAGTGCAACTAAGCAACAAGTTATCGAACTCTGTACAACTTAAATTTAACGAATCAAATTCATTGCAAGTCAAAGCATAATATCGTAGATTATCATACATATCAGCTAACGCTTGGGTCAAACTTGTTCGATAACCCTTTACAGGGTTCAGCACTTCCATGTTATTAGGAACATAATCATTGATATAATCATAAAGCTTTTTCACCTCTGTATCAATATGCGCTCTTGTCTCAGCGTTTAAGTCATAAATCAAAATGTTTAAATCGCTGATTTTATTAAGTAGCTGTGTCTGAACTTTATTGATTTTTTCATCAAGTTCCGTGTCTTTAGCGTTCATATCCTTTCGGATATTTTTTTCTACTTCTGCAATGTGCTTATAGATATCAGTGTTAAGATTGTCAATATAGGCTTTCAATCCTGCAATTTTTTCGTCTGTATATTGCTTATATGCATCTGTAAAACCGTTTATTGCTTCAATGCACTCGTTTACTTTATATCCTATATAGCATAAGCACTCATAATAACTTTGTTTATTGCTATACACACTTGGAACGTCACAACAGAGTAAAGGGAATAAAGGTTTTATATCTCCTGTCATATATCACACCTCCTTTTTACCAAACTTTCATAAACAAATCGCGGCAAGCTTCTACAAGTTCTCTATTGATATTTTGTATCTGCTCGCGATATTCTGCTATTGCTTCACTCGTTGATTTTCCTCTTAGTCCTATCTCTTTTGTTTCTCTGTCTCTTTTGCTGTCTTTGTTGTCGTTTCCTGCATGATTATTTTTTGCACTTGTTGTGGTGTCATTAACAGTTTCTCCTCTGCTCATAGAACTTGCATAATCTTGTGTTGCAACTGTCACTTGGGGGTTGTCGCTGTCAATATTCTGATAGTTTTGGCTATTTTTTACTTTGCTTTCTCCTGCATCTGTTGAGTTAGTTATTGTTTTTTCATTTCCTTTTTCTGTTTCTGTGAATGTGACATTTATGTTTGTAAAAGGGTTATCGTTTTGAATTGCATCATACAGTTTTGTATAATACGGTGTTAATTCATACATTTTTGTTATAAAAGCAGTTTTCCACATTCCTAGCGTCTCAAAGCCTATATAATTATTCCAATATCTGAGTAAAAAATATGCTTTAAAAGTATACAGGTCTTTTCTATCCTCTGAGTAAAAAGGAAAATCAAAATCAAAAAATTTCCCTTGTGTTTTGTCAATGATTCTTTGCACAGATAAATCCATACTCCACAGTTCTTGTGACGAGATAAAACTTTCACAAATATCTTTCACAGTGGTAGTGTATTTACTCAATTTCATCACCCTCCTTACCTTTTTGCATATATTTCTCAGGTACATATCCATTTAGCATAGTAGGCAATTCACTATTGAAGTCTACCGTTACATTAAGACCCCATAATTCATTGATAGCATTTGCACATCTTCTTCTTAATGTAAGACCAACATTTCGATTTGCTTCTACCTGTCCGTTGTTTCCAGCCGTTTCACCTGTCACAAGGCGCTCGCCTTTTTCTACTGGGTTGCTTTCATAGCCTAAAGATGTTAATACCTGTGACCACAAGTCCCGTAATTCTTGCTCGCATTTATCTACAATGTAAGGTGCACCCATGTTCAGTGCTTTGATGTCCTTTAAATTTAATGAATCTGAAAGTTTTATAATAGGTAAATAATTGTCGTATTCTTCGCCCACTATTTCAAAGCTTAATTTTTCGTTGTCTGAGGAAGAAAGTGCAACGGGCGTACGCTGTGCATACATATTAATACATTTTGTTTTCCAAGTGTTCGCCATAGCATCTGCATACATTAAAGCTTTATAGTAATATGGCATAGTTGAGTAGTTATTCCATAATATACAGCTGTTTTCTTTCCCATATTCTTCAATGTATCCGTTTGCTGTATAAGCGATTCTATCTTGAGGAATATTGTAGATATCGGGTAATCCCGACAACGAAACTTTCATAAAAGCATAACCAGCAATATTATCTTTTATGAATACGCCAAGTCCATGCCAAAAGAGAGTTTGCTCGATATACATCGGCAATATTTCTTCAGGTAAATTATTCCATTTGTACCTATTTACAAATATATCGAAAATGTCATAAAAGAATATAGATTTGATTGTTTCAAAATCACTGCTTTTCTTTTTATTGACATTTCGTTCAAAAATTCGCAATGGATTTCTCATTTATACGCACCTCCTTTTAATCGTTGGATAGTCCATAATTCCCTATATCATCAGTATGCCACAATGTGACACCATTGTCAAATATATTTCGTAGCTTTTTCAACTGGTCTAAATCAATATTGCCAGTAAAACCACAATGAGAAGTTTTTACGTAGTTCCAGTAGGCTCTCGAGTGTAAATAAGGGGTAGCAATCTTATTAATTGGGTAGCCAAACTGCTCGAAAAAGCTATCTGCCATTTCTGCAAATTGTTTTTTGCATGACATTTCGTAAAAATCAACACCGCACTCTTTGATGCCTGTCAGAACATTTTCTGACAACGCTTTTCCATGCGTCACTCCCGCATTTCTCGCCCTGTCTGTCTGATTAGCCAACATTCCAAGAGCGTCCCAAAAAGCGTTCGTTGTTTTACCTAGTCCGTTAAGACCTCCTTGTAAGCTTCCTCCTGCTAATCCTGCTATCGCTGTTCCTGTTCCTATGGTAGCATCGACAGCTGTGTGAACTTGAGATAAGGCTATAGAGCTTTTGTTCTGTGCTAACCATGCCCGATAAGTGTCAGAGGAAAAGGAACACATCGGAAAAGAGGAGTTAATCAGTGCTTCATTTATTAATCCATGTCCTAATTCTTCGCGCGTCTTATAGTTTTTTGGTGCTGTCAAAACTTGTGGTAATGTTGCGATTGTCCCGTAACTGTCAAACTCAAGAGATTTATCACGGTTGTAGCTATATTCATACCGATAAATATGTGTGTTGCCTTGGTTGTTATCAGCCAAACAAAATAGCCATGGATAGGAATATAGTTTTTTATTTTTTGGCTTGTAACCCTCAAAAACATTATCGGAAATCTGCATACTTGTTATTTTAGGCTTTATCTCTTTCCCTCCTAAAGCAAGTGTACATAATTTAGGGGACATGAACAACCCTATGACTGCATCTTGTGCGCCTTGGTTGTTATAATCTTCCAGCAAAGTGTTAATTCCTTTTAACCCGTCTTCCGTGGTTACATCATAATGTCCAATACTGCCCCAACAATATACACCATTTTCTACTCGTCCCTCAAACCAACTTTGTTCCGCTGTTCCTCTCGTCACAAAAGCGCAACACTCTGTTGGTGTCAAGTCTAACTTTTTGTGTCGTGACACAATCGTTTCACCTGTCTCTATATTGACTGGCGTTAAATTTGCACCGATAGCGTCTGCACTCCTAGGAATATGATGATATTCCACAAAACATGGCTTAATATTTGCATCATAAAAATTGTTCTGAAAAACGTCCAATGAGAAGTTAATTCTAGTTGTTTTTTCTGATAACCACTCAATCGAATCAATGAAGCAAAAGACCCATTCGTTAGATATCCCACTATTCTGAAAAGCTAAATAATTGAGATTAAGTGCTTTCATTTCTGTGAACGGCACACGGATATCATAGTTTCCTACTCGAATCGGTGCAAGGTGTGACAAATCAACCCCATTGATATGTTTACGATACAACTCTAAATGGTTTAGCAAATCTTCTTTCGAGTTATACAGTCTAACGTGTTCATATTCGTCAGACCATGGCACACCACTGTATAACCTTAATTTTGTTTCGGGGTTGCGTGGTGCAACCCCTCCCTGTGTTGGTAAATTTATCATAGATAAATACCTCCGTTAAATTTACTCTTTTGTGAAACTTGCTGTTTTTGTGATAGTTTCATTTGGTCTGTAAATTGCTTTCAATACGATAGTCCCTGTCTCGTCCGCTCCTGTATGTAACAGATGTGTGCCAGGAATTACATACGTTTTAGAAGAAGTAGCACCACTGTCTACTTCAAGGGTAACTAAATTCTGATGATATGTGCCTTTTCCAGCTGTGACTGTAACTTCAACTTCCTGTGTCTGTCCTGCTGTGTATGTTCCTGGCGTGACAGTAAGTGTCGGTGCATCAACAACCGCGTCTGTGGTAAATACTCGAATTGGGTAGAAAGGACTAGCACTGACCATTTCTACCTGTGTATAGAAGTAATTCCAAGATAAGACGTTAGCAAGTCTTTGGTCTGTCATGTCTTTGAACTGGTCGCGGACATTGAAGAATCGCACGTCGCAAAGAACTCCCTGTATAGCGCTATTTGCGAATTTGTCTACAATGACTGTCTGAACTGCTACGTCTGCCTTATCCATATGGAACGCATACGCTAAAGCGTCAACACTAATTTGTGCATTAACTTCGGGTGTTGTAATCCAAATTAAATTCGTTGGCATAGCGTGTGACGTTGCTCCTGCAGGATTATTTTCTGGTAATGGGAATCCAAATTCTCCAACTGCTCTTTTTACTTCAATCAATAATTTTTTAGCTGACGCTTCATCTACAATCGCGTCAACGGTGACTGCTGGAAGCACCTCTTTTTCATAGCCAACATTAATCAAGTCACGCATAGCAAGATATTCATCCCAGTTCGCCCCTGTGATAGCACTCTCCATTTTTGCCATAATCATATCGCGAATGCCATACTCACTGGTAAAAGCTTTTCTCAGATTGTCATATGTAACTGTGACTGGATACTGAATTTCAAGGTTGACATTGTGAAACACGCTCATGATATAGGACTGGTACTGCTGAAAAGCAAATTTAAAATCTGCCTGTGAATCATAGACACGACCCTTGCACATATTTACATAAGTTTCCTCGTGTGTTTCTCCATAACGCATTGGCTCTTTCTTAAATCGTGCCAACGGATTTCTCCACGCGATACTGTCCACCGTCTGCATACCGATACGGTTAATTAATGACGGTACAATTTCGTTCCGAACAGGGGCATAATTTAAAATGCTATCATACACTGCCTGTAAATTGTCAGATACTTCTGTAGGTAAATGATTCTGAACCTCAAAAGAAAGTTCCTGTTTGACCGCTTTTAAAATATTCTCGTTTGTTGCTTTTGCCATTTTTTTTCATACCTCCTTACTCTGTCTTGCCATTAAAGTCTAAATCTTCAACGGTGATTTTTTCTTCTTTTTCATCTTTCTTTTCTTCACCGCCTGCATTAGTAGCTGACTCTTTCATTCGTTCCTTAAAGCGCTTTTTGTACTCGGCTTCTAACTTTTCATACTTATCTTTCCATTCGCCATCAGTTTCACCGCTTCTTTCACCCTCATAATTCTGTAAGACCTCAATTGCGTCTCCGTGTTCCTCCACGTCTGCAATAGCGTCAATTAATTCATTTAAAGCTTCTCTAAAATCCATATAATATTTTACCTCCTTATATTTAGTGTCACCCTTTTACGCTTTTCATTATATCACCACGGAAAGAAAAAGTAAAGAGGCATTTTTTTCTTTTTTCCATGTGGGTGTACTGGGTATGGCGATAATGTCTGTAAATACGCATACCATTTTAACGCGTTCTTTTTTCTTTCCTCTTCTTTTTCAACTCCTGCACGCTCAAAATTTTTTAAAAATACTGACGCGAGATAATCGGGTTCTTTTGTGGACTTTCGAAACTCTTCCCATGATATCGGATATTTCACTGTCTCAATCCACTGTCCACTGCTTACTGTTTCTTCATCAAGCCAAACACATTGGTAGTAACCGTCTGTAATATCATACCCATGAGCGTTCGCCCAATCTGTATAAATTGTAGCAGGTGTCCACTGCACAAGACCATAGCCACCGTTATAGTTCCCCTCTTTTAAGGACTGCCACAATTCAGGGTTGATATTAGATTCTATCTCCATATTTCCCAACATTCCTGCAATGGCGTTCAAAGTGAAATCTTTGAAAAACATGGTACTATAGAAAACATAAGCATTGTTTTTCATCTCATCTTCTGTAAGATAACGGTTTCCATGAATCCATTCAAGGGGCATTCCTGCACTGTCGCCATAACGATATATCTTTGTCCATGCGGACGGTTTGGAAACATATGTATTAATGCTGACCTGCTCGGGTAATGGATAACGCCCACTGTGCGCTCCCATAGTGACACCGCCACCCCCAACGCCGTTCCCACTATACACCATTTCTGTATGTCCACTACGCCATACAATGTCCCCTGCCTGCCAAGCCTCATTGATACTAATCTCTTTAAATCCTGCCTGTAATAGATATCCCTCCTCTGTTCTTGTGGTGAACCAAGGGTTTACCGAGAAAAATCCTGCTTCTGTCAACGCTTTAGATATAAAGGAACTACAATCATAATAAGTAATACCGTTCACGGTCTGCCCTCTTCTGTATTGTTGAGAATATCCAATATTAGGTGCATTGCACGCATTGACCGCCCACTGATAGGCTACATTAATATTTGGCATTTACTACCCTCCTTAAAATGTTTCACGTGAAACATTTTGTTCCACGTGAATAAAAATTAAAGCATATATAACATATCTTTTGCGTAAACGAATTCAGTTCCACAAGCGCGTGCCAGTCCTCCGCCAAATGTTCCAGGACATTCAACCCCGTTCGGGTCTTTTCCCTGTAATAAACATAAGATTTCAAGCGCTGTGACAAGATACTGTGTTTCACCTCTTTTTACATAATGTTTTCCTGCTTTTGCTCTTGTTTTTTTACCTACAATACCGTCTTCTGCAATGGTATAGCCATAGTCCTCGTTCATTGCTCTCTGCACTACACGAACCGCCATTCTTTTAGTGTTTCTTCCAACAATGCCGTCAACGGCAATCTGTACGCCTGTAAAATTAATGGCGTGCTGTTGTCCTAAAGCAATCAATTCATTTCTTGGTTTTGTATGGCTAGTAGACGGAGTTGGTGTAGTAGGTGTAGAACTTGAAACTCCATAGTCTTTGTAAACGTGGTTCACGTCACATCTACCATTAATACCGTCAACAGACCCGTTACTAGAATACTGCCAAATATCTACATTATCTACACCTAATACATTCGCGTATCTAGCTATCCACAAATCATACCCCCATGTTTCACCGATATAATTCTCAAACCATGATTTACTAGCGTAGATTCCTGCTTTATATCCATGCGTTAGAATTGCGTCACAAAAGCGCTTTGCGTTGTGCTTGGCTACACCTTGTGTCCCTTTTTCTTCACTGTCAAAAAAGACAGGTAGATTAGGTGTGTGTCCTTGTAACAATCTAAGACAATGATTAATTTCACCCTCAATTCTAGCTGTGGTTTTTGCGTAGGAATAAAAATATACTCCATATGGAATGCCTAATCTTTCGCATTCACTAACATTTCTTGCCCACTGTTTATCATCTTGTGATGTCATATCCTGCCCATATCCACAGCGAATGATAACATAGTCCACAGCATTTTTTAACCGTTCAAAATCAATAATGCCATTATGATACGAGATGTCTACTGCTTTTTTTACTGCCATGTTTAATCCTCCCTTTTCTGTTCAAACGTATCACAGATTCTTTGAAGCGCTAATGTGTTATTGTTTAGCGCTTCTGTGATATCTGTCATTTCCTGTTTATGCGCTTCATTCAACTTCTCTAGGCGTTCATCATTTTTATCCTCTCGATATTTCACATACCACATAGAAGCAATAGCTACAGCTGTTGGTATGCCTAATGTGTTAATCATTGTCATGATTTCCTGTATCATGATATCACCTCCCTTTTTTCTATCATAACACAAATAATATTGTTTGTAAACAAAAAATGTTTCACGTGAAACATTATCCACGTGAAACATATTGTGTACGTTACAAAATAATCAATGCAAAGGGAACGCAACGCCAAAAAAATTGATATCAGACTACTTGTCTATGTGCGTGTATATCAATTACAATGCTTGTATTATTTTGGGTACAGCATTATAATAACATATATCATTAAAACTGTCAATGTTTCACGTGAAACATTAAAATGATATGACATCAAATATCATGTTCTTACACTCCAAATTTTCAAATAAAAGTAACCCCCTGTTAAAATATTCCCTCAGCATCGTAACGATATAATGTGTTGAATTGACACGAATAGTCGTATTGTCTATGACATCAGTTTTTGTAAAGCATATTCTCGTTGGAAAACTATCGTCTGCACCTGTTGATACATATAGACAAGTATCATATTTTCTGACATTATACAGGCTATCATTAAATTTAATTGTACAAATATAACGTGATTTTCCACTTGGCTTACCAATTAAACATTCATTATCGTTTAGATATTTATTTTCACTTGCATACGCATTATAACTAGCATTTTTAAAAGCTCGTGCAATACCACTTTCTTGATATGCTGTTGATGCATTTTCATTGTATGTTCGCTCAAACACCCAACCATCGCCCCGTAAAAATTTTGTGTCTTTTTTTAACATTTTGTTGATACCAAACTCCTTATAATAAGGATTTAATAGTGATACTGTATTTGAGGACATATATAACACCACTCTTCTATGCTGTTTACCATGACCAGAACTGATTGTGGTACATAAAGATAATAACTTATTCACTTCATTTGACAAATATATATTATCTTCGTCTTGATACTCATCAAAAAATATAGAGCGTATATTGACAAACAGTCCACGCATTTTTTTATATTTTCTTGCGACATTTAAAGCCAAACAATAACCGCATGGCTCTTCATTGATAAATAACTGTACTAATGAACCTCGCATCAAGCGCTTTTCAGTCATAACATAACCGTCAAATGCTTCCGCGATATCACCAAAATATGTATCTGCACATTCTGTCATATCAATGACATTTCGATATAAATAAATGAACTGATTTTCGGGTCTGTATTTATCTTTTAAAAAATCGGAAACTTGTCTACATTTAATAGAATAACTTTTCCCAGCTGTTCTATTACCATCGACAATATATATATCGGGTGTTTTCCCATTTTTATCTTTTAAAGTTAATAATCTATCGCAATGATAATAACCATCATTTTTCATTTTAACACCTCCTAATGTTTCACGTGAAACATTTATTGTTTAAAAAAGAGGTGGCATATAGCCACCCCTTTAGAAGAAGAGAGCATAAAATGGTATTCTCACGGTATCATATTATAAATTTGATACGTCTAAGGTGCAATTAATATAATCGCGTCCCGCTTTTGTCTTTCCGCTAATTTTAATAATAGAGAATTTTTCCCCGTCCATTACACTTTCAATATCTTTCAAAGACTGTCTAAAGGTTGCAGACTGTCCAGAATAGACTTTCTTATCTGGTGTAATAATACTCACAATCTCCTGCACATCTCCGTTATCTTTGATATCATCAAAGATAAGATATCCGTCAACTGGAATAGATTCACCGTCAGCGATATTTTTTAACGGTTCAATATCTGGCGCTGTAGTCATAAGATATTTCTCGACCCTTGTAAACTCTCTACTCATTTCTTTGATTTCTACCATAATAATTTACCTCCTGTTTTTCCTGTTAATTTCCTTTTTTCATTTCCTGAAACTCTGCTTCTGTGACAATTTTTTCATCCTTAACATCTGAATTTAATAAGAACTGTTCGTCTGTCATTGCGCGTTTTTCCAATTTAAACTTAATGTCTAAAATGGAAACGATGTCCCCTTTGTACTGCTTTTCAATCAAGATTTCCGCTTTGTCTCTTGTCTTGCAGTTTGGCAATTTCTCATCATAGCAATCTTTCTTAATTTCACCTGTCTCCTTGTCTTTGTAGATTCTTTCTACAGATACCACCGCTGTAACTAATGTCCTTGTAAACATCTTTTTTTTCCTCCTTTTTTCTGTTTTCTTTGAGTGTGAATTGCAATGTAATATGTTTTATTTATTACATTATTATAATAACACATTCATAAAATAATTGCAAGTATTATTTTATAACTTTTCTGCTATCTTTTGATTGGCATTGCATAACACCAAACTTGCTATTAATTATTCTTTTATACTGTTCTTTTGTTAAATTGCTCATGGTTGCCCCTCCAACCCAATAACAAAAACTCATAGGGTACTCACTATTCATTTCTTGATTGCTCAATCCTGTTAAATGTATGCTATCAGTATCCGCATAGCATAATCTTTCTTTATTTTCTAAAGTATCAATCATAAACACCTTTTTTCCTCCTTTTTTACTTACTTAACTGTGAATTGCAACGTAATATATTTTATTTATTACATTATTATAATAACACATTCGTAATATAATTGAAAGTATTATATTGTAACTTTTTTATCTTTTTGCTGATGTACCTTAAATGTTTTATTCCTAAGCACAATACCTCCTTTTACTCGCTCTGACTTTAAGTTACAACTATCCATACTAAGCCCTGTGGATAGCTCAGATATATTTTTTCCCTCCTCTATAAATTTGCGCTTGGCTTGACTACTCATGCCACAGGCTTTAATATCAAGGTATGGTTCACAAGGTTCATGATTCTCTTCAACGATATGTTCTGCATACGTCTTTTGTCGCTCATAATATGCAAAATCAAATGTGCTTTCACACTTCCAACAACAAAAATTTGTCGGGTGTTCTACTACCTTGTTCGCTTTATCAAGTCCAATCAGATGAATCGAATCTGTGTCAGCATAACAAAAGCGGTCATAATTTGCCATAGCGTGACGAATTGTAAAATTCATGGCATATGATGTAATAGCACTGCCTATGGGAATATATCCTACTTTCTTTTCATGCTCTTCATGCAAAATAAATCTAATAATGCCGTCGTCGTCAAGATAAGGCTCTTTATAAGAAGAATTGTCTGACATGGCGAATTTCCCGTATAAATTGTTCAAAAAGAGTTTCGCTTTTTGCCTTTTAAATCCTTTTGAGGTTCTCTTTTCTTCACCGTATTTATCTATGTATTCATCAAAAAATCCCTCTCTCGCATAAAACCACACATAATCGTAAATAACCAAGTCATAAATATCATATGTTTCTTGAAACAATTCCCAGTCAGTACAAGTCATTGTTAAAGTGATATTAGTGTCATGCATCTGCCCGTCAATATCACGATAATACCGATAGTATTCACCTTTATATCTGACGTTAGAACTATATAAATTTTCATTCGCTTTATATAATGCACTCTGCCTAATATGAATCCATGGGAACGCTCCTTTTTTAAGTTGAAAACGACAATTGAAGCGGATAAAAAAATATTTATTAGTAGAGGTTATAAGTTCATCAGGTGGCGCTCCCCTATGGTATTCCCCGTGACCGAACGGATATCTGTTACCACTGATACTATGCATCATGGACGGGTAAAGAGAATTTACGTCATACACAAGCCCCTCCCCTACTACCATGTGAACGTATTGAGGGTTTACATAGCACCAACCTCCGTGATATGACTTGTGAACATAGTCCCACTGATTCCAAACGCCTGTAATTGATTCGTCTAAATAATCCTCTCGAATATCGGGGAATAACTTGTCATATTGTTTACTATCATAAAATCCTTTAAATTCAGATAAACAACATGAACCTATAGTTAGTTTATCATGCTTTTCATTAAACATCATTTCTAAGGCTTCTTTTAACACTAGCACATCATTTTCAATGTATTTCTTCTCACTTTCAGATATATCACAATAAGCATATCTTTCACCCTCATATTCCATATCTAGTTTTTGATGCTTTGTACCGAATGATTTTCCAATATTTTTCAATGATGATGGCATAAGTTTTAATGAGTTGCGAATTTCTAAAAATGTCTTATTCCATTTTAATTTAATCCAATACCACGACCCCATATCTGATATACAGGTTTGAAATTCTTTTGACCTCATATCCTTGTCTTTACAATGTACCCATGTCCAATCCTCTTTTAGTAGAAAATCTACGATAAAAGACCCGTCAAAAGCTAGATTGTGAAAATATAACACATTATTTCCTTTCATGGTTAGAAATCTATTTAAAAAATCTCTTATCGAATGCGTGATTGTTACTGTTTCAGTTTCATCATATAAAGCCACGTCAGCCGCAGACCATACTTCTGTACTGTCTTGTTTTTTACCTTTTTGCTGTTCTATTTTTTCGCCCCATACAGTCGTTTCAAAATCACACGCCCAAAAGGTTATCTTCTTTTTCCGTGGCATTTATACTCACCTCTTTTTTATTCATTCTCAATAACAATATCTTGTTCCTGTAGAAATTCTTGAAAATCTTCTGTAGAACTAAGAACACCCATTCTTCGCAAAATATTCCAAAACACGGCGTCAACCGTAGCTTTGTCCATATATGGCTCTGTTGGAAATGCTTCGGGTTCTTTTGCGTATGTATAAGCAAATAACGCTCTTTCTTTATCTGACGCATTAGCCAGTAAAGCATCTGTTTTTTGTCTTAACCAATGTGCTGTTTTTGGTGCAAAACTTTCTAATGAATCATACCATGAATCAATAATAGCTTCATAGTCTAATACAGGCGTTGCTTCAATAACTATTATACCTGTCCTTTGTAACTTTTTCAATTCTTCAACCGTAGTATAACCTTGTATTCTAGCATATTCCTGTTCTTGCGGAGTTAATTTTATAAAAACTCTGTTTCTTTCAAGAGCGTGTTTACGTTCATATTCTTTAGAAGTTATAACCTCACCAGTAAGCATATCAACAACCGTTGCATTTTTTCGTATTTCTTTTGCAGTCTGCTTTTTAATTCTATCAATTGAAGCTTGCGTTGGATTTTTTACTCGCTTAATTATCTTTACTTGTACACCTTGTTTTTGTTGATTTCTAACACGAGCTAGATATTTAGTGTATTCATGGGAATATTCTTTTTGAATAATCTCCGCTTTTGTTTTCTTCTTTTTAATACGCTTATTAGCCATCTTTTAGTCGCCCTCCTTTTGCACTTTTCTTAAGAGTAAGCCATGCGGTACACGAGTGTACTCGATACTGTCTCCTGGGTGTATATCTAAATCGCGTATGGCTTCTTTTGGTATCATGACGCGAGCGGTGTAACCGCCTGTACCCCCTTTTGTGAACATTACTTTATAGCGCAATAATTGATTTGTTAATTTTGCCATGATTTTTCCCTCCTTATAAAAGATTGAATACTTTCCAAGTAAATTCTGAAAAGTGCTCTGCTATGAATGATACAGAAGATAAGAAAAGATATAGTAAAAATGTTGACATGATTATAACCGATAAGATTCCCAAGAAAGATGATATTTTTTCTAATTTTGTGAATGGCTCTTTTTCTTCTGCAGGTGTATGCCTTTTTATCCAGTCTATTTCAGATTCATGTAATGTTTCACGTGAAACATTGTCGGGTCTAACTAAACCCAGTTCATTAAGAGTGGAGTTATCAAGTTTATCTAAAGTATCATTGTTAATGTCTGTAAAACCAGTGTAAACACTTTTATTAGTTTCTAAATTTTCAAGCCAATATGGAGGGTCTACAAATAAGGCTATGTAGTTGTTTAGTGAGTTTTCAGTGTGAAAGTCGTGTATTTCTACGCCAAAATCTGTGATGTTATGAAGTCTATATTTAATCATTTATTTTTTCCTCCTTTGAATAGTATCTTTTTTCCCAATAATCGCATAGTTCACGCAATCTATTTTCTTCACTATCTCGCTCTACAGCTGTAATGTCTGATAACTCTAAAAAAGCTGACAGCCTGCCGATTTGCATAGATACAGCTACAAGTGATTTATCATATACACCTTGCTCGATATCTTGTTTAAATCTTTCATACTCTACTAGATACTTTTCATACATTTTTATTACCTCCTTAATTAATATTTTTTTATCTCTCATTTCTGACTTAAGCTGGACTAACTCAGTCCATAAAATCTCCTTTTCACATTGCTTTACTTCATCATTAGGGTGTGACAGAACACACTTACACACCTCAACAAACTCCTCTAGTAATTTGGTATAAGCTAACTTATACAATCTTGCATCTGTCATTTTTTATTCCTCCTTATTTTTTACAGTTTTTCCTTGTTTCTATAATTATAATACCACACGCCCGATTATTTGTCAAGTATTTTTTATCGTGCTTTTTTTAATGAAATGGGGTCGTGTTCTCATTGGGAATAACGAAAGCCCTCT
>ERZ833963.2797-NODE-2797-length-15556-cov-16.779369_pt1 | contig 15556 bp, 10 predicted proteins | sample MGYA00519693_ERZ833963 | MGnify/ENA primary metagenome ERZ833963 (study PRJEB31850, sample SAMEA3708748) | human gut metagenome | biome: human gut; feature: human-associated habitat; material: faeces | place: China | collected 2014 ... | reverse complement strand
GCATCTACACCGGCGAGGACATCAAGGAGATCCGCAAGAACGCCATCCACGCCGGTCTGAAGCTGGTGGACTGCCCCATCCGCCACCTCGGCACCGAGAAGGCACAGCAGCTCTATCTCGCCATCCAGAACTATCTGGCTGACAACGGCGTGGAGATGCTCTTCTCCACCGAGTGCGAGAACATCATCCTCGAAGACGAGGAGTGCAAGGGCGTGCTGCTGCGTCAGGGCAACGGAGAGCCCCGCGCCGTCTACGGCGACACCGTGGTCATCGGCACCGGCCGCCGCGGCGCAGATTGGCTTGAGAAAATTTGTGCAGAGCACCATATCGCCCACAAGCCCGGCACCGTGGACATCGGTGTCCGTGTCGAGTGCCGCAACGAGGTCATGGAAAAGGTGAACAAGGTGCTGTATGAGTCCAAGCTCATCGGCTACCCGAAGCCCTGGAAGAACAAGGTCCGTACCTTCTGCCAGAACCCCGGCGGCTTCGTGGCACAGGAGAACTATGACAACGACCTGGCCGTGGTCAATGGCCACAGCTTCAAGGAGAAGAAGAGCGAGAACACCAACCTCGCCATCCTCGTCTCCCACAACTTCACCGAGCCCTTCAACCAGCCCATCGCCTACGCCCAGAAGGTGGGCGAGCTGACCAATATGCTGGGCGCAGGCCACATCATGGTGCAACGCTACGGCGACATCCTCGACGGCAAGCGCACCTGGGCGAAGGAGCTGGCCCAGTCCAACGTCAAGCCCACCCTGAAGGACGCCGTGGCCGGCGACATCACCGCCGCCATGCCCTACCGCGCCATGACCAACATCATCGAGTTCATCAAGATGCTGGACATGGTCGTCCCCGGCTTCGCCGCCAACGAGACCCTGCTGTACAGCCCTGAGCTGAAGTTCTACTCCAACAAGGTCAAGATGGACTCGAACCTCGACACCAACATCAAGGGCCTGCACTGCCTCGGCGACTCTTCCGGCTGGACCCGCGGCCTGATGATGGCCTCCGTCATGGGCGTGCTGATGGGCCGCAAGCTGGCTGAGAAGGAAGGCTGCTGAAACGCCTTTCTGCACTAAGCTGCGCTGAATATTTGGTTCCCGATGCCTCTCCGCACTCCGCGGAGGGGCATTTTTTGCGCTTCCTGCGGCAAAACCGTGCAGGATACAAAAATCGGCAGAAAAAGTCAATTTCCGTCAACCCTGAAAATTTATGGAAATTTGAATTGATTTTCTTCGTTAAAACTGCTACAATCTTAAGTAGAACTCAAGAAGAAATTGTGTCTTGCGCATAATGCGAGGAGGGATCACTTATGTGCGAAGCCCCCGGAAGCGTAGTAACGCTGCTATGTTCCGGCATCCAGCTTTACAGCGCCGAGAGGCGCATTGCGGACTGCATCCTTGCAGATGTAAAGCGGGCGTCGATGTGTACGTCAGCAGAACTGGCCCGGCTGAGCTGTTCGTCCGAGGCCACCATCACCCGGCTGTGCCACAAACTGGGATTCGAGAACTACCGCAAATTCCAGCTGGCGCTGGCACGGGACGCCATGGAGCAGCAGGAAGCCCAGCGTATGCGGGACGAAGGGCAGGACGAGCTGCATCAGGCACTTCTGAACATTCTGGCAAACCGCGAAGAGGAGCTACGGGCCACCATTCAGGCCATTGATACCCGCCAGCTGCGGCAGATCCTCTCTCTGCTGCGCAGCTGCGAGGTCATGGAGGTGGTCTCTGAGGGCGGCGGCCTGCCGGTGGCCTTCGATGCCTCCATCCGGTTCAGCCACCTGGGCAAGCGGTGCGTTTCCAGCGCAGTCCACGAGAAGAATCTTGCCTTTGCTCAGACGCTGACCCCCAAAGACATCCTCATCGTGCTCTCGGCCTCCGGGCAGAGCGCCAGACTGGAAGAGGTGTCCGCTGCCGCCAAAGGGCGGAATGTACCGGTGCTGGTCATCACCTGTGACAGCCACGGCCCGCTGGCCCAGCTGGCCGACTATGTGATGACGACTTCCAACCGCGAACAGCGGCTCATCGAGGGCAGCCATGCGGCATCGCTGCTCTCGCCGAATGTCCTTATCGAGGTGCTTTACTACCTGCTGCGGATGGAAAATCTGTAAAAAACAAACGCTGGCACATTCGTGCCAGCGTTTGTTTTTATCATTGGAGCTCTAAATCACTGGGCAGGATGACATCCAGCTCCGCCGCAGGCTCTGCCACGAGGCGGCGGCTCTGGTTGAAGATGGCCTTTTCCAGCGTGTTGCGGGCGAGACGTCCGTTGCCCGCCGTGCGGGCATCCTCTGCCTGGCGGCGCTCGTAGTAGCCCCGCAGCGGTTCCGTGCAGCTCTCAGCCAGCCTGTAGCCCTTGCCCCTCGCCAGCACATTCGTGATGTCCAGCAGCTCATCGGCGGTGTAGTCCGGGAACTCTATCTTGTTCGGGAAGCGGCTGGCAAGGCCGCTGTTGGCGGTCAGGAACGTCTCCATCTCCCCGGTGTAGCCCGCAAGGATAACCACCAGCTCGTCGCGGTGGTCTTCCATCCCCTTCACCAGCGTGTCGATGGCCTCGAGGCCGAAGCTGTCCTGCTCGCCCCGGTAGAGGCTGTAGGCCTCGTCGATGAAAAGGACGCCGCCCAGCGCGCTCTGGATGACGCTGTTGGTCAGGGGGGCGGTGTGGCCGGTGTAGCGGCCCACGAGGTCTCCCCGGCTCACCTCCACCAGCTGCCCTCCCTTGAGGGCGCCGATGGCCTTGAGGTACTTTGCCACGAGCCGGGCGATGGTGGTCTTGCCGGTGCCGGGGTTGCCGGTGAAGATCATGTGCATCGAGAGGCTGGCGGTCTTGAGGCTCGCCGCCGCACGGCGCTGCTGCACCTGAATGTTATCGGCAAGACCGAAGACGTATTCCTTCACCGGTGCAAGACCCACGAGGTCGTTCAGCTCTTTCCTGATTTCTTCCACTGCGCCGGTATAGGCGGCGGGCAGCAGGTCGAAGAGCTTCTGGGGTTCGGCGTCGTTGAGGGCAAAGTCGAGGCCGTCCTCCCGGGCAGTCAGTGTAATCGTTCCGGTAAGCGTGGCATCTGTTTGCAGACAGTATTCGCTCAGAGCGCGGAATATCTTATCGCAGCAGGCCGAAAGCCCCGCCGCACCCTGCTTCGGGCTGCACTGGGCCGCCACATAGTCCCGCACATCCGCGCCCGCCGACAGGGTCAGGCCGAGGCGGGTCTTCACTTTTGCGGCCAGCGCGTTGAGCTGCTGGGCTGCCAGCGCGGCGAGGGCTTCCCGCGCAAAGGCGCTGGTCTCACAGACATCGCCCAGCGCCGAGACGAAGGCCGCACCGAACTTATCAGCCAGCGCCTCCCGGCCCTTCTGGGAGAAGAAGACGAGGTACTTGCCGCAGGGGGTGATGCGGCTCACAGCCCCGGGGGCAAGCGCCGTCCCGGCGTCCACGAGGATGCCCTCCTTGTTGACAAGATACCGGCTGGACAGGGGCGCACTGCCCTTGACGGCGAGGTCTGCCAGCGTCTTCAAAAAGCCCGGGTAGCAGCTCTCGTAGTGCTCAAAGACCAGGATCTCGCCCGGCGCATGGAGGGCGGCGTACAGATCCTGCAAAAAGAGCTTTTCAGCCCCCGAGTTGGGGTAAAGCGCCAGATCCATAACGGCCAGCTTATCGCTCTGCAAAAGACCCCGGGCGGCCATGCAGCGGGCCGTCTCCGTCAGAGCGAAATGCCGCCCCGTGCCGGGCGCACCGCAGAGCAGGATGACGTTCCGGGCCGTGGGGGCCTCCGTCCCCAGCACGAAAGGCCGGCGCATGGCCCGCACGACGCCGTCCACGAAGGCGTCCTGCCCCAGCACTGTCTTTTTCACCTCAGCGGCCAGCCCTTCGAAGCTGCCCAGATGCTCCTGTCTGACTTCGGTGGTTCCTTTGGCCAGCAGGCCGTCGGCCTCCATATCCTCAAGCATCTTCCGGCTCTGGGCCAGCGCCTCCTGTGTGGTGTCTCTGCGCAGCTCGGCGTTCTGTTTTTTCAGCATTTCGTCCAGCTTTTTCTGCTGCTCGAGCAGGGCTGCGTTCATATCGGGCAGGCCGGACTTTTCCGGCGGCGTTTTCTGCGTATCAAAGCGCAGTTTTCCTCCCGGGCCGAACACTCCGTTCATCAAGTTCTCCCAATCGTCGGTGTATGCCATCTGCCTGCCTCCGTCCTGCGTTTTTTCCAGTATAGTGTACTTTGCCCCCTTTTGCAAGAAAAGTCTTGAAAATCCACGGGCAGGCGGGTACACTAATTTTATATTGATTTGATATGCGAAGGGAATGGAACGAAATGAAAACGCCCGCAGAGTGGAAAACGCTGTTCGAGAGCAGCGCCTTTGCACGGCAGACAAACTACAGCGGCCCTCTGGGGCCGGAATATAACCCCTCCGGCACCCGGCTCCGGCTCTGGGCGCCCACGGCGCAGAAGGTATCAGTCAACCTCTACCGCCGGGGCGACGGCGGGGCCTGCATGGGGACCCTGCCGCTGGAACAGCACGGGCAGGGCGTCTGGTCGGTCTATCTGCCCGGCGACCAGCACGGACATTACTATACCTTTACCGTCGAGGTGGACGGCACAGCATACGAGACGGGCGATCCCTACGCCCGGACGGCAGGCGTCAACGGCCTGCGGAGCATGATTTTAGATGCGCCCCGCATCGACCCGCCCGACTGGAACCACGACCACCGGGTCATCGTCCCGGCCTCCCGCCGGACGGTGTGGGAGGTCAGCGTCCGCGACTTCTCGCAAGACCCGGCCTGCGGCGTTCGGAATGCATGGCGGGGCAAATTCATGGCCTTTACCCAGAAGGGAACCACCCTTTCTTCCGCCGGCACCTTCCCCACCTGCCTCGACTACCTCAAGCGGCTGGGAGTGGGCTATGTGCAGCTGATGCCCATCTTCGACTTCGGCAGTGTGGACGAGAGCCGCCCTCTCACCCGGCAGTACAACTGGGGCTACGACCCCACCAACTACAACGTCCCCGAGGGCAGCTACTCCACCGACCCCACGAAAGGCGAAGTCCGGGTGCGGGAGTGCAAGGAGATGATAGCCGCCCTCCACGCGGCGGGCATCGGCGTCATCATGGACGTGGTGTACAATCATATGTACCGCAGCGAGAACCCGCTGAACAGCACGGTGCCTTATTATTTCTTCCGGCAGAACCCGGACGGCAGCTTCTCCAACGGCAGCGGCTGCGGCAACGAGTTTGCCAGCGAGCGGCCCATGGCCCGGAAATACCTCATCGACTCGGTGCTCTACTGGGCGCAGGAATATCACATCGACGGCTTCCGCTTCGACCTCATGGGCCTCTATGACGTGGACACCATGAACGAACTGCGGGCCGCGCTGGACGCTCTGCCGGGCGGCAGAAGCATCCTGATGTACGGTGAGCCGTGGCAGGGCGGCGGGAGCCAGCTCCACCGGTACGAGGCCAACAAGGCGAACCTCGCCATGCTGTCCGAGCGCATCGGCATCTTCTGCGACAACACCCGCGACGTCATCAAGGGCGGCTGTTTTGACGCCCGGGAGCCGGGTTACGTCGAGGGCAAACCGGGCAGCTTCTGGGACATCGGCGGGGCCGTGGCCGCGTGGTGCCGCAGCGACAAACTGCCCGCTCATTCGCCCTCCCAAATCGTCAGCTATGTCTCTGCCCACGACAATTTCACTCTCTGGGACAAGCTGATGCTCGTCCGGTACGCCCGTCCCGAGTACACTGCCGCCGACTCGGCGGCGCTGGCCCAGAACCGGCTGGCGGCGGGCATCTATCTCACCTGCATGGGGATGCCCTTCATGCAGGCCGGCGAGGAGTTCGCCCGCACCAAAAAAGGTCAGGGCAACAGCTTCCGCTCTTCGCCCTCCCTCAACCGTCTGGACTGGAAGCGGGCCGCGCAGTTCCACGGACTGGTGGACTATTACCGGGGGCTCCTGGGCCTGCGGGCGCAGTTCCCCCGCCTGAGCGCCCCGGACACGGCCAGCCCGGCGGCTATCAAGTTTTTCTCGCTGGAACAGCCCCTCGTGGGCTGGACTTTGCCCGCCGCACCCGGCGACGGCGCGGCATGGCGGGCGCTCTGCGTCTTTTACAATCCCACGGAAGAAGAAAAGCGGGTCCACCTGCCCGACGGCCAGTGGAAATTGCTGAGCGACGGCGTATCGTCTGCGCTCTGGAAAGGCTCCAGCCGGGTCTGCGGCGGCGAAGTGACACTGCTGCCATACAGTGCAACGATTTTCGGCCAGATATAATAAAAAAAGCGGCCCGCCGCTTTACGCGACGAGCCGCCCAACAAGAAGAAAGGAACTTCTGGGGGATGTCTTAACTTTTAGCCCTGCGGGTCCTGCTGAGGTGCAGACTCGGCAGACTTCTCCTGACGGGATGCGCCGTTGGTGCTATTGCCGCTGTTGGAGGCGTTCTTTTCGCCCAGCGTCAGGCTGACAGTCTGCATCTGACCTTCGCGGGCGACGGTGATGGACAGGGTATCACCGGCAGAGTGCTCCTGCATCAGAGTTCCGAGGTCGGTCTTCTGGGCTACCTCGGTGTTGTCGATGCTGACGATGCGGTCGCCGGCCTTGAGGCCCGCCTTATCGGCAGGACCGCCGGACACGACGTCCACGACGTAGATGCCGTAGGCGTTGACGCCCAGCTGTGCCGCCGTCTGTGCGTCGGTGACAGCCAGATAGGTGATGCCCATGTAGGGACGGCCCGTGACGTAGCCGTTCTCCAGCAGGTCCTGCGCCACCTTGATGGCGTCGTTGATGGGGATGGCGAAGCCCAGACCTTCGGCGTCAGAGCTGGAAGACTTTGCGTTGACGATGCCGATCAGCTCGCCGTTCATGTTGAACAGGCCGCCGCCGGAGTTGCCGGGGCTGACAGAAGCATCCATCTGAATGAGGGACATGGTGTTGACAGAGCTGGAGCTCTGGATGGAAACACTGCGGTTCAGGGCACTGACGATGCCGCTGGTGACGGTGCCGCCCAGCTCACCCAGCGGGTTGCCCACGGCCAGCACGTTGTCGCCCACGGCCAGCTTGTCGCTGTCGCCCACGATGGCGGGGGTCAGGCCGTCGGCATCGACCTTGATGACGGCGATGTCGCTGGTGGAATCCTCGCCCACGACGGTGGCAGGGTAGTCCTTGTCGCCGATGGTGACGGTAATGTTGGACGCGCCGCTCACGACATGGTCACAGGTGAGGATGTAGCCATCCGAGCTGATGATGACGCCGCTGCCGGCGCCGCTCTCCACCTGGCTCTGGCCGTACCAGGACCACTGGGAGTAGACCACCTGCTCGGTGGTGATGACCACGACGCTGGGGCTGACGGTCTTGGCCACCTGTGCGGTGTTCATGCCGCTGGAAACAGTCGTGCCTTCGGCGGCGCTCTCAGAGTCTGCCGAAGAGCTGCTAGACCGCTCCACCTGCTGGATGATGACTTTGTTATTGCCGCCGAAGCGTGCGCCCACAAAGCCGCCCATAAAGCCCATGGCTGCAGCCAGCACCAGAGCAACGATGCTCTTTACAGCCTTGTCTGCGTTTTTCCTGGGCTTTTTCGGCGCGGCAGGGGCTGTGTTCTGCGGGCCTGCGGGGGGCGGCGTTGCGCCGCCGGAAGGCTGGGTGTTCTCGCTGAAGGCAGAAGCAGTGTTTGCGGTGTTCATGCCGCTGGAACCTACATTGGGGTAGCCGGTATCACCGGCAGGATTATTGGAAGAGGAATAGTCATATTCCCATTTGTTTTCATCCATCGTGATTACTTCCTTTCTAAGGGATATGGTCGGGGGAAGAGCTTTTCCGCTCCTCTCCGGCACGGTTTTATTCTATCTGCTAATTGTGAAAATCAATCGTTTCCCCAGTGAAGAATGTGTGAAATCAGAAGTTGTTTCCATAGCCAGAGTGCGCCGGATAAACGAGATTTTTTGCCCGCAGGCAAGGCGATTTTCCGCAGCAATCCTGACGGATTGCAAGGGAAAGCAACGCAGAATGCGGTCAAAAAAGCCGTTCAGACGGTGTGCAATGGTTATGGAAACAGCTTCCAAGTCCTAAGGAGTTTCTATGAAAATCAGCGCCACTCAAACGGGCTTTGCCCTTTATAAAGAGGCCGACATCATTGGCCAGTGCGACGTCACCCCCACCCCAAAAGGCGCGGACATCACGGCCCTGTCCGTCCTGCCCCAGTGGCGGCGGAAAGGCTACGGCTCCTACCTGTTAAAAGAGATATTGCGCCGGTTCGGCGGTTATGACCGGGAGGCTGCGACGGTGTTCACCGCGCCCCTGCCCGCCGACGAGGGCGAAGGGCTGTTCTGGCAGAAATTCGGCTTTGCGCCTGAGGATGGGCGGCTCGTCCGCCGCCGCACCCCCGATTTGACGGCGGTGCGCTTTGTGCAGGACTATCTTGCCGCCCATCTCCCCCACCCGAAGCTCTGCATCGACGCCACCTGCGGCAACGGCGGCGACACGGCGTTCCTCTGCCGCCTTGCCGGCCCGGAAGGCCGGGTGCTGGGCTTCGACATCCAGCCCGAGGCCATCACTTCCACCCGCGCCCGGCTCGAAAAGCAGGGCCTTACGGCAGAGCTTATCTGCGACAGCCACGCGAACCTCTTACAGTATGTCCGGCCCGGCACGGCGGACATCGTGATGTTCAACTTCGGCTGGCTGCCCGGGGCCGACCACAGCGTCTTCTCCACAGCAGACAGCAGCATCCCTGCGCTGGAAGCCGCCCTCGCGGCGCTGCGCGCCGGCGGCGTGCTCAGCGCCATCCTCTACAGCGGGCGAGTCATCGGCACGGACGAAAAGCAGAGCATCCTCAGCTGGCTGCGGGCTCTCCCGCTGGAAAAATATACCGTACTGGTGTGCGATTTTGCCAACTGGGCCGACACCGCGCCCCTGCCCTGCCTTGTTCTGAAAAAATAGCAAAAACTCTTGCATCCATGTGGATTTTCTGTTAAAATAAGCGTTGTATGTAATTTTATAGGAGAGTTTCCCATGTAAACAGACCCTATTGTTTGCTGATACATCCACCCGGCCCTTCGCGGGGCCGCATCTCAGGAGAACGAAACTTTTATGACAAATCGTGAAGAAATCGAGCGCCGCCGGACGTTTGCTATCATCAGCCACCCCGACGCCGGCAAAACGACGCTGACCGAAAAGCTGCTGCTGTACGGTGGAGCCATCAATCAGGCAGGCTCTGTCAAGGGCAAGCAGAGCGCAAAGCACGCCGTGTCCGACTGGATGGACATCGAGAAGCAGCGCGGCATCTCCGTCACTTCCTCTGTGCTGCAGTTCAACTACGCAGGCAAGTGCGTGAACATTCTGGACACCCCGGGCCATCAGGACTTCTCGGAGGACACCTACCGCACCCTGATGGCGGCAGACTCTGCCGTCATGGTCATCGATGCTGCAAAGGGCGTTGAGGCACAGACTATCAAGCTGTTCAAGGTGTGCACCCTGCGCCACATCCCCATCTTCACCTTCATCAACAAGATGGACCGCGAAGCCCGCGACCCCTTTGAGCTGATGGAGAACATCGAGGAGATTCTGGGCATCAAGACCTACCCCATGAACTGGCCCATCGGCTGCGGCAAGGAGTTCAAGGGCGTGTTCGACCGCAACACCCGCAAAGTGCTTGCTTTCTCCAGCGACGGCCGCGCCAACGGCGTCAAGAAGGTCGAGGAGACCGAGGCTGAGCTGGGCGATGCCGCACTGGACGAACTGCTGACCCCCTACCTGCACCAGCAGCTGGTGGACGAAATTGAGCTTCTGGACGGTGCTGCCGAGGAATTTGACCTCGACCGCGTGCTGCGCGGCGAGCTGAGCCCCGTGTTCTTCGGCTCTGCGCTGACCAACTTCGGCGTCGAGCCCTTCCTCGAGAACTTCCTCCGCCTCACCCCCACCCCGCTGGCCCGCGTGGACAGCCTGACCGGCGAGGCCGTTGACCCCTGCCGCGATGAGTTCTCTGCCTTCATCTTCAAAATTCAGGCCAACATGAACAAAGCCCACCGCGACCGTATCGCCTTCATGCGCATCTGCTCGGGCAAGTTCGAGCGCGGCATGGAAGCCTACCATGTGCAGGAGGGCAAGAACATCAAGCTGGCCACCGGCACCCAGCTGATGGCGCAGGACCGCGCCATCGTGGACGAGGCCTATGCCGGCGATATCATCGGCCTGTTCGATCCGGGCATCTTCTCCATCGGCGACACCCTGTGCACCGGCAAGAAGAAGGTGCAGTTTGCGGGCATCCCCACCTTCTCGCCGGAGCACTTTGCCCGCATCGAGCAGAAGGACACCATGAAGCGCAAGCAGTTCGTGAAAGGCATGGAGCAGATCGCTCAGGAGGGCGCTATCCAGATCTTCCGCGAAGTGGGCGGCGGTATGGAAGAAGTCGTGGTCGGCGTCGTCGGCGTGCTGCAGCTGGAAGTGCTGGAGTACCGTCTGAACACCGAGTACAACGTCGAGATCCGGATGCAGCAGCTCCCCTTCGAGCAGCTGCGCTGGATCCAGAACGACCCCGACACTTACGTCCTGCGTGACCTCGACCTCACCAGCGACACCAAGGCCGTCGAGGACATGAAGGGCAACCGCCTGCTCCTGTTCACCTCCGATTGGGCTATCCGCTGGGCTGAAACGCACAATGAGACGTTAAAGCTGAGCGAATTTGGCAATATTTAAGTTACAGGTTCCCAAGAGCTGCTGTGCAGAAGACCTGCGCGGCAGCTCTTTTTGGAATAAATCTAAAATACAACAATATGTACCAGTCAGCGACAACACCCCCTTCGCGGGGCGCTGCCGGAAAAGAAGGTAACGATCTATGGAAAAACGTAACATTGGCAAAAGCGGTCTCTCCGCACCATTTCTGGGTCTTGGCACCTGGGCCATCGGCGGCGGCAGCTGGTGGGGCGACAACGACGACGCCCTGTCGGTAAAAGCCATCGAGACTGCCGTGGAGCAGGGCATCACCTGGATAGACACCGCCCCCATCTACGGGCTTTACCACAGCGAAGAGGTGGTGGGCGAGGCTTTGCGCCACATCGACCGGGACAAGGTCATCCTCTCCACCAAGTGCGGCCTCGAGTGGCGGCACGAAAGCCCCGTTCTCCACAAGGTAGTGGACGGCGTGCAGACCTACCGCGACCTGTCGGCCAAGAGCATCATCGAGGATGTGGAAGACAGCCTGCGCCGTCTCGGCACCGACCATCTGGACGTGCTCTACACCCACTGGCAGACGCCGGACCTTTCCATCTTCCCGCTGGAAGAGACCGTCGAAGCCATGATGAAGCTCAAGGAGCAGGGCAAGATCCGTGCCATCGGCGCGTCCAACACCACCGCTGAGTTCATCCGCGGCTACTGCAAATACGGCCAGCTGGATGTCATTCAGGAAAAGTACAGCCTGCTGACCCGCCGCATCGAAAAGCAGCTGCTGCCCACCTGCAAGGAGCTGGGCGTGTCCATTCAGGCTTATTCTCCCTTGGAGCAGGGCCTGCTCACCGGCAAGGTGACCATGGACACCACCTACCCCGAGGGCAGCACCCGAAACACGAACCCCTGCTTCCAGCCCGCCCGTCGGATGCAGGCCATCCGGCTGCTGGACAGCTGGTCTGACCTCTGCGAGAAGTACCACTGCACCAAGGCGCAGCTGGTCATCGCCCTGACGGCCCGGATGATCCCCGGCCTGCACGTGTTGTGCGGCGCACGGACGCCGGAGCAGGCCATCGACAACGCCGGTGCGCTCCACATCGCACTGGAAGGCGCCGACGCCGTCCAGATGAAGTGGGACGTGGACGCCATTTCCTGAGCAAAACCGCAGATATGAAACGAGCAGAGCCTCCACCGAAAGGTAGAGGCTCTGCTCGTTTCATATCTGGATTCTTTGTGATAAACCGGAATTTATCTAACTTTTCCTTGAAAGCCTAAATTCTTCAAAGCATCTTCTCCAAACTTTGCAAAGTCACCTTCTGCACCAAAAGAAAAGAAAGCTTCTTTACCACCAGTGGCAATAATATCTGCACTCTGATACCCCTGATACTCGGATAACATAATTACTAAACTGGCATAACTTCCTGTTCGTAAAAACCAGTTTTCAAAAATTAATAGTAGTGTTTTGGTGTCTCCCAATTCACGTATAATTTCGTCTTTGAATTCCACATCGGAGAACTTACGTTTATCAAATTCTTCTTTGATTTTATTTTTGATTTCATCTAATTCATATCGTTTTTTAGCATACATTTCGACTTTCTTGCTTGCCATTGAAAACGCTCCTTTCAAATTCCGATTTGCCGACCTCACCCATTCTCTTTCCAGAACAGTCCGCCGCTGGTCTGGAAGAGCAGCCACGGATTCACGCTCTTGCTGCCGAGCTTGAAGTCCATGGTCAGGTCTTCGCCCAATGCGCCCACGGCCTGCCCGCGCTCCACGCTCTGGCCCTCGCTCACCGAGAGAGCATCCAGCCCGTAGAGGTAGCTGCGCATCCCGCAGCCGTGGTCGATGACGACGGTATTGCCGGTGAGGGCAAGGTTCCGGGCCAGCACCACGACGCCGTTGGCGGGGGCGCGGCAGGGGTCGCCCGGGATGGTGTAGAGTTTCGTGGAGTTCGATTTGCTGCCCTGCTTGCCGCCGGTGACTTTGGTCTGGCCGAAGTCCACGAGGGTCATGTAATCCTCCGCCGGGCAGGCGAAGCCGCCGCTCCACAGCTTTTCGCGGGCGGGCTGCTCATAGAGGGGCCAGATGACATTGCGGAACTCGGTGTTGGCAGCTTCGGAGGCTTCCGGTTCGGCTTCGATCTCAACCGTGCCGAAGTCCTTCGGGATGACGGTGATGTTCTTCACCACCGTCTCGCCGCCCACGGTAAAGGTCACTTCATGCGCACCGGCAGCGGCATTGTAGGCCGCCGGGATATAGGCGCGCCACCCGCTGCCCAGACGGACAGCCTGCACATTGCCGAGGTCTGTTTCCACCGTAGGGGCCGTCTCACCCACCATGCCGGTGAAAGCCGCGGCCACCGTGCCGCCCTGCTCCATCCGTTCGGCGGAAAGCTCCACCTCGGCGCTTGCCTGCAGCGTAAAGCGGAAAGAGTAATAATACCAACCGATGGGCTTCGCGGGCTTTTCGAGCCGGACGTCCTGCCGCAGCTCGCCGGTGCTGCCGCCCTCGAACTGGGTGGCCAGCATATTTTCCGGCAGACGCCAGACGGTCAGCTCGGCCTTATAGTCGCCGTTGGCCGGGAACAAAAAATCGTCGTAGGTGGCCGCAGTCCCCTCGAAGACCACATTGCCCGCGCTGTCGGTGATGGTCAGCGGGCCGTAGCTGTACCACTCGGGCAGAGCGAAGGCCGGGTGGGCGTCGTAGAGGACGCCAAGCTTCTGCACCGTGAGGGTGCGGGGGCTGGCGAAGACTTTATCCACCTGCCCGCCCAGCAGCGGCACCTGCCAGCACCAGCCGTTGGGCTCCAGCTCCTGCCCGGCGAACTGCACCTCAGACGCGGGCTTCGCGCCCTCCGAGGTGAACGAATAACTCACGCCCAGCACCGCCGCAAGCAGCACCACGACGCCCAGCGCGACGCCGATGAGCCATAACAAAAGCCGCTTCATATGTACTCTCCTTCTAAAGTTTGGGTGCAAGGCCCGGCTGCTAAAGAGCTGCAGGCGAAAACGCCTTACCTGCCCGGCCTGCCAATGGCTCTCCCCTTGGGAGCAACAATGATGACCGCCGCCAGTGGCGGAACCAGGGAATCATTGTTGGGGCCGCGGCCAGCAAGACGCAAGCGAAGCGCTGCGGATGCTGGGTGCCGCAACCCGTTTTTGGCGCGCAAGCGCCTGAGAGGGTATAAAAAGGCGCACCGGCACAGCCCTGTTACAGACTGCCGGTGCGCCCTCCATATCTTTGTTCCGTGTTCTGTTTCGGCCCGCGTTATTCGGCAGTATCCTCAGCGGGAGCAGCCTCTTCTGCGGCCTCGTCTTCGGCCTCAGCAGGCTCTTCCTCAACGGGGGCGGCGGTATCCTCGCCGAACAGCAGACGCTCGTACTCGTCCAGCTCCTTCTCACGGCGGCGCAGATAAACAGCCACAGCAGCCAGCGCACCAGCCACAGCAGCCAGCGTTGCGATAACAGCGATCAGACAGGATTTCTTCATAGGTTCAGCACACTCCTTTTTGGTCGAACCAGCGGTCCAGCTATTTTCAGCGGTCATTCCGCGGCACAGGCTCGGTCTATTCTGAAACTATTATACCCGGACTTCACGAAAATTACAACCAAAAAGGCAAAATTTTGCTTTTTTCAGAGTCCTAGCTTTTTCTTATACGCCTTGAATGCGCCGGGCAGGGTGTATTCGTTCTGCAGCTGTTCGCGGCTGGCCCAGACACAGCCCGTCGGAGCTTCCGCACTGCCGACGCAGACAGAATAGCCGCTCATCCGCCACTCGATGTGGCTGAAAATATGTTTTGCCGCCGGCAGAGGTTCGATGCCCTCACAGGCAAGGCCCAGCGCTTCCAGCCGGGCGCAGACTTCTTCGGCGCTGAGGGCTTCGCCCTCCCACAGAAGCGGCTGCCACAGACCGGCCAGCAGACCTTTTTGGGGCCGCTGCTGCAACAGGAAGCGCTCTTCGGCATCTTCGGCCAGCACTACCGTCACCGGCTCGATGCGCCGTGCTTTGGGCGCAGCCTTATGGGGCAGTTCCAGCGCCGTACCGGCCCTGCGGGCTTCACACAGAGACGCCAGCGGACACTGCTCACAGAGCGGTGCGCCGTTCGGCACACAGACCAGTGCGCCCAGCTCCATCAGAGCCTGGTTGTAGTCGCCCGCCTTCTCGGGGGGCTGATGCTCCATGACCCGGGCCGTAAAAGCTCGTTTTACCGCCGGTTCTGTAATAACGCCAGGGTCATTATACAGTCTGGAAAACACCCGCAGCACATTTCCGTCCACCGCCGGGACAGCCAGCCCGAAACTGATGGACGCGATGGCTCCCGCTGTGTAGTCCCCGATACCGGGCAGAGCGCGGAGGGCGTCGTAGTCGGCTGGCAGCTGCCCGCCGTACTGCTCACAGACGATGCGGGCCGCCTTTTGCAGGTTGCGCACCCGGCTGTAGTAGCCCAGCCCCTCCCAGAGCTTGTGGAGCTTTTCTTCTTCGCACGCCGCCAGCGCGGGAATGTCCGGCAGGGCGGCGAGGAAGCGCTCATAATAGGGCAGCGCCGCCGAGACGCGGGTCTGCTGCAGCATGATCTCGCTGAGCCAGACGTGGTAGGGGCTGGGGTCGGTGCGGAAAGGCAGGATGCGCTGGTTCTTGTAGAACCATTCCAGCAATGCCGGGGCGATGTTTTCCACTTGTTTTGCTCTCCTTGTTGAAAATAAAAGAAAACCTCTCAGTCAAAGCCTTCGGCTTTGCCAGCTCCCCTATCGAGGGGAGCCTCTGGCGAAAAGGGAAAGTTCCCGGTTCTGCCAAGGCCTCTCCTCGTTAGGAGAGGTGGCATCGCGCAGCGATGACGGAGAGGTTTCGTTACTGATTAGAAGCCGTAAGCCGTGCGGGGGAAGGGCAGCACGTCACGGATGTTCTGGATGCCCGTGAGGTACATGA
>ERZ833963.2793-NODE-2793-length-15569-cov-9.673456_pt1 | contig 15569 bp, 10 predicted proteins | sample MGYA00519693_ERZ833963 | MGnify/ENA primary metagenome ERZ833963 (study PRJEB31850, sample SAMEA3708748) | human gut metagenome | biome: human gut; feature: human-associated habitat; material: faeces | place: China | collected 2014 ... | reverse complement strand
CCGGCGATCAGCACGTTGAAGTTGCAGGCAAAGGCGTCCTCCAGCGGTGTCAGCTTGTAGAGCTTGGCCATCAGCTTGTCCGGGTCCACGCCCCGCTTCAGGTCGATGGCCAGCTTCAGGCCGGAGAGGTCGGTCTCATCCCGCATATCCGAGATTTCCTTCGCCTTGCCCGCCTTGATCAGCTCCGCCACCTTGTCCAGAATGGCCTCCACTGTGGTGGAGTAGGGGATCTCGTAAATTTCCAGCAGGTTCTGGTCCTTCACATAGCGGTACTTGGCCCGCACCCGGACGCTGCCCCGGCCCGTATTGTAAATGTCCCGAATGGCATCGGTGTCAAAGATTAGCTCGCCGCCGGTGGGAAAATCCGGGGCCAGCAGCGTCTCCGTCAGGTCGCAGTCCGGGTTTTTCAAATAGGCCACCGTAGTATCGCAGACCTCTTTCAGGTTAAAGCCGCAGAACTGGGAGGCCATACCCACGGCAATGCCGCTGTTGGCGGATACCAGAATATTGGGGAAGGTAGTGGGCAGCAGCGCCGGCTCCTTCATGGTGTTGTCATAGTTGTCCACGAAGTCCACAGTGTCACTGTCGATGTCCTTGAAGATCTCGCCGCAGATGGCGGAGAGCTTTGCCTCCGTGTACCGGGGGGCGGCCCAGGACATATCCCTGGAATAGGACTTACCAAAGTTGCCCTTGGAGTCCACAAAAGGCGTCAGCAAAGCGCCGTAGCCCTTGGAGAGACGCACCATCGTATCGTAGATGGCGGCATCGCCGTGGGGGTTTAGGCGCATGGTCTGGCCCACGATGTTGGCGGACTTCGTCCTTGCTCCCGTCAGCAGCCCCATTTTATACATGGTGTAGAGCAGCTTGCGGTGAGAGGGCTTGAAGCCGTCGATCTCCGGAATGGCCCGGGAGACGATGACGCTCATGGCATAGGGCATGTAGTTGGTCTCCAGCGTGTCGGTGATGGGCTGCTCCACCACCGCCGCCCGGAGGCCCATGACGTTGGGGTTGCTAACTGGATGCCGGGATCCTTCCGGCTGCTTCTTTTTCGGCATAATAAACGTTCCTTATTTTATCCACAAAAAAGTGGTGTTTTTGCCAGATAAATCGCTGAGCAACACGGCTTTGCCGTGCAGATGTCCCCTGTATGTTCCTTGCTTCACAAAGGAGCGTGGCGAACCGCCGCAGGGATGCAACGAGGTGCCGCTTTGCGGCACAGGAAGGCACGGCTTTGCCGTGGGGAATGCACCCCCCATTTTCTTTTTGAAACATCAAAAAGAAAATGCGCCGTGCGCGGTGGAAAAGAAAAAATGTCAGGGATGATTTGACCGGCAAAGCGGTCAAATCACCCGAAACGAGGGCTGGCTGTCACGGACTTCCGACCAAATCCGGAAGTCTCCTACCGGCTGTGCTAAACCTGTTCCGTCCGGCATTGCGTCCCCGCACCTGTAGGCACACCGCACATCAGGCTGCAAAACCGGACTGGCGTATTTCTGATCCCGCGCGTTCCGCTTCGCTACGCGCTGGCTGATTCCGCAAATGAGTATCAGCGGCAGCGGAAAGAGGGGCAGGGGGTGTCTTATTTGCACCCCGAAATCTGATGTTCCATCAGCACGGCGTACCGGGTTAGAGATTTACCGCACCCCGCCCGTGATTTAGTATGCACGCCTTCACCTGCATAAAAGTTCTCACAGAACACGTTTCCCCAACCTTGCACATAAGTGAAAGGTTGGAACAAACATTTTTTCTTTTCCACCGTGCACGGCGCATTTTCTTTTTGATGTCTCAAAAAGAAAATGGGGGGTGCATTCCGGCAGGCGAAGCCTGTATCCCTGCGGCGGTTCGCCGCATCCCGACAGGAACTGTCCCTTTGCGGGAGCAGCGAGAATGGCGGCACATTATGAAATATCCGCCAGATCCAAAAATCTTGCTCCGTTTTCCGCGATATGGTCCTTCCGGCCCTGGAGGTTATCCCCCAGCAGGAGGTCGAACACCTCCGCCGTCCGCTCCACATCCTCCGGCATGACCCGGATGAGCCGCCGGGTCTCCGGGTTCATGGTGGTGAGCCACATCATGTCGGGGTCGTTCTCACCAAGGCCCTTGGAGCGGTCGATCTTGTACTTCTTCCCCTCCAGAGCTTTGACAATATCCGCCTTCTCCTTGTCGGAATAGGCGAACCACGTCTTATCCCCGCAGTTGATCTCGAAAAGCGGCGTTTCCGCGATATACACATACCCCTGTTGGATCAGGGTAGGGGTCAGGCGGTAGAGCATGGTCAAAATCAGCGTCCGGATCTGGAAGCCGTCCACGTCGCCATCGGTGCAGATGACCACCTTGTTCCACCGGAGGTTGTTCAGATCGAAGGCTGCCAGATCCTTCACGTGCTTGTTCTGGATCTCCACGCCGCAGCCCAGCACCCGGATCAGGTCCGTGATGATCTCGCTCTTGAAGATCCGGGCGTAGTCCGCTTTCAGGCAGTTCAGGATCTTGCCCCGGACGGGCATAATGCCCTGGTACTCCGCGTCCCGGCTCAGCTTGACGCTGCCCAATGCGGAGTCGCCCTCCACGATGTAGATCTCCCGCTTCTCCACATCCTTGGACCGGCAGTCCACAAATTTCTGGACCCGGTTGGAGATGTCAATATTGCCGGAGAGCTTTTTCTTGATATTCAGCCGCTGCTTCTCCGCACTTTCCCGGCTGCGCTTGTTCACCAGCACCTGCTCGGCGATCTTCTCCGCATCGAAGTGGTTCTCGATGAAGTAAATCTCCAGATTCGTCCGCAGGAACTCCGTCATGGCCTCCTGCACGAACTTGTTGGTGATGGATTTTTTCGTCTGGTTCTCGTAGCTGGTCTGGGTAGAGAAGTTGTTGGAGACGAAGATCAGGCAGTCCTCAATATCCTGCCATGTGATCTTGCTTTCGTTTTTCTGATATTTGTTTTGATCCCGCAGGTACTTATCTACTGCGGAGACAAAAGCGCTTTTTGTTGCCTTTTCCGGCGCGCCGCCATGCTCTAGCCAGGAGGAGTTGTGGTAGTGCTCGATGACCTGCACCTTGTTGGAAAAGCAGCAGGCGGCAGAGAGCTTCACCTTGTACTCCGGCTTGTCCGCCCGGTCCCGGCCCCGCTTTTCCGCCTGCCAGAACACCGGGGCGGTCAGTGCGCCCTCTCCGGCCAGCTCCGCCACATAGTCCTGGATGCCGTGCTCGTAAACGAAATCCTCCTCAGGCGGAGAGCCGTCCTCCTGCTGATCCCGGAACTTGAAGGTAATCCCCTCATTCACCACTGCTTGACGGCGCAGCACATCCGTGAAGTATTCCGCCGGGATGGCAATGTCGGTAAACACATCCAGATCCGGCAGCCAGCGGGTGCGTGTGCCGGTCTTTTTCACCTGAGACTTGGGCAGGGGCGTCTTTTCCAGCCCTCCCACGATCTCGCCCCGCTCAAAGTGGAGCTTGTACTCAAAGCCGTCCCGCCAGACGGTGACGTCCATGTAGCGGGAGGCGTACTGGGTGGCACAGGCACCCAGACCGTTGAGGCCCAGAGAGTATTCATAGTTGTCACCGGTGAGGTTATCATACTTGCCGCCGGCGTACAGCTCGCAGTACACCAGCTCCCAGTTGTAGCGCTGTTCCTTTTCGTTCCAGTCCACAGGGCAGCCGCGGCCCATATCCTCCACCTGAATAGAGCGGTCATTGTACCGCGTCACGGTGATGACCCGGCCGTGGCCCTCCCGGGCCTCGTCGATGGAGTTGGAGAGAATCTCAAAAACCGCGTGTTCGCAGCCGTCCAGACCGTCGGAGCCAAAAATGACACCGGGCCGTTTCCGGACCCGGTCCGCGCCTTTCAGAGACGAGATGCTGTCATTGCCATAATCCTGTTTTTTAGTCGCCATAGTTCCTCCAAGAGGGCATTTCCCCGTTTATCAGGGAACATTCTGCCATTTTCATATTGAGTTGATTATAGCATATCCCCGTCCTGACTGCAAGCGTCCTCCGCTGTTCCCCGTTTTTTTGTCAGAAAGAGTGCCGTTTCACTCAGAAAGGTTGTTGCGTAATTTTTTACATAACAGCCGGTCACCCGGTATTTTCCCCAGTTCCAAAGGGTTCTTCACATTTTCCACAGCTTTTTCCACATCGTTATGTAACCCTGTTAAAGCGAAAAAAGTTCATAAATTTTACATGGCTTATACAAGAAAGAAGCCCTGATGATATGCCGCCTGTTTGCGGCCGCTTTCTTTCCGCTCTTAAATATTGGGACGGTCTATCCAATTCTCTCTTTGCACAAAAAAGCTCTGACGCGGCATAAAGCCGCGTCAGAGCCGACGATGTACTTTATAGATGTACTTTATAAAACAAATCAGACGTAGTTGCAGACCCGGGCAATAGCGGTCTCAACAAAGCCCAGTGCTTCCGCCTTGGTCTGCTTGCCGCAGGCGGTCTCTACCACCATATTCAGCAGATCAGTACCCAGCTGCTCCACCGTCTTCTCCCCGTAGATCAGAGGAGCTGCGCAGAAGTCGATGTTATCCTCCATATTGGCAAAAGTGATCTTATTGCCCGTGACCTTCACCACAGGAGCAATGGGATGGCCCACCGGTGAACCCCGGCCGCTGGAGAACACAATGACCTGTGCACCGCCGGCCACCATGGCCGCCACGGAGGCGGGGTCATTGCCCGGCGTGTCCATGATGACCAGGCCCTGCTTGCTCTCGACCTGTTTGGCGTAATCATATACAGCATTGATGGGGCTGTGGCCACCCTTGTGGATGCAGCCCAGAGACTTCTCCTCCAGCGTGGTGATGCCGCCGGCCTTGTTGCCCGGAGAGGGGTTGCCCTGGCGGACATCTTCGCCGACAGCGTGGAAGTGCGCCTCAAAGCGGCTGGTGATCTCATAGATGCGATCGTGGACTTCCTTGTTGATAGCACGGCGAGCCAGAATGTGCTCAGCGCCAATGAACTCGGAGGTCTCGGAGAGAATGCTGGTACCGCCTGCCTGCACCACCAGATCGCTCATAGCGCCGATGGCGGGGTTGGCAGCAAGGCCGCTGGTAGGATCGGAGCCGCCGCATTCCGTGCCGACAATCAGTTCGGACAGGGGGAACTCCTCCTTCTGGAGCATGGAGGCTTCAGCCACCATCTCCTTGGCATAACGAACGGCGATCTCAACAGCCTTGAGGGTTCCGCCCACTTCCTGAATGATGACCTGCTTGAGGGGTTTGTTGGTGCGCTCCTCAATGGCCTTGACCACCAGGTCCATCTGGCAGTTTTCGCAGCCCAGAGACACCACCACAGTACCGTAGATATTGGGGTTGGCGGCATAGCCGGCCATTACATCCATAGTGAACTGCTGGTCAGGGGCCACCTGAGAGCAGCCCTGCTGGTTATTGAAGCTGATAGCGCCCTCGACCTGCTGTGCAATGATGCGGGCCGTGTCTGTGGCGCAAACGCTGGCGGGCAGGATCAGTACTCGGTTACGCACGCCAACCCGTCCGTCAGGACGGCGATATCCGTAAAAAGTCATATTCTGTATCCTCCCTTACTCCATCCCGCGGCGATCTTCTTTCATGCTCTCAACATTGTGAACATGAACATGAGCGCCCTCGGGGATCTGTTCCGTGGCCACACCGATGTGTTCGCCATACTTCACCACAGGCTCACCCTTTTCGATGGTCCGGGTAGCCAGCTTATGATAAATGGTAATATCTTCCGTGGCTTTCAGAGATACAGTCTTTCCCTCTTTGAGATAGGTAACGGTATCCCCTGCGGCAATCGGCTCAATGGCAACGGCCACATTGTCTTTGGGGTCAATAATCATTGCATTTTGCATGTATAATTCCTCCTTCATATTATGGGGCCGGGTATGCTTACAGGGGGATCACCAGGGCGCCGATCAGAGCCAGCACGAAAATGCACACAGAGGAGATAAAGGAGCCCAGGGTGTAGGTCTTCAGACCGCCGGTCACGGTCAGGCCGGACATATTGGTGGCCACCCAGAAGCCGGAGTCATTGACATGGCCGATGGAGTTGCCGCCGGACAGGCAGGCCAGCGCGATCCACACGGGATGGCAGCCGATGGCGGGAGCGATGGTTGCCATGATGCCCATAGAGGTCATGCCGGCCACGGTGCCGGAGCCCTGCGCCACACGGAAGATCATGCCAATGAAGTAGGCCAGGAACATGGCAGGGATGACGGAGGTGGTATCGGTGCCCAGCAGGCTCACGATGGCATTGCCAATGCCGGTAGCGGTGATGACAGAGGAGAAAGAGCCGCCTGCACCGGTGATCAGCAGCACCACGCCGGCACTCTTCAGTGCCTCACCGGCAGACTTCTCCAGATTTTCGCGGCCGATGTAAGGCAGGCTCACCAGATAAGCACCCAGAGTGCCCAGAGTCATGGCAACCAGCTTGTTGCCCAGGAAGCTGCAGATCAGAGGCTCCTCGTCAAACACAGCGGTGCCCAGAGTGCCGAACAGGATGCACACCACGGGGATCACAACAGGCAGCAGCGCCATGCCGAAGGAGGGGCGGGCCTTAGCGTCATTCTGGGCAGCACGGGCAGCCACCAGCTCATTGACAACGTTGGAGCTGTGGTTCACGTCCTTTTCCTCGTTCCAAATGCCGCGGTTGTGGATCTTAACATAGATGAAGTCAGACACCAGAACGGTGATAAAACCGACAACCAGACCGACGATCATCATGATGCCCAGATCAAAGCCAAAGATATCGGCGGCAGCCAGGGGGTTGGGCGTGGGAGGCACCACGCAGTGAGCGGTGGTGGCGCCGATGGTCAGACAGCCGGTGACATAGCACATCTTCATATCGATCTTGGCGGCAATGGTAATGCCGATGGGAATCAGAATGATGAAGGTAACATCAAAGAACACAGGGATGGACAGCACGAAGCCGGCCAGGCTCAGGCCCCAGATGGAGCGCTTTTCAGGGAAAGCGGAAACCAGCTTGTCGGCGATGATGTCGGCAGCGCCGCTGTCACTCATCAGCTGGCCCAGGATGGTGCCGAAGCCGACAGGCAGGCCGATGCTGGTCATCATGCTGCCGAAGCCGGAGGAGATGGTGTCCATTGTAGTCATCAGGTCGAGGCCGCCGGCCACACCCATGAACAGGCTAGCCAGAACCATGCCGATGGAAGCATTGAGTTTGAGGACGATGATGCAGAACAGGATGATTGCGATTGCGATCACCAGTGCTACGATCAGCATTGCGGGAGATACCATAGAGTCAGTTCCTTTCTTTTTTTGCGTTTCTTGCACTACTATTTAAAACCAGAGCTTTCCGGCGGTCCGCCTGTTCACGGCAGGCCTCCGGCAGCTCGGATTTTTCAGAACAGGTTGCCGTTTTCGTCAAAGGGCAGGTCATAGGGCTCCGTGAGAACCTCAAAGTTGGGGTTGTTCTCCACCAAAGGCAGCATACCCTCAGAAATCTCGATGACACCGATATGGGCGGTGTTGGGGATGCGGATCATCTTCATGTGGTCATGATCCTCTGCCTCGGGGCAGCACATCAGGGCCAGCTGTAAAGCTTCCCGGTCATTGTCCATGATCATGGGGATCTTCATCAGATGCAGGAAGGTGTTGGTCACGCCGGTGGGATAGGTCATCTCCAGCTTCATCTTGTTGAACAGACGGCGGGTGGTGACCTCCGCCAGGCCGATGCCCTGTGCATTGCCGTGGGTCTCGTCGGTCAGGTCCAGGATGACGCACTTCTCCGCCTGAATACCGCCGGAGCAGTACTTGGGCTGGACAAAGCGGCCGGACACGTTGGGGTCCATGCCGTCGCCGGAGATGTTCTTGCCGATCTTATCCACCACCAGCACGTCGCACTTGTCAAACAGCAGGTGGGCGATGGTCTTGTAGGAGATCTCCTTGAGCTTGGGTTCCTCGCTGATGATCTCCTCCGGGCTCAGGCCCTTGATGAGATAGGTATCATCATAGGCATTTTCAATGATGGCGATGCCGCCCAGAACCGGTGCGTTTTCCAGGATCGTCCGGCCGTACTCCTCCACCAGCTCATGCATGATGGCAGGACTCTGATGATGGATGCTCTCAGCGCCCTTCTGCTTGCCAAGGCCGATGGCCATCATCTTCATCAGGCCGCTTTCATAGGGACCGCGGAAGGAGGTATGGGGCTTGATGCGGTTGAAGAGGATGATGCCGTCCGCCTCAGAGGCGTTCTTGTCCATGAACACCGGCTGGTGACGCATGCCGGAAATGCCGATCTGCACCGTCTCCATGGAACTCTTCACAGGGCAGCCCATGGCTTCCTCAGTGACGCCGTAGTCCTTGAGGATCTGGAGCTGGCCCTCGGCGGTAGCGCCGCCGTGGCTACCCATAGCCGCCACAATGTAAGGCTCGGCACCCTTGGATTTGACAAAGTCCACAATGGCACGGGCCATCACGGCATTGTGATTGATGCCGCGGCTGCCGCAGGTAATGGCGATCTTCTGACCGGGCTGGATCTTGCCGCCGATCTCAGGGCGATCCAGCTCCCGGGTGATGATGCCAGGAATATCGCTCTCAGGGATGCAGGTCTTGTCGAAGTTCTGGCGAACCTTGACCATCTTGGGGATCGGTGTGTCTTTGATCAGGTTGGTAATGGTTTCCATGTCTTGCTCCTCTCTCGCCGCCGCAGGCGGCATATCGTATCAACAAGTATACAGATTTTTAATTTGAAAACGGATGCCGTGGGCTGTTCCCCCCAACACCGTGCCCGTCAAGATCATAGCTGGCAGCACCCGATTCCAGTGCCCCGGGATACGCCAGGCTCTAGCGGCGATGCGTTCCATACTTGCTCTGTTGGTCTCCACTCGTGCTGTATATGTTTTTCCGTTCCGTGCACGTGCACGAGTCAATGTAAAAAGAAAAGCGAAACAATATCGCTCATTAACACTGTTAGTATAATCTGTGTCCGTTTTTTTTGCAATTATAAGATATGACAAAAAAATAACAATTTTTTGTAGAATTTGAAAAATGCCACGCAATACATCTACCGGTTCAGCTCTGCAAAAATTCAATGCAAGGCCGCAGGCTGCATGGTCGGTCGCAGTTGTCACCTCCCCGTTTTCAGGAAAGGTGAATCCGACGCACAGATCCGCCAAGACATCCCCACGTCAAAGGAGTTCGGTTCAGATATGCAATTTTCCCCCCGCCGATCATTTCAACAGCATCAGGATCACGCCGTAGATCGCCGATGCCAGTGTCCCGAAGGTGATGACCGGCCCGGCCACGGTGAACATCTTCGCCGCCATACCGGTGACGAATCCCTCGGACTTGAAATCCAGTGCCGGTGAGGTCACTGCGTTGGAAAAGCCGGTAATGGGCACCAGCGTTCCCGCGCCGCCGAAGCGGGCCAGCTTGTTGTAGAGATTCAGTCCCGTCAGCAATGAGGACAGGGCCACCAGTGTGCAGGAGGTGGCTGTGCCCGCGTCCTCCTCGGACAGGCCCAGAGATATCCAGCCGTCCAGAACGGCCTGTCCCAGAGCGCAGATGGCCCCACCCACGAGAAAGGCCAGACACACGTCCTTCCCCAAGGGGGACTTTTTCATTTTCCGCTGCACATACTGTTGGTATTCCCGGGGCGTCATATCCATAGGGCGACCTCTTTTCACAAGTTTTCCATAGTTTCCCCATTCCGGCGAAAAGTATGTGAAATTTCTTGCAATGCAGTCTGAAAAGCGGTAAACTGTTGACCATGATTCCAAAAGGAGGGCATTTTTATGAAAACCGTCCGGCCGCTGGGGCTGTACATCCACATCCCCTTCTGCAAGGCCAAATGCGTCTACTGCGACTTCTACTCCCTGCCCCATGGCGAGGACCGCATGGACGCCTATACCGACGCCCTCTGCGCCCATTTGACAGAAGCCGCGCCGCTGGCCGCGTCTCACACAGTGGATACCGTATACTTCGGCGGCGGCACTCCCAGCTATTTAGGAGAAAAGCGCCTGTGCAAAATTTTAAAGGTCATTGAAAAGCGTTATCAAGTGGCCCGCGACGCGGAGATCACTCTGGAGGCCAACCCGGACTCCGCCGGGGATTGGAAAGCTCTCCGCGCCCTGCGGCGCTGCGGCTTCAACCGGATCTCCTTGGGGATGCAGTCCGCCTGCGACGAGGAACTGCGAACCATCGGCCGGGTCCACACCATGGAGCAGGTCCAACAGGCGGTGGAGGCTGCCCGGAAAGCCAAGATTCAAAATCTGTCGCTGGACCTCATTTATGGTCTGCCCCACCAGACGCAGGAGCGATGGATGGAAAATCTCGCCGCTGCCGTAGCTCTGAACCCGGAGCATCTGAGCTGCTACGGCCTGAAGGTAGAGGAAGGGACGCCTCTCTTTGCCATGAAGGACACCGCCGGTCTGCCAGGAGACGAGGAACAGGCGGATATGTACCTGCAAACCGTGGAATTTTTGAAGCAGTACGGCTATGGGCAGTACGAAATTTCCAACTTCGCCAAGCCGGGCCGGGAATCCCGGCATAACCTGAAATATTGGAAGCTTCAGGAATACGCCGGCTTCGGCCCCGGCGCCCACAGCGATTTCGGCGGCGTCCGGTATGCCTACGAAAAAGACTTGGACGCCTACATCGCCGCCGCACACGGCGGACAGTTCCGCTTTTCCGAGAACACCGTCATCCCGCCCAGAGACCGGGACGTGGAGTGGGTGATGCTGGGTGCGCGACTAATCTCCGGTCTGGATCCCAAGGATTACGAAGCCCAGTTCCGGCGCCGGTTTGATCCGATTTTCCTGCCGTTTCTGCAAAAGTGCGAGATCGCCGGCTATGCTGTGTCGGAAAACGGTGTGTGGCATCTGACCCCCAAGGGCTTTTTAGTATCCAACCAGATCATCGGCGGGCTGCTGGATGCTCAGGCTGCGGAAAAGCAGCGCCGGGCAGACGCGGCGGCCCGGGGCGATTTCCGGGTCAATCTGGACTGACCCGCAGCCAAACGGCACTGCCGATCCTATGAAAGGATGATTTTCTATGTACGTTTACACGCCGGGGCAGTGGGCCCTGCTGTTCTTCTTCTATTGCTTCTGCGGCTGGGTCTGGGAATCCTGTTATGTCTCCGCCAAGCAGCGTCATTGGGTGAACCGGGGCTTTCTCCATGGGCCGCTGCTGCCGATCTATGGCTCCGGGGCCATCATCATTCTGTTTGCCACCCTGCCGGTGGCGGACAACTTCTGGCTGGTCTATTTTCTGGGTATGCTGGCCGCTACGGCGCTGGAATATGTGGTAGGCGCCGTAATGGAGCAGCTTTTCAAGGTCCGCTACTGGGATTACACCAAGCAGCCCTTTAACCTCCACGGCTACATCTGCCTGACCAGTTCTATCGCCTGGGGCTTTTTCTCCGATCTGCTGATCTATATCATCCATCCCCCCATCGACAAGCTGCTCCATAAGCTCCCAGCCCTGCTGGTGAATCCTCTGGCCGCAGTGATCGCCGTGCTGTTCATCATGGATACGGTAAAGTCCACCAAGGCCGCCATCGACCTGCGGGAGGTCCTTACCAAGCTTACCGAGGAAAACGCAGAGCTGCGGCGGCTGGCCAAAAAGGCCGAGGCCGCCCAGGCCCGCACTGCCGAGGAACTGCAGGCTTTCCGGGAAAAGACCTCTCTGGACAGATACCTGCTGCAGTCCTATCTGGCTGACGAGCTGGAAGCCCACCGCACCGCCAAGCAGGTCCGGAAGCAGCGCCGCCGGGCGGCTCTGGAAAACGCCTTCCGCCGCCGGGTGGAATCCAAGCTGGAAATCCTGGCCAATATCGCCCAGGCTTTGGAAAAGACCCGCGCCGCGCTGGACGATGGCATCGACGAACCCGGCGAGCAGGAGCTTGCCAAGCATCGGGAGGAGCTGGACGCCCTCATCGCTGCCGTCCGCCAGAGAGAAGCGCAGGTCCGCACCCGCTCCATCCAGCGCTATGAAACCGCTTTGCGGGTCCTCCGGGCCAACCCCTCCGCCAAGGCTAAGGCGGAACTGGGTGAAGCCTTTGACTCCCTGCGGAAGCTCTTGGAAAAATGAGCCAATATTTGACAGGCGTTCCCGGATGGAACGCCTGTGAGGCTGTCGATAAAGTGATAAATTTTCCGCGACGGTAAGGAAGGGTGTGCGCGGGAAACCCAAGAAGGGTGTCCCGCGCCATTAAAATCCTAAGTTTTCAGAACTTTTATGAAGTTCTGAAAACTTGCTCAGCGGGGAGAAAAGACTTTTTCGACACGCTGGCAGGCGTTCCCGGATGGAACGCCTGTTTTTTATGTTCGCCGCCGTATAAAGTTCAGGTCCGGGGACATACTACCTGACGGCGTAAGCCAAAATTTTTCTCATGCAGGAGGAACGAATCATGAAGGACTGCACCAACGGCGGCTGCCAGTGCACCCCCAATCAGAGCATCAGCTGCACCGTCAACAACTGCGCGCACCACTGCCAGGACTCCAATTACTGCGGCCTGACCTCCATTCGGGTCGGCACTCACGAGGCTAACCCCACCGAGATCAAGTGCACCGACTGCCAGAGCTTTGAGCTGAAATAACGGCTCCCTCCCCTCCGCCGCCGGGCCAAAAATCCTTTGACCCACCGGCGGAGGTCCGTACATATGAGAAAGGAAGGTGGCGTGATGGCTTCAAAATGGCCCGCCCGGATCGCCGGCGGTGCAGCTGGTCTTGCCAACGGTCTGTTCGGTGGGGGCGGCGGTATGGTATTTCTCCCCATTCTCTCCCGTTGGGGCAATCTGAAGTCCCGGCAGCTCTATGCCACCTGTGTGGCGGTCATTTTCCCGGTGTGCGCCGTGTCCGCCGCCATGTACCTCTGGCGGGGCGGGATGAATTGGGCCTCCGCCCTGCCCTATCTGGCGGGTGGGCTGCTGGGGGGCTGGCTGGGCGGAAAGCTCTACGGCAGAGTGTCCGCCAAAGTTTTGAAGTGGATCTTCGCCGCCTTTCTCTTTTACGCGGGGGTGAGGTATCTGCTGTGACGGACTGGCTGCTCCCCTTTCTCTGCGGGCTGGGGGCTGCGGTGATCTCCGCGTGGGGCGTGGGCGGCGGAACGCTGCTGCTGTTGGTGATGACACTGTTTTTAGGCGTGGACCAGCGAATGGCCCAGGGCATCAACCTGCTGTTCTTCCTGCCCACAGCCATTTCCGCCCTGCTGTGCCACTGGCAGAAGGGATATCTGGATACACCCACATGGAAGGCCGCCGTCCCCGTGGCTGTCCCGGCGGCACTTGCAGGAGCATGGATCGCCACAGCGGTGGATGTGGACCTGCTGCGCCGCCCCTTCGGTATCTACCTGCTGCTCTCCGGTCTTTCGCTGATTTTCCCCCAAAAGGATCATAAAACCCCCGGCGGCTGAACTCAGCCGCCGGGGGTCATTCGTTTCATTTAGAGGGGATCATTTTTCCACGGCCTCGGTCAGTTCCAGCGTCACCGTCAGGATCTCGCCGCGGCGCCAAAGGGTCAACGTCATCTCGTCGCCCACATGGTGCTGCCACCGGGCCCGCAGCAGATCCGCACTGCTGAGGGTCTCCTTGCCGTCCGCCGCCAGAAGATAATCCCCGGCCCGGACGCCGGCCCGGTCCGCCGCGCCGCCTGCCGTGACCTCCTTCACCTGAATGCCCCACAGGTGCTCCGCCAGCTGGTCCGGCACTTGCAGAACGGAAACGCCCAGCAGCGGCTCCGGCTGGGGCTCGCCGTAGATCAGCAGATCATTGACCACCCGCTCTGCCTGCACGGAGGGAATGGCAAAGCCAAGACCCTCCACCGTGGAATATCGGGCATACAGCTTCATAAAGTTGATACCCACTACCTGCCCGTAACTGTCGATGAGCGGGCCGCCGGAGTTGCCGTTGTTCAGCGCCGCATTGGTCTGGATCAGCGGCATGGAGGTCCGGCTGGTAAGCTGGATCTCCCGGTTGACGGAGGAAACGATACCATCCGTGAAGGTGCCGCCCATCTCAATGTCCAGGGGCGTACCGATGGCGTACACAGGGTCGCCTACGGACAAAGCGTCGGAATTTCCGAATTCCGCAAAGGGAAGAGCCTCCTCCGCATTGATCTTCAGCACCGCCAGATCGTACCCGGCGTCGCTGGCGATATACTTCGCCGCATAGGGCCGTCCTCCGGACAGCAGCACCGTGCAGCTCTTGCCCCCGGCCACTACATGGTGGTTGGTGAGGATATAGCCATCCTCCCGGAAGATCACGCCGGTACCCACAGACATCCGGCCGCCGTCCAGGTCCACCGCCACCGTGACCACGGCGCCGCTTACCTTCCGGTAAACCTCCTGAGCCGAAAGCGCATGACTGCGGTCCTTCGCCAGATCCAGACGGGCGTCTGCATCCGGTTCCACAGTGGGAATGGTAATGGGGGCATCCTCATCCTCCTGATCCTGGTCGTAGTAGTAATAATCATCCTCGCCCCAGTCATCGGGCATTTGCAGTTCCCATATCAGCCATTGCACCCCCGCCGCCAGCAGAGCGATTACCGCCGCTATGGCCAGAAGGATCAACAGCCCCTTCCACACCCGGCGCTTTTTCCTCCGAGATCTGGGCGTTGGCTCTGTGGGTACAGGCTCCACGGCCCCCGGCAAAGGCCGGGAATAGGTCTCCACGATCTCCGCGGGGAAATCTCTGCTGTATTCCTCGATGACTTCTCCCCGCGTCTGCAGGGTCCTGCGCTCGCTCATAGTACCTCTTTACTCCACCCGCAGAGAAAACGTGAAGGTGGTCACGCCGTTCTCGCTGGTGACATTGATTTCTTCCTTGTGCTGCTGCAAAATGGTCTTGACGATATACAGGCCCAAGCCATAGCCGTCCTTATCCTCGCTGCGGGACTTGTCGCTTTTGTGGAACCGCTCAAACAGCAGCGGCAGCTCCTCCGCCGGGATGGTCTCGCCCACGTTCCGGACAGTGATCCGGGCCTTGCCGTCCATCATGGCCACACCCAGGTAGAGGGTGGAGCCTTCCCGCGCGAATTTGGCAGCGTTTTCCAGCAGATTGTAAATAACCTGGGTGATCATATCGTTGTCGCCCAGCACCAAAATTGGCTCATCGGGAATATCCGCTTCCACATCCAGATGCCGGTCATTGATCTTCTTCTCCATGGAGATCAGCACCCGGCGCATAGACTCGCACACGTCGAAATGATTGCCGTTGCGCAGGGGATCGATGGCCTGCAGCTGGCTGACGTCCAGCATCCGCCGCACCAGGCGGCTGAGACGGCGGCTCTCGTTGGCGATGATCCGCAGATACTGCTTTTCATTCTCAGGCGGGATGGTACCGTCCAAAATGCCGTCCGTATACCCGGCGATGGTGGTCATAGGGGTTTTCAGCTCGTGGGAGATGTTGGCGATGAACTCCCGGCGCTGACGCTCCGTCTGCTGCAAGGACTCTGCCATATTATTAAAGGAAGCCGCCAGCTCGCCGATCTCGTCCTCCCGGCCGTAGTCATTCATGCGAACGTCAAAATCACCGTCGGCATACTGCCGGGTGGCGGCGGCCATCTCCCGGATGGGCTTGATCTGCCGCATGGTGGTGATGGAGGACGCCATAAAGGAGATCATCAGCACCACGAA
>ERZ833963.2771-NODE-2771-length-15742-cov-2.275196_pt1 | contig 15742 bp, 14 predicted proteins | sample MGYA00519693_ERZ833963 | MGnify/ENA primary metagenome ERZ833963 (study PRJEB31850, sample SAMEA3708748) | human gut metagenome | biome: human gut; feature: human-associated habitat; material: faeces | place: China | collected 2014 ... | reverse complement strand
GATTTTTTTCCGGCTAAACTTAGAATCAAGAATGATGAATATAAATTTTTCCTTGGAAAAATCAAATTAACTGCTAAATTAGTAGATATAGAAAAATCAAATTTTTATGAAATAGATGGAGAGAAGTTTATTGATTATCCACCTGTATTTTTAGGAAATATATCTGGTTTTGAGTTTTGTGCAAAAGATATAAATGATGATTTAATTTGGGCTTTTTCTGATAAATTCAAAGAGTTAGTTGTTAGTAATAATTTGAAGATGGAATTTCTTCCTCTAACATGAAAGACTCTGTAAGTAAGTTATAGCAAACCGTAGCCCGTACGAAACCTCCGAGCCTGACTTAGGGCATGAGCGGTACGCACGTACGCGGTTTCGCCTGTCTAAACCATATCAACGAAGACGAGAAACCCGCCAACAAACCCACTACTTCCACTGCGAACAAATCGGTATCCCTAGGGAGATGACCGATAAGGACGGCAACCTCTTATGGTTCGGCAACTACACCGGCTGGGGGCGGCTGAAAGATGAAACCAAGGTAACGGATAGCGCATACCAACCCTTCCGCCTGCAAAACCAGTATGCCGACCGTGAGAAGGGGCTGCATTACAACTTCTTCAGGTATTACGAGCCTGATGCGGGTAGGTTTGTGAATCAGGATCCGATTGGGTTAGAAGGTGGAGATAATATTTATTTATTCTCCCCTAACATACAAAGCTGGATAGCTCCATTAGGACTATTATCATGGAATACTGCTAGAAAACAATTTTGGAAAGCAGAAGCAAAAAAAGAAAGGGACCGTATAGCTAAAGAAAAAGCTAAAAATCCTGGTTCAAGTCCAAAATGTAAATATTCTGAACGTAATTTAAAAAGGATGGAGAAAGGTAAAGCACCACGAATAAAAGTTAGAATTCGAACAAGAAGAGGAATTGAAGAACGCAATGTGTCATTAGAACTACATCACACTTACTTACCACAAAGATTAGGTTCAAATAAAGCTCATGAAGCTTGGAACTTATCTATTGCAACACCATGGGCTCATGCCGCAATGGACCCATTCCGACACACAGGTAGTGTATTATTAAAAATTTTGAAAGGAACCAGCATATGGTAACAGGATTAGAAATCAAAAATTTAATTCAATCTCATGAATACAAAAGGTTATTAGATAAGGCTGAATATGAATATGGAATTAAAATTTATGACAATGACGAAAGTATTTCACAAGAATGTAATTCTGTTGCTAATGAAATTAATAAATCAGGATTAACACCTGAGTTAATATTAGATTTTATTATTGAAAACGATAAATTAGTTTTTAATTACTCAAAATTAAAAATATCAAAATTGTCAGAAGATTACTGTGACTTTGAGGAAGATGAAGAAGATAGTGATGATATTATATTAATTGGTCAGGCTAAGACTTTCCTCATTGTAAACTCTATAGAAATTTTACTATTGAGAAAATCAGAAAAAGATTTAATAAATTTTTTGAAAGCAATTAAGATTCCTTCTTATAAAAAATATGCAAAAGAGTTATTTGAATTTTACCAAGAGAGCCTAAAGATATATTAAAACTTTTACTACTCTATCTGTATTTTGATATCTTTTTATATCTCCTGACAAGCATAGACTGTGTTAAACCCCAACAGTGTAGTAAGGTCGTCTGAAATTTTTCAGACGACCTCCCTTTTATATGTCCCTAAAAAAGCGAACAGATTTGGTTCAGCAAAAATCCGGACGGCCATTACGTCATTGAAACCAATTGATAATATAGCTGCAAGTAAAATTATGCCGTTGTTCGGAGAGTTTGGATTAGGGACACAGTATGAATTACTAAAATCTGTTAAATCATATAGCATCTGGGCATCTGGAAGAGGTAAAATAGGAAAATGTTAAAAATTAATGAATTGAATTCATATCTTAAAAATAAAGGAGTACCAGAAGATAGTTACTCAATCAATGAAGTAAATGATGAATCATTATGTATTGTTGAAGATAATAAAAAATGGCATATATTCTATTCTGAAAGAGGATTGAGAACTGAAGAATATTGTTACCAAGATGAACATTTGGCAATTCTATATTTTATAAATCGGTTATCAAAAATGTTAAAGTGTTCTTTAGAATGAAAAAAGCAAACTGTAGCCTGTATGAAACTTTTAATTATGGTATCCAAATTTCTCTCTTGTTGGTCACACCACAAACTACGGCTACAACGCCCAATGGCTGCCCGAAACCTAAGTGAAATGGCGCAATCTGTCCATAACAAAGTGTTGACGTTGCTGGTAGTGTATATGATTAACGAAAGGATGAGTTATGAATATAGAATTACATATTGAAAAAGTACAATCTCTTTTAGATCAAATGGATCTACAAAAGAAATGTAAATTTGCGGCTTGGTGCTGTAATGCACTGCTCATTGAGAAAAAAATAAATGAAAATATGACTAAAATAACTAATTCAAATGTGAACTACCAACTCTGTGATGCTATCATTAAAGCTGGTTGGTATGATTTCTCTCAAATAAATATTGGAATCTCTCAAAAAGCTATAGAAGATATAAATTGGGATGATGATGATCCATTAAATGATATGGTAGAAACACAAGGAACTATAGAATTATTAGCTTCGATTCGAAATATGTTACTAGGTATACAACAAAAATCATCTGATAGTTATTATTTTGCTGCATGTGCTGAAAACGTAATTAACTGGAAAGATGCTTTAGCGAATTTCCCATACTCCGAAGATGGCGAAATAGAGGGCGAAAATTTAAAACGTGAATATGAAATTCAATTGTTATTTTTAGATGATTTAAGAAATAGTATAATTACCTTACAGGATATTAAAAAATATAGATAAATGGATGCAAGCCTGAGTAGCCTATTTAGAAAGATAGGAGTTAAATCAATGGAGCCTAAAGAATTAACATCTGGAATTTTACTGGAAAGTGTTTTGGAATGTACAAGTTTTGTAGTAAATGAGGTGCCAAATTTATACAGTGCAGTAATAGAGAGATTAAATCAAGACGATGAAGTATTCTTTATGAATTTTGTTGAAGATGAGGATGGTCAGGATGATTATTATGGATATGTCTATAATAAAACAAATGGAAAAATCTACGAATATGCGTTCCATGATGATAAATTAGTGAAAAATAGGAAGTTGTCTTTTATTGAAAAGAAAATTGGAGAGTTAACAACGAAAGATATTCTTGAATTACCTATAATAGATTTACTGTAATCTAGATATACCTATGATTGGTCTCGTACTTTTATGTAAGCAAGTAGTATAAAGCCCTTTAGGTTATGCCTAGAGGGCTTTATATATATCTTTAATCTCGCACCCATGCTATACTATTTGTATACTATAAATCTTTAGAGATTGGTTGGGCGATTTGTTGCCTGTTGCTCGTTTCTTTTGATTTATTGATATACTTGGTAAGGCAATTGGAGCTCGTTCCTTGTATAATACTAGAGAGAACCCTTTATCTAATCGGTAGAGGGTTCTTTTGTATTACCCGTCATGCTTTGTATTTGAAAAATTATTTCTATTTATAGTATGATTACTTTATATGTTTTTATTCTGTAGAAAGGAGCTCGTATGAATCGACTTAGTTTCTCACGAACTCAGATTTTAATTCTCCTTAGCGTGTGGCTCACGTTTTTGTTGAGCTTTGTTATGCGCTTGTCTTGGGCATCTGTTATGCCTATCCTCAATGAGGCGTTGCATTTTACAGCTAAAATGGGGTCTCAACACATTTCGGCCTTTTACTTTGGTTATGCGTTAACGGTATTGCCAGGAGGTATCTTAGCCGATAAAATCGGCTACAGACGTACTATCTTGTTTAGTTTGATTGGTATGGCCGCTGTAACGGCTTTGATGAGTACCATTACAGACTATAACATGGCTTGGGGCTTGCGCTTCTTATTAGGGATTATGTCTGGTCCTGTACAAGCTTCTTGCTTGAGTGCTATCGGCGATCACTTCGGTCCGAACCAACGCGGTGCGGCCGTAGGTATCTTCATGAGTTGTACTTCCTTTGGTATTACTACGGTAAACCTTTACGCACCCTATGTGGCTACACATTACGGTTGGCAAACTGCATTCCTTGCTACAGCCATCTTACCGTTGGTAGTACTTGTATTATGTTACTTCACGGTGCGTAAGCCGAGTGCAGAAATTCTCGCACAACGAGAAGCAGAGGCTTCTGAAGCGGCTGCTAAGCTTGGCGTAGGACAAACGTCTTTAGTAGAAAATTTGAAGCACATCATTTCCAACCGTAATATTCGTTGCTTGGCAATTGCTGGCTTCTTCGCCACAGGTACGACTTGGGGCGTAACGCAATGGGCGAACTTATACATGGTTAAACAATTAGGTGTAACGGCTATCTATGCAGGCCAAGTCATGAGCGTGTTCGGTACGGCTGCGCTCATTGCAAAACCAACGATCGGTATTTTATCTGATATTTTGCCAATTAAGAAGAATCATTTAGCGGCGCTCGTTATGTTCTTATTTGCGCCAGCTTTAATCTTGTTTGCAAGTACGGCAAATCCAAATATGCTCTTTGTAACAGGTCCAATTCTCGGTATAGGTGCCTTTATGCATAGTGCGTTGACCAATGCTCTCGTAGTTCAATCTGCAGCACCTCATTTGCGCGGTACTACAGCGGGCTTTGTAAACTTGTTTAACCAAATTGGTGCACTCTTGGCACCACTTCTCTTGGGCAATGTCCTTGTCATGACGGGTAGCTACCAAATGTCTTTGATGTCTATCGCTATAGCTCCTATTATTGGTGCATGTGCATTATTCTTTATTCGTCTTAAATAATATAAATGGATCCGTACATGAATTGCTCTTCTAAAAATTGCGTCTAATTGGAGGGCAGATCAAAACGGATCCTTTTTTGTAATTAATATGTATATTGTGTATGGTGTTCTTTTATTATATGATTAAGTCATAGTACAGGAGGGGTGAAGATGGAAATCATCTGTTTTGGTGATAGCATTACGCGTGGCTATGATGTGCCCTATGGACGCGGTTGGGTCGAAATCTGTGATGCATCCATAGAGGGTGTTAATTTTACAAACTACGGTGAAGATGGCTGCTCCGTACAGGGTATGATTTATAATATTGAAAATTGGGCGGTTACTGCTGTATCCGATCCAACACGTCATATTTTCTTGATGTGTGGTACTAACGATATTTTACAAGGTCGAGATAGTACCTATGTGTACAAGACTTTGGTGAAAGCTATTGAGCTTGCTAGTACAAAAGGGACGGTAATCATCGGTTTAGAAACTCAAATTGATAGCGATATGGACGGATTAGATCTGGTTGTACGAGAGGTTAATGAACAGCTAAAAGCTTACTCAGAGGCGCATAATATTAAAGTTATAGATTTCTATACTACCTTGTTTGAAGCAGATCAAATTGGACAAATTGTCTTTGCCGGAGAGGTACATCCCAACGAGCGTGGTTATCGATTAATGGCGTATAAGGCATTAGAGGTCTTTACGCGATTATAACGGAGCTATAATAGAACTGGAACGGGACTATAATACAACGTAATATAAAGAACATAAAAACTCCCCTAATGAGTTGCCTCATTGGGGGAGTTAGTGATTTATAGCCTTTTGTGCTAGTGAAAGTTGGGGGCTTTCACCAGATAAAAATAAATTCGTAACGAATTATTTTTTAGATTTAGTAGATACTTTGTTATTGGACACCTTAGCAGATTGTGCAATTGCGTATGCAGTGCCTTTTACTAAATCAGAAGCTTCAGCAGTGTTGCCAGATACGGTTACAGCTGCTACAGTGTCTTCAGTTACTGCGAATAATGCAGTTGCGTAAGGGTGTTGCGCACCATTTGGTACAGTTACAGCACCGGATTTAACAACAATGTAACGACCGTTGTTGTTGAAGATATCGTAATGAGCTGCTTGTTTTACACCATCATAGCTTTCATTGTAAGCGAACAATGCAGCTACTTCACCACTTGCTACTTGACCAGATTGTTGCATGGAACGCAATTTAGCAGCTGCTACAGCTGTTGGTTGAGTCATGTTTACAGTGATGCGCAAAGAGTTGTTATTTACAACTGCTTCAGTGATTACGTTTGTAGAGAATACATTCGCAACACCGTTACCAGCACGGTTGTAAGAGCTAGCAGTTTTTACTTGGTAGCCATTAGTGTATGCAGGCAAGTCATATGTGTAAGTTTTGCCATTTAACAATAAGTCAAACGCATTCAATTGGTTAGCTTTGTAGCGAGAAACGTAGGAACTGCCGTTGCCATTAGCTGTTACGGAGTTTACAGTTTCTTGGTATACAGGTTGGGCTTCAGTAGGGATAGGATCCATGATTTGAAGACCTACAGCTGTTGTTTGTGGTGCCACAAAGATTGGATCACCTAATTCTTTAGATACAGGCATTTGTTGAGCCATATCGCCTGCTGTATAAGGCACTGCTGGCAATGGTTTGTAACCAGGGCGCGGTGCACTTGTGGCATAACTAGTTTGGTAAGCTGGCGTAGCCGCTTGTGGTGCAGGATAAGAATATTGCTCTGCTGAAGCACGTTCATAAGCGCGTGCATTAGCATCGATAGTTGCAGCAAAAGCAGAGAAAGACATTGTTGTCGCTGCAAATACTGCAAAAGCAGTTGCTAAATGTTTTTTGTTCATAATAATTTACTCCTAAATACATGATTTTACAAATAACACAGATACTAACTTGTATTATATAGGAATTCATGCTAATTGTAAATAAAATATAAAATATTATCTTAATTATAAATAAATATAATCAGATGAGTCAAATATTGTACAATTAGCCATAGAATGTCATATTACTATATAATAATAATCAGTATAGTAATTTATTATATCGAAAAACTTCGTTTGATGCTATATCTAATTCGTATAGTGCTACAATTAATTTGTGTAGTGCTATATCTAATGCGTTAACTGATATGAGCAATATACATTTGTGGATTACATCAATTGAGATGGTGAAAGTTTCACTAGGGAGGTCTCATGAGTATTAGCGTCTATTATGGACGGGCTGGATCAGGCAAGACACGTGCCGTATATGAGCGCATCCGTCAGGTCATGACAGATTGTCCAGGGGAACCAATAATCTTGCTTGTTCCTGAACCTGCCACCTATCGGGTAGAACGGGAGCTAGCTGAATTTATGCTTGAAAAAGGTTTTACTACAGTTCGTGTCGTAGGCTTTGGGCGTTTGGGTTATCAGGTATATCAATCGATAGGCTCAAAAGGGGCTGGTCAATCAAGTTTATCAAGCTTTGGCCGGTCTATGTTGTTGCGCCTTGTAATGAAACGAAAGCAAAAGGAACTAGGGCTGTTAGAACAGGCTACAAAGCGGCCTGAGTTTTCCTCCGTATTGCAACAGCTCTTTTCTGAATTCCGCGCCTTTCGTGTAGGCCCTGCTGACCTAGAACGAGGGGCAGAGTCTGTTAAAAATAATATATTACAAAAGAAATTGCGCGAGCTAGCTATCTGTATGTCTGCCTATGAAGAGGAACTCAGTCGTCATGGGGAGCGCGACATCGATCCTATCATGGAAATTGTAGAGGCTTTGCCACAATCTCCTCTCATGGAGAATAGCCATGTCTTTATCGATGGTTTTCATTGGTTTACGCCCACACACTACGAGCTGATTTATACTTTGTTTGACTTGGCGAAGGAAGCCGTTATTACTATTGATTTACCGATGGCTCCAAAGGCGTTAAAATTTGCTCGTCGAGGGGAGCATCTCTTCAGCCGTCCTTTAGAAATTTACGACACCTTAGTTGAGCGTTATGATTCTAGTATCGACTGGGTTGGCTTTGAGGGAAAACGGGGCCCTCAAGTCGTTCAAGAGCTAGAGGCTAATTACTTTGCTAGCCCTAGTAAGAAAAACTCTACAGATGCAACGATTCCGATTATTCGAGGCTATAACAGGGAACGCGAAGCCGATGCGGTGGCTCGTCGTATTTTAGCCTATATAGAATCAGCTGAAGAGGCTCGTTACCGAGATGTATGTATCATGCTCCGCGAGTCTGAAACCTATGGTGACACCCTAGAAAAGGTCTTTGCTCGCTACGGTATTCCGCACTTTATCGACCGTCAGCGGCCTATGAAAAACCATCCATTAGGCGAGCTATTGACGGCTCTCTTTGATATCGTGCGTCATAACTATAGTCGAGACAGCATGTTCCTCTTGCTCAAGACGGACTTGATGCCTCTTACGCGTGAAGCTGTAGATGAGTTGGAGAATTACGTTCTCGAGTTTGGTATCGACCATTATAAATGGGAACGTGAAAGTTGGCCGTACTTACGAGGCTTTCATGAGGGGCAAGATGAAGAGAGCCACGTAGATGCACCACGCAGAGCACGTGTTAACAAAGCAAGACAAACCATTATGGATATATTATCTCCATGGTTTGACTTTGCTGCTAATGCGGAGGGTCATACAGGGGCTGAGTGGGGTACACAACTTTATGGTTTATTAGAAATCTTACAAGTGCCAGAGCGGCTCTATGGATGGGCGAAGGACGCAGAAACTATAGGTGATCAAGAATCCAAAGCTAGTCATGAACAGATGTATAATGCGGTTCTTTCCTTTATAGACGAAATTTCTATGGTCATGAAGGATGAAATATTGACTCTGGATGAGATGATGCTCCTCCTCGAAGAAGGCCTTAGCGATGTAAACTACTCTATGATTCCACCTTCTTTAGACCATGTGGTGATTACCACTATCGAACGTGGTTACAGCCAGTGGTGGCCTAAGGTGTTCGTAATGGGCCTCAACCAAGGCGTATTTCCTCAAAGTATGGGAGATGAAGGCCTCATCAAGGATAAGGAGCGTCAAGAATTGGCCGATGCAGGCATTACCTTAGCAGAAGGGGCCTTGCCGAAGGCTTTTAACGAGAATTTCCTATTATACCTCGCCATGACGCGAGCATCCGATTCGTTGACCTTGTCCTATGCGGGCTCTGGTGAGGATGGAACCGGTCTTGAGCCATCCCTCGTTGTAAAGCGATTAGAATCTCTTGGGTACGTAGATCAGGCAGTAGATATTCCTCTCTCCATTGCACCTGATACAGAGGCAGATTACATGTGGCGTCCGCTCCAAAGTCTGTCATTGCTATCTGAGCGTTGGGGTGCGCTCTTTAGTGGTTATGAGGTCAATCCTCTTTGGTGGGGACTCTATAACTGGGCTCGTGAAAGTGAAACATATCGTCCTCGTTTAGCGGAGGTGTCACGTGGTATTCGAGATAACAACGATGTGCCTGTCATTACGCAGGATTTAGTGAATGGTCTATTCTTGTCTAAAGGCTACATGTCTGGTTCTGTGACGCGCCTTGAACGATACCAACAATGTCCGTTTAAGTTCTATGCTCAATATGGTTTGAAATTAGAGCCGCGTCCAGTGCGTTCCTTTGGAGCTCCTGAAATCGGTACATTCTTACATGCTAATTTAGAGCGTTTAGGTAATTATCTATTAGAAAATAACAAACAATGGCGTGACCTCGACGAAGAGGAACAAGAAAATCTATGCCGTACTGTGGCAGATGAAATCTTGCAAGAAAATCAGCTAGGTGAAGAAACGAGCGATGCCTACCAAAAGGCCATCGAGCAGCGTGTACAGAGAACATTACATGTGACGGTAGACCGCCTCGTAGAATGGTCTAAGCGCAGTGATTTTGATACGAAGTATTTAGAGCAAGACTTTGGTCGTCAAGGTGGCTGGGATCCTATTCGGGTCCCTCTTGGTGAAGACCGTTACTTGCGACTCATCGGTCAAATTGACCGCATCGACGAATATACACGGGATGGTCAAACCTATGGTATGGTTATCGACTACAAATCGGGTGGCGCTCATGTGATGGCCCAAGATGTGTATTATGGCCTTAAACTGCAACTCATGACCTATCTGTTGGCTTTGGAGTCCGCTTATGGTAAAACACATGGCGGATCTATGTACCCTGCGGCGGTGGTTTACTCTTACGTGAAGAACCCTAAAATCCCTGCTGATGCACCTATATCTTATGAAAATGCGGTTTCGTTGGCTAATGAAAGCGATGCTTGGCAAAACAGTGGGTATTTCTCCGATGATATTGAGTTATTGACGCATATTGACAATAAGTTCTTGTCCTATGGATCTAAGCGAGGGCCTTATGTGCCGATTGCTACGAAAAAAGATCAAACCATTTCCAGCAGAGATTTGCGAAAGGTTAAGTCTACAGGTGAATTTGACGTAATGTGCCGCTATACAAATCACGTGATGGCTGAGACGGGTCGTCACATTGGGGAAGGGCAGTTCCCGATTAAGCCATATCAATTGAATGGCCTTAGACCTTGTACATTCTGCGATTACAGAACGGTATGTCGCTTTGACTCTAGCCGTAATCGATATAATTATTTGTCTAGATTGTCCGAAGATGATGCATTAGAACGGATGAAAGAGGTCTTAAACGACGGAAATAATAGTAGCGAAGGAGGTGAAGACCATGGGTGTTAAATGGACGCCAGAGCAGGAGTCTGCCATCATAGCGCCTAAGGATTCCTCCTTAGATAATCAGACCTTACTTGTTGCGGCCGCTGCCGGTTCAGGTAAGACAGCGGTCCTCGTAGAACGCATTATTACGCGCCTTAAGGACATGGATAATCCCTTATCTGTTCAAGAACTCATGGTTGTAACTTTCACAAAGGCTGTGGCCCAAGAGATGAGCGCTCGTATTGGCCTTGCCTTGGCTAAAGCCATGGAATCTACAGATAATGCTGCACTACAAGCGCGCCTTGAACGACAGCTCAATCTGTTGCCCTCGGCTCATATTTCTACATTGCACTCCTTTTGCCAATGGGTAATCCGTTCCTATTTCTATAAGCTCGACATTAATCCGACAGCGCGCATCGGCAATGAAGCAGAAATGGCATTGCTACAACAAGAGGTATTAGCCGATTTATTAACTAAATCCTATGAAGAGGGCCTTTATAATATCTATGAGCTAGCGGATTTCTTCAGCGATGATAAATCCGATGCAGGCTTAACGGCGAAGATTATGTCCCTGTATAACTACGCCATGTCCCTCGCCAATCCCGATGGATGGCTACGCAAAGCCTTAGAGCCTTATAAAGAGGCGATGGACATAAACCCTAGTGATACGTTGTGGGGTCAATATATGTGGTCTAATCACATGGCTGTCATCGATCGTATTCGCGAGCGCTTAGAGCGGATGGAACAAATCTTGCTCGATCCAACAGGACCTCATAAATGGCAAAACATATACGATAATCAACTGGCTGCATTAGGTATGCTTTCAGCGGCTCAAACTTGGGACGACATGGGCGAAGCTTGTAAGCATGTAGATACCTTTATTAAGGACCAGTTCCGGATGGGCTCAAAAGAGGCGCAAGCCTATGACCCTATATTGCTGGCAGAGTTTAAATCTTTGGGTGGTCAAAATAAAGATGACCTCAAAGCTATGCAAACCGCTATATTCACCGTTCCGGAGGCTACCTTGCAAGACCAGTTTAAGGCTCAATATCCAATCATAGAAGGGTTAGTAGAACTCACAATTGCGTTCCACCAAGCGTATCGGGATATGAAACAAGAGCAAGGCATCATGGATTTTAGCGACCTTGAGCATCTATGCTTGGCCCTTCTCGTTGAGCCTGGCACAGAGGATGATCCTCAGCCATCTGAAGTAGCGAAGGAACTACAAGATACTTTCAAAGAAATCATGGTTGATGAATACCAAGATACGAATGGCGTGCAAGAGACGATTATTAACTTGATTTCTCGCATCGATAATAGGTTCTATGTGGGGGACGTGAAGCAGGCTATTTATAGCTTTCGTATGGCCGATAGTTCTCTGTTCATGGAGAAATATAATACGTACGGCGGCAATGATGCGGTAGAACGTCGTATCGACCTAGCGAAGAATTTCCGATCTGACGCAAATATCTTGGCTGCAACGAATTTCTTGTTCTATCAAATCATGACAGAAGAAGCGGCAGAGCTCAATTACACAGAGGCTGAATCGCTCATTCCTGGCCGCATCGTAGAGGATGCGCCAGAGGATTGGATCGGTGGTGACGTAGAATTGCAACTTTTAGATGTGAGTAAGGATACCCTTGGTGCTAGTGAAAGTGACGAGGACGAAGGGGATGACCCTGAAAACAACGAGCGTGAGCTAGATTTTATCATTCAAAAAATCAAGGAAATCTATGCTGCTAAGAAGCAGGTGCAAAATCCAGATGGCACATTTCGTCAAATCGAGTGGCGAGATTTTGCTATTTTGCGCAGATCCTTGGCGGGCTGGGGAATGCGTGCCGTAGAAGCCATGCGGCAAGCGGGGATTCCTGCAGTTGTAAATGAGCGAGACGGTTACTTTGAAGCACAAGAGATTCAACTTTTATTGGCATTGTTATCCATCATAGATAATCCGGAACAAGATTTGCCGATGGCTGCCGTATTGCACTCTGGTCTGGTAGGCCTTGATGCGAACGAACTAGGCGCATTGCGCCTGTCTGGTGAGGGCTCTCTATGGTCTCTCATGCCTGCCTATGCAGAAGAGGCTCAAGATGAGCGTTTATTGGCCTTTATTGGGCATATGGACACCGTCTTCCCTGCGGGTACGGCGGGAGCGCGTCCTTTCCGGCTTGATCGCGCGGCGGATCGCGCCACGGGTCCCGGCGTGACTGACATGAAGGCCGGTATTGTCCAAAACATGTTTGTCGCCAGAGCCCTCAAGGAACTCGGCCTGATGGACGTCCCCATGACGCTGACGTTCTCGCCCGACGAGGAACTCGGTTCCCCTTCCACAACCCCCATTCTGGGAGAGCAGCTCAACGGCGCGCAGGCCGTCATCTGTACCGAACCGGGCTATCCCGGCGGCGGGGTGACGCTGGAACGTAAAGGTTCAGGCCACATGTTCCTTGAAATCATGGGGATATCCGCCCACGCGGGGCGCTGTTATCAGGACGGCGCTTCCGCCATCCTCGAACTGGCCCACAAGATCCTCGCTTTCGATGCCTATGTGGATCTTGACCACGACACCACGGTCAACACAGGGCTCGTCAACGGCGGAACTCGGTCGCTCCCAATGCTTCCGCACGCATCCATATTACGTTCAGGACGCTTGAAGCAGGGCGGAGACTGGCTGAAGCGCTCCGTGCTGAAACCGCAAAGAACCATATCCCGGGCACGAGTTCACACATCAGCGGCGGCGTACGCCTTCCTCCGCTTGTCCCCACTCCCGGCGTCATGAAGCTTTTTTCCCTGGCTGAACAGGCCGGGGAGCTCATCGGGTATTCCGTCCACTCGGCACCCTCCAAGGGGACGGCTGAGTCCGGTTATTGTTCCAGCGTCCTTGGCGTTCCGGCGATATGCAGCATGGGGCCGGAAGGCTCCAACCTGCATTCCGCGGATGAATACATGATTCCGTCTACCTTTGTTCCCCGGTGCAAACTCGCGGCGCTCACGGCCATTCAGGCCGCACGGGCATTCGCACCCGCCGCGAAGGTTTCCCTGTAACCTTTACCCTCGCAAGGAAGAGACCATGAAGAAGCTTCAAGCCCTGTTTTGCGCCCTCCTCGTCTGCACCCTGCTGCTGTCCGGCCTGCCTCGCACCGCTTCCGCCGCGTATCCCGATCGGCCCGTTACCATCATTATCCCGTTCGGCCCCGGCGGAGCCGTGGATATCGCAGCCCGCATCCTGGCCGAGTACTTTCAAAACAAGCACCAAATCACGCTGAACATCGTCTGCAAGGCCGGCGGCGCGGGGGCCCCCGCCATGCTTGATGTGGCCAAGGCCCGTCCCGACGGCTATACCATCAGCCTCACCTCGGCCAACGTGCTGACCGTCGTCCCGCAATACAAGAAGTGCGGCTTCACCTATAAGGATCTGGCCCCGGTGGCGCAGGTCAACGTCTTCACGATGGGCTGGGGCGTCCGCGCCGATTCCGGCATCGCCAGCGTGCAGGATCTCATGGACAAGGCCAAGGCCGAACGCGGCAAGTACAGCCTCGCCAGCCCCGGCGCGTTTACGGCCCAGCGCTTCTACCACGCCAACGTGATGAAGCTGTTCCCCGAATCCGACCTCCCCTATGTGGCCTACAACGGCGGCGCGGAAATCGTGACGGCGCTCCTCGGCAACCACATATCCACAGGGTTCACGCCCGTGGTGAACTTCAAGCCCCACAAGGACATCCGCGTCATCGCCGTGTGCAGCGCCCAGCGCGATCCCAACTATCCCGACGCGCCCACGTTCAAGGAAATGTTCGGCGACGGTTTCGTGTTCGACTCCGTGTACGGCATCGTGGCCCCGCTCAAGACTCCCAAGGATCGCATCGAACGCCTTCAGAACCTGATCAAGGAAGCCCTCAGCGATCCCGACGTGCAGGCCAAGTTCGCCAAGGTCAACATGACCACCAACTACCTCCCCGCCGACGAATTCGGCAAGGTCATCGAAGGGTACTACAAGCTCTTTGAGGAGCCTATCCGCAAGGCCAAGGAAGCCGAAAAGAAGTAAAGGCAGCCCTTTGTCAGGAAGCCGTCCTCAGGGGCGGCTTTTTTGTTTGGGGCCAGCACGGGCGGCGTCAAGGGGGGCCTCCCTTCCGCTTGGCGGTTTTCGCCGGGGCGCGGGAGGCGTCCGTATGCCGAAACGCCCGGCAGCCGTTTTTCCCGCGGACAGCCACGGGCGCATCTGGGGATGGGTATCGCCCGCAACCCGATGCGGCCCTTTTGCAGGGGGAGGGCTGAAACGGCGGAGCCCCTTCAAGAGCAGGCGATGGAGGCCCGGTTCCGCTCTTGAAGACATGCGAAGGGCCTCCCCCCGGCGCAGCGGTGCTGTTGCATGAGAAGGTCCCGGCAGCCCCCGCCGTCCAAAGGCAGCCTCTCAGAATCGGTTTCCGCCACCCGCTTTGGGAACAACGAAAAATACGGTTTCTCTTTTTTTCACCTTTTCGCTTGTCTTTTTCTCATGCAGGTGAGAAACTCAAAAGAGTAACTATAAAAGTAAGATACATCGATAAAACATATAGATTTGCCTATTTGGAGACACCTATGAGATCGGAAATCCATGCCGCTGTCCCCCTGTGGATCAACACCCCTCTCGAACCTCCCCTCCCATCGGGTTCCCCCGTCACCGAGCGTTGGCGCCTCGTGCAAAAGCATCTTCCCCCGTTGGCGGAGCTGCTGGACGTGGAAATCGTGATCATGAACGCGGAAGGCTACTGCGTGGGGGGAACCGGCCCCTACCTCCGCGGTGTCGGGTTCCGGATGCCCGCGGACAATGCGCTGACCTATAGCCTGCGTTCCGGCCAGAGCTCCATGGTGCTGACGCCCGGCAAGGAAGAAGTCTGCCGTACCTGCTCCGGCAAGGGGGCCTGCGCGGATGTGGCCAATTTCACGGGGCCGGTGGTGATAGAAAACGAAATCGTCGCGGTCGTGCAGATCGTGGCCTTCACCGACAATCAGCGCGCCGAGCTGCTGATGAAGTCGGAAAAGGCGTTCGAGCTCATCAGCCAGATCATCGGTTTCGCATGGGCCCGCGGACGCGACGTGGAATCGCTCCCCGAACAACCGCGCGATGACCGTTTTCCCAGCATCATCGGCGAGAGCAAGGCCATCTTGCGGCTCAAGGCGGCTATCCTGAAGGCCGCCGGCACGAACGCCACCGTCCTTATCCAAGGGGAGTCGGGGACGGGCAAGGAGTTGATCGCGCAGGC
>ERZ833963.2770-NODE-2770-length-15742-cov-3.123797_pt1 | contig 15742 bp, 10 predicted proteins | sample MGYA00519693_ERZ833963 | MGnify/ENA primary metagenome ERZ833963 (study PRJEB31850, sample SAMEA3708748) | human gut metagenome | biome: human gut; feature: human-associated habitat; material: faeces | place: China | collected 2014 ... | reverse complement strand
ATTGACTTTTCAATCTTACGTTCTTTACTGAGTGGTAGTATAGCATATTATCGCAAGAATACCGATGATTTGATCTGGACTTACACTCCGCCTTCAAGTTTGGCCGTAGAACCAATCCCAACAAACGTGGGGTCTGTACGAAATCAAGGTATTGAAATCTCTCTTCGTGCTAATTTGTTACGCGGAAAGAAAGATTGGAGCTGGGAATTAGGATTGAATGCTTCTCATAACCGGAATAAAGTGCTGGAGCTTGTGGAACAAGGTGAAACAGATAACGGAATGGGAATTACGATACAAGGGTCCGGAAACCAAGTATTGGCAGAAGGACATGCGATGGGTGCATTCTTTGGTTATCAATATGAAGGAATTATTCAGGATCAGGCCACAATTAACGAGTTGAATGCCCAGGCTGTGGCTGCCGGCAAAAATACTTACAATGGGTCTGGCTTACGTCCGGGACACTTGTTACTCCGGGATGTGGATGGAAACGGTTACATTGATAATAAAGACCGAATGATTATCGGTTCTCCGGAAGCTGACCTTATTGGAGGATTAACCTCGACATTAGCTTATAAGCGTTTGAGTTTATATATGCATTTCGGATTTCAGATAGGAGGAAAGAAATTGTTTAATAAAACATTACAAAACTTACCGAATCAATTGACCGGATTGGTGGATTATAATTTGGATAATCGTTGGAGTGAAGATAATAGAGATGCTAAATTACCAGCCATGTATATTGGTGATGGGGTTGCTCCAAATACTTCTTTATCCTTATTTAATGCCTCTAATCTTCGTTTGCAGGAACTTCGTTTATCCTATGATATTCCAAAATTGTGGGGAGGTAAATACTTGAATTCCGGAGAGATTTATTTCACGGCAAATAATCTTTTCGTGATCACGGAATATCCGGGACAAGATCCGAGTACGATCGGTTCGGCGACTTCAAATTATGGTTCAAATTATGAGAATTGGAATTACCCGTCTTCACGTACGTTCTCTTTTGGTGTTAAACTTAATTTCTAATTATTTTGAGTATGAAAAAAATACTGATTGTATTTTCAATTATAATAGGTCTTACCAATTGTCAATTGGTGGATGTGTTGGAACAGGATCCAATGTATGAGTTGGATCTTGAAAATGCGATAACCTCGCCTGAAATGGCAGAATTAGCTTTGACCGGTACGTATGGTTGTTTACCGGCAAAAAGTACAAATTACACGTTTGCCACATTGAGTGGTAGTTTTATGTCGGGAGCTTTATTGCGTCAGAATTTTATTACTTCCGGGGTTTCTATTTATTATTCAGAGAATTATTTGCCGACTCTTTCCTATAGTACCTTCGGGGATGAAGAGTGGGGATGTGATTATGAGGTCATTAAGAATGTTAATTATTTGTTGCAAGCCTTGGAGAAACTTGATGATAGTGAATTCAAGGCTGGTAGAAAAGCAGAAATTATCGGTGAATGTCATTTTCTTACGGCATTGTCGTATTTCAGATTATTACGCCAATTTAGTGAGTTCTGGGATGAAAATAGTAATTATGGTATTTTGATTCGGGACGAAATACCCTCGGTTTCTAATGCCGTGAAAGTGCGTGCTACTGTTGCTCAAAGTTACGAGGAGATTTATAAGCACTTGGAAATAGCTTTGAATCAGGCTCCGGAATACACGACTTCTACACAGGCTTCCGTGCAAGCGGCAAAAGCTTTGAAGGCCGTCGTGTTATTTTATCAAGGAAAATATAGTGAGGCCGCTGTTGCTGCGGACGAGGCTATTACATCGACAAATCCTTTAGATCCTAGCTATTCTAATGTATTCACGAATGCGGAGACATCGAAAGAGGTTATTTTTTGCCGTGCTTTTGGTACGGATGACGTGTCTGATGTGTCATATTTTATGGAGAAAGCTTTTGGTGCCACCGGTATTTGGGGACCGTCAGAAAGTTATATGAATTTGATAGAAGGAGATCCCCGAAAAGATTTGGTTACGGAGAATAAAGATGTTGTTTATAACGGAGTAACCTATAATGTGAATACCGTGAAAAAATTATATATCCCGGGAGAGGGTGTTCCTGTAATATTTTTACGTACTGCAGAATTGTATTTGATTAAAGCCGAAGCTTTGGCTCGTAGTAATGCTTCGATTGCTGATGCTTGGGCTCCGATTAAAGAGTTGCGTAATCGAGTAGGTGCTGATATGACAGAGCCAGCTAGTCGAGATGAATTGATGGACGAAATTTTTAAAGAGTGGTGGATCGAGATGGCTTTTGAAAATTGGCATGAGTGGTTTGCTACGCGGAGATTTGATCGGTTGCTAGAGATGAACAAGAGTTTGGCAGAGCAATTGGAAGATGAACAGGAAAAAGATAAAGAAGATGAGGATGGAGGTAATAGTTTCGAGCAAGCATTTTTGCAGAAATTAGAGTGGAGAAAAATTTATAATATCCCAACATCAGAAATTAATGCCAATTCTGCATGTGAGCAAAATCCCGGATACTAAAAGAGATGATTATGAAACAATTTGTATATATTGTATTTCTTTTATTAAGCCTTCATGTTTCGGCTCAAACAGAGAAAAACTACGGTATTCAGTTTTATCATGGAACTTGGAAAGAAGCGTGTGATAAGGCTAAAGCAGAGAATAAATTGATATTCGTGGATTTTTATACAAAATGGTGTGGTCCCTGTTTAAATATGGCGGAGAATGTATTCATTCTCCCCTTTATTGGTGATTTTTATAGCACGAATTTCGTGAATATGAAAATTGATGCCGAGAATGGGGAAGGGGTGGAGCTTGCCAAGCGTTATGGCGTGAATTCTTACCCAACCTACGTGTTTGTGGATCCCAAGAACGGTGATGTGGTACATCGGAGTAAATCTCGGCAGGAGGCCGAACAGTTTCTTGCCACGGGAAAAAGTGCATTAGTACCGGAATTACGTTCCGGTTATCTAATTGAAGAATTTGCTAAAGGGCGTGACGACCGGGAGTTCTTGAAGAATTATATTCATTATAATGCCTCGATTTATGAACGAGAGAATGTGCAGAAGGCTTTTGAGATGTTGGTCAAAAAGGGGGCAAAATTAACGGATTCGGATGTCTGGGATATATTTAAAGCTAATATAAGAGGTACGGATAATCCTTATTTTCAGGAATTAGTGAAAAATTATGATGTTTTTGTGAAGGCTTTGGGAAAAGAGGTGGTGGATAATAAGCTGTATATGGAGACTCGTAATATTTCTTTGGAAGAATTAAATAGGTTACCGGAATTTAAGGGGAAATCCTTGAACAAGTATCTGGTACAAATTAATGCCTTGGTTCGAGATAAAAAATATGATGAAACCGATGCGTTGATCCGTGCCACGATGGCTGATACGTCTATCAATCAGCAGGATTTTATAGAACAACTTCGTTTTATTGTGCGTGGTAGTTACTGGTCCCCGGAGACTCCGGTAGAATGGTTGGGCAGGTGCGTCTCTTATCTACAATATATTGCTTATAACAGTGACGACCGTCAAGATCCGTATATTCATCAGGAGTATGCCGCTTTATTGGAACGTTTGATTCGTTTGACTCCGGGTGCGGAGAAGGTTTTCCCGAAATCAATCATGGAGAAACCGGAATTCGGTGCAAAAGAATATAGTATGCGTCCTAAGAATCTGGCACAAAAGCCAACGAGAAAGAAGAAATAGTGTGTGATGTTAATGTTTGTACCAGGGGGCTGTTCTGATAAAGAATGGCCCCTTGCTTTTGATCATGATTTTCTTTGTTTCGGGCATACTATACTATTCCTTTTAGATTCATACCGTGTTTACGCAAATTTTCAACATTGTTTGTCCGTGAGTGACACGGAAGTGATACGTAGGAAGCACGGAGAAAGCACGGAGAAACCTATGCGAAACAATAGAGAGACAGCGAATTATAAGCGATGGAAAATAGTTGTGCATTTAACTGTTTTATTTTAAAGTGATTATGTGATTTTTTTATTCCTTTAATAAAAAGTCTGATTTAATCTTTTATATTTGCATTAAAGAATGAATGTACATGGTCGTGGATTATTCAGAAGATAGGGAATTATTAACGTTATTGAGACGTGGCGAAATTTCTGCATTTGTAGATATATATACCACGTATTATGATGCGTTGCTGAATTATGCCGACCGTTTGTTGAATGATATGGAGGCGGCTCGGGATGTGGTGCAACAGGTGTACTATAAGATATGGGAAAACCGGGATGCGTTGAATATTTCTCTTTCTGTTAAGGCTTATCTTTTTAAATCGGTTTACCATGGCAGTCTAAATACGCTTGCCCATCAAAAGAATATTCAGAAGTACGAGCAGGAACAGATGACTGATTTTTATTTTTCTACTGTTATTCAATCCCCCGAGGCGGAAGAGGCTTTGTGGAAGTCGGATATAGAGCAGGCCATACAGGAGGCCATTGCCACTTTACCTGAAAAGTGTCGGGAAGTTTTCGTGTTGAGTAAGATTGAAGGGTTGAAAAATCGGGAGATTGCTGAAAGACTGAATATCTCGGAGAAAACAGTTGAGCGTCATATGTCGATAGCATTAAGTAAGTTACGGGATGAATTAGACTGGTTATTACAAATTATTTTATTTTTTTCATTTTCTCATTGGGGGTAAAATTCCTTTCAACTGTCTTTAGTGTATAAAAGCACGAGAAGATGGATGATAAAAATATCAATATAGAAGAATTACTGGTCCGAATACTGGAGAATCGGGCAGATTCGGAAGAAATACGATATTTCTCGAAATGGATGGAGGGGCAGGAAAATCGGGTGTATTTTGAGAAGTTCAAAAAAATATGGAATTTTTCTGCGGGAAGTCATGCGAGTCCGGAAATGCTGGCGGCGGGGGTAAGAGATTACCGTCTGTTTATGGAAAAATCTCTGAAACCGAAAATGCGTATAACGTTGATGTGGAGGATAGGTTCGGTTGCGGCCGTGTTATTGATGATCCTGTCTTCTGTTTTATGGTTACGGAAAGATGTTCCGGAGGTTTCTTCGGGTGAAAAATATGCCGTTTCTTCGGGACGGGGAGTTATTTTGAAGTTGGCTGATAGCAAAGAGATCATTCTTAGTGATTCGTTGAATCTGACGGGTGTGGCGGGAGAGTGGGTTAGTGTTAATAAAGTGGATCACCGGGGAATTGTATATAAGATAAAAGATTCAACGGAAATCGAAAAAGAGGAATTGTGTTATAACCAAATTATTGTTCCGGCAGGAGAACGTTTTCTGGTACAGTTGTCAGATGGAACTAAGGTATGGATCAACTCGGAAAGTGCTTTGCGCTATCCGGCTTATTTTGGTAAGCATATGCGGGAAGTTGAGGCTCGGGGAAACGTGTATTTTGAAGTTGCTAAGGATTCAGCCCGTCCGTTTGTGGTTGTTTCCAGAGAGTTGACCACGGAAGTACTAGGTACCCGTTTTGAGGTGAATACCTATGGAGACCGGGACGAGGTGAGTGCGACGTTGGTGGAAGGAAGCGTACGTGTGAACGTGGGCAGTCGTTTTGTTGTTATCAAGCCTAATCAACAATTCATGTTTAACACGAAGAGTGGCACTATCGAGGTGAACGAGGTGGATGCTGCGAGGAAAGTGATGTGGAAGGATGGTATACTGGTGATTGATAACGAGGCTTTCCGGGATGTGGTTTGGAAACTGGAACGCTGGTATGGAGTGTCGATCGTGAACGAGACCGGACTTGTATTTACTCAATCTTTTAGTGGAGAGTTTGACCGGGAAGATATTCACGTGGCAATAGAGTCGTTGTGTGCAAATTTAAATATTACTTATACGATGGATAAAGATCGAATTATTCTGAAGAGGTAACAAAAAAGAGCATCCGTGCGACCAACACTATTGATGCTCCTTGCGCTAAGCCTTACTTATTAATAAACTTAACATGACAAAATTATGAAAAAAAACAAGTATTCGTTGTCTTTGTCATTAAAATTTCTCTGTAGAGTCATTTTATTGACAAGTTTTTGGACAAGTTTCTTATGCTTTTCAGTAAAAGGAGACCCGGTGGAGCCACAGCGGGTGACTTTGGAGCTGAAAGATGTTTCTCTATCCGTGTTATTCCAAGAGATAAAGAAACAGACTTCTTTCAAGTTTTTCTACAATGATACGCAGGAGAAGGACATGGGGAAGATTACGATCAGCGTGAAAAACGAAACGGTGGAAAACGTGTTGGATCGGGTATTCCAAGGTAAGGAGTACACGTACCGGATTTCCGGGGAACAGATTATCGTGGTAAAGCGTCAGGAAACGAGAAAGCCTATACAAGAAGTGGTCATCGAGGGAACTGTCATGGAAAGGGATTCGATGCCTATTATCGGGGCCACGATCGTGTTACAAGGAACGACAACTGGTGTTGCAACCGACGTGAACGGTAAGTTCCGGCTAGTCGTGCCAATGGACGATGAGATTTATATCGAGGTTTCTTTTTTGGGAATGAAAAAACAAGTACATAAGGTGTTGGGATTACCGACTCCGAAACCGATGCAAATCGTGATGCTGCCGGAAACAGTGGGCGTGGACGAGGTGATTGTGACCGGATATGCCAATATTCGGAAAGAGAGTTTTACAGGTGCAGCCACGACGGTGACGAAGGAGGATATTTTGAAAATCTCCCCGAGGAATGTGATTGATGTGTTACAAGTTTTTGATCCTTCATTGCGTATGGTGAAGAATAACGAGATGGGTTCTGACCCCAACACGTTACCGGAGTTTTATATTCGTGGACGTACTGGTATGGATGGTGTAACTCAATTGGATCGTCTGGAGGCGCAACAAGGTGGAAATATGTCTAAATTTGCGTTGACAACCAACCCCAATTTGCCTGTTTTTATTTTGGATGGTTACGAGGTGGAAGTGCAGAAGATTTATGACATGGATCCTAATCGAATCGCTAGTATTACAATTTTGAAGGATGCTGCGGCCACGGCTATGTACGGGTCTCGTGCATCAAACGGTGTGATCGTTATTGAGACCGTGACTCCGGAATTGGGTAAGCTACAAGTATCCTACACGTTCAATGCTTCATTGACGGCCCCGGATCTTTCTGACTATAATTTGATGAATGCAGAAGAGAAGTTGCGGGCGGAGGTGTTGTCCGGGTTGTATGACTTGAGTTTACCTAATGATATGGAACAGTATGCCATAAAAAAGAATTATATTACCAGTGGTGTTGATACGGACTGGATGGCTCAACCTTTGCAGAATCAGTTTAACCATTCGCATAGTTTGTACGTGTCCGGAGGTACGGAAGGATTTCGTTTCGGTACAGATTTGAGTTACGCACATGAGGGAGGAGTGATGAAAGATTCTTATCGTAATCGGATGAGCGTCGGGGTATTCGTGGATTATCGGGTAGGGAAATTACAAATTAGAAATAACGTGTCATACGATATATCTAAGTCATCTGATGCTCCTTATGGTTCGTTCAGCGATTATACGAGTCAGCAACCTTATTATGCAATATACGATGAGGATGGAAAACTCAAACAACAATTAAATATAGGTGTTGCCAATCCTCTTTACGAGGCGAGTTTGGGAAATTTCAGTAAGAGTAACTCCTATAATTTAACGAATAACCTGAGTCTTTATTGGTATATCAATGACCATCTTCAATTGCAAAGCCAATTTGCAATTACGAAAACAGAGTCAGAAAGTAATAAATTTACCGATCCTTTATCAACGACTTACGGATCAGGTTCTGATCCATTTACTAGGGGAGACTTGTATGTTAATACAACCGATAACTTTAATTGGAACGTAAATGCTTTTTTGGCTTATAACAATTCGATCGGGAAAAGCTATTTGAATCTTTCTGCTGGTATCAATGCACAAGAAACACAGAGTGGAAATTTGTCGTCACATTACAGGGGATTTCCTTCTGCCGCTTTACATACGATAGGTCATGCGAAAGAGATCGTGGAAAAGCCTTCCGGTGAAGATAATAAAACCCGATTGATGGGTATTTTCTTTAGTGGGAATTACTCTTGGAATAATATCTTTTTGGCCGATGCGTCGATTCGTTTTGACGGTTCTTCTGAGTTCGGGGCTGAATCACAATGGGGATCTTTCTGGTCTTTGGGTGCCGGAATTAATGTGCATAATTTTGAATTTATGAAGTCTATCCCATGGTTAAATCAGTTTAAGGTACGCGGAACTTATGGGGCTACGGGAAAGGTGAACTATCCGCCTTATGCGGCACGGGATATGTATAGTATTCTGTTTGATGATTGGTATTCCACGGGTATAGGGGCAACTCTGCAAGGTGTTGGGAATGAAAATTTAGTATGGGAGAAAACCAACTCGACGAATATCGGTTTTGATCTTAGCTTTTTCCAAAGTAAGTATAATATAACATTCTCATGGTATAACCGTCAGACCGTGGATATGATTACAGATGTAACCATTCCGTCCTCTGCCGGGTTCACATCCTACAAAGATAATATGGGAGAAACTCGAAATAGGGGATATGAAATCAGTTTAAATGCTACCATTCTTAATACGAAGGATTTTGGAGTAAATGCATTCATTAATTTTGCTCATAACGAGGGGAAATTAATGAAAATATCTGAGGCATTAAAAGCTTATAACGAACGGGTGGATGACTATTTAACTTTGAAATACACGAGTTATGCTAATGCGGCTCAACAATCTCTACCATTTTTGAAATATGAAGAAGGTGGTTCATTAACGGCCATCTACGGAATGAAATCTTTAGGGATCAACCCTGCTGATGGAGAGGAATTGTTTATTGATCGTTCCGGTAATGTTACCAGTGTATGGTCATCCTCGCAACAACAAATCATAGGAAATACGGAGCCTAAGGGACAGGGAGCTTTTGGTATTAATATCCGGTGGAAACGCTTGACATTGTACACGAGTTGTATGTATACTTTTGGTTCACAGGAGTATAATTCTACTTTGTTGAGTCATGTGGAGTGTGTCGATTTAAGTACATCTAATGCGGACAAACGTGTATTGAGTCAACGTTGGCAAAAACCGGGGGATGTGACTCCATTGAAAAATATAGCTAACCGAAACAAGACAACACAGTCCACTTCCCGTTTCGTACAGGATAATAATGAGTTCAGCATAAACTCTATATCACTGTCTTATGATTTTAATCCGGAATGGGTAAGGCGTATTGGTTTGGATGTTCTTCGGATTCAGGCAAGCACGAACGATTTGGCAACTTTCTCTTCAATTAAACAGGAGCGAGGTTTGTCTTACCCGTTTGCCCGAACCTTTAATTTTGGTTTAAGTGTTAGTTTCTAAAATCATTTGTTTATGAAAACATGTAAAAATATATTGTTATCAGTTCTGTTACTGTTTTCCCTTTCCTCTTGTTCCGATTGGTTCGAGGTAACGCCGGAAAACGAAATATCCAAAGAGGATTTATTCTCTACCTATGATGGTTTCCGGACAGCGCTGAACGGGATCTACCGAAATCTTTCCGGGGAGTCTCTTTACGGAAATAATCTTTCGTGGGGATTCATCAGTTTCTTAGGACAGAATTATGATCCGGCCTCGTGGATTGCCATGTACGATGTATCGGGTAGCGTTATGAATTATGATTACGAGAATGAAGATGTGAAGAGTGTCACGAAAGCGATTTGGGAAGGTGCGTTCAACACGATTGCCAATTGTAACGTGCTTATTCAGAATGCCGAGGAACACGGGAACGATTTCTTCTATGAAGGGGAGAACGAGAGAAATATCCTTATCGGAGAGGCGAAAGGGATTCGGGCGCTTGTGCATTTTGATATGCTGAGATTATTTGCTCCGGCGCCAGTTACAGGTGACAATGCGGCCTATGTACCGTATGTATCGGAATACTTGACTTCCCATCCGACTCATTTGCCGACATCCGTGGTATTAGATAGTATTATCAATGATTTGAAACAATCTCAGAGATTATTGGCCGAGTTCGATACATCGTACAACTCCGAAATGATGAAAAGTCCAAGTATGCGTTTTGATGGCAATGTAACAGGTTCGGCTAAAGGCGGTTCTTTCTTTGCCTATCGTGGAACCCGTATGAACTACGTGGCCGCAACCGCTTTGTTGGCTAGGGCCTACCAATACAAGGGTGATAAAGCTACGGCTTATCAATATGCTAACGAGGTTTACCGTTTCTATAATGAAAAGAAATGGTATAGTTTTACACCCGAAAGTAATATAAGTAACACGAATACAGAATATCGTAGATGTAAGTTGTTTGAAGATATTTTGTTAGCTTTCTACAACACGAATATATTTGACGTGTATGACAATTACATACAAAGACATTTTTATTGGACAGGTAATTACTGCCCGATAAAGAATAGGGCAAATTTATTTTTGGGAGATGAACAGGATTTCAGGTATCGTTATTTGATTGCTTCCAATACGACAAGTACCGGTTATTCGTTGAAATGGGTACCCGTGAAGGATGCCAGCGCTTTGTGGAACGTGCAATACCAGTATCCTCTTTTACCTGTTATGCGGATGAGTGAAGTGTTTTATATTATGTGCGAATATTTGGCGGATAATAATTTGACAGAGGCAATATCTTTATTGAACACCTTGAAAAAAGCCCGTGGTGCTGATGACATAAGTACCACTCTGACTAGAGATGCGTTTTTAGAGGCATTGTATACAGACGCAACCCGAGAGTTTATAGCCGAGGGACAAACGTTCTACCTATACAAGCGTTTGAATAGAAGTATGTATAATGGAGAGTACCCGATCGACATGACCGGAAAGTATATAGTTCCTCTTCCAGATAGTGAAAACATTACACAATAAAGGAGAAAATTATGAAAACGAGAATATTTGTACTATTCATATCTATCCTCGCATGGGTGGGATGTGATAGAAGAGAGATTCCCACTTATAATACGGGAAATCATTATATCGAATTCGAACGTGCAACAACGGACTCAACTATTTTTACGTTTATTTATCATCCGAATAATGATTACTACGAACTGCCTATCGCAGTGAAGATTGCGGGAGATGAGGCCGGGCGAGATTTGACTTACAGTATTGCGGTGGATGAAGAATTCACCACGGCCGAGAGTAAACACTATTCTCTGATGCCGGAGACCATGATATTTCGACAAGGAATGTTCCATGATACATGCTACGTTTGTTTGAATAAAACTGACGACTTGAGCAGTCGTTCTGTAAGGTTGGTACTTCGATTGGTGGCGACGTCTGATCTGCCGGTAGGTAAATTGGAAAATTCGGTGGCCGTTATCCAATTTTCGAATACGGTAGCCCGACCGGATTGGTGGAATTCTGACGTGGAAACGTATTATTTGGGAAGTTACTCGCAGAAAAAATTCCTTCTGTTTTTAGAGGTTACGGAGGCGGACTTGACAGGAGCAAGTGTTAGTGAAATACGAGCAGCCGCCTTGCTGTTCAAGCGTTACCTGTTGGATCACGTGGGTGAACCAGAAACGATAGATGAGGACGGACACCCGATGACAGTTCCTGTACTAGGATTGGAAGAGTTATAAACATAGTTTGACAAGTATGAATATGAAAAAGATAAAACTATTTTTAGGGTGTTTTATAGCCATGACGTTGCTATACGCCTGTTTTGATGACGAGGGAAATTATGATTTATCGGAATTAGCCACCGTGGGAATTCAACTATCCTATACTCAACCTTCGATTGGCGAGGAATATGTGATTGACCCGGTGATCGATTACAAGGGGGTGGATTCCACTGAATTTGGCTATACGTGGGTATGTGACATACAGGATACGTGGAGTGATACTATCTGCCGGGAAAAAATGTTGAGATATACTTTCACGGAAATAGCGAATTATAGAATTCGTTTGGTTGTAGAACACGTGCCAACCGGCGCATTAACGACAGCCGGTATATACGTGGGAAGTCGTTCCCGCTATTCTTCTGGATGGACGATTTTGTCAGAGCAGAATAATCAATCGATACTGAGTTATATCCGTGTGGACGAAGAGGAAGATAACAAGATCTATACTCTTTTCGAGAATATTTACACTACTCTTAGAGGGGATGAGTTAGGGACCGGGCCGGTTCGGATGGGGCGGCATTTCTCGTCTGAAAGTGATCAAATTTTAGTTATTCAAGAGAGTGGGGCGGTAGAGATTGACGGGTTGGATTTCTCGAAAGCAATAACCACACGGGAGGAATTTATTGGGGGAGTGTATCCTGCCGGTTTTGTACCTAGCCAAGCGGAATATGCTAGTCGGTTAGAAGCGGTTTTGGGGACTGACGGGAACGTGTACACGCGTATAAACCCGAATGGAAACTTCCAAGTATGCCAGTATAACACTCTTCCCGCATTTAATAATGCCCGGATCACGATGATGCATTACGGTGCATATCAAGGGTACATCTATATGTATGATGAATTGAACCACCGGATGATAGGTATTTGTGATGAACCGCAAGCTTATACGGGCATGGTTATCAACATGAAGATGGATCCGGATGGAGTGAATTCGGAAAACTTTACTCCATTGGATAATATGGGAGAGGGTACACAAGTTATGTTTATCGGTTCATATAATGTGGAAGGAGCCGGGGGGCGGGATTTCGTACAGGTGATTAAAAAAGGATCGGATTATTATTTCCAGACGTATAAAGTTTTTCATTCGAATGGCTCGTCTTTGATGTATGCTTTTGATGGGACGGAAGAATTGTTTGTCGGGAATAGCGAGGTTAATGATGATTCAAAGTATTGTATGGATGGGACCTCTTACTTTTATTTCACATCGAATAATATTCTCTATTATTGGAATCGGGTCAATCGAATGGAGCCATTCTACACGTTCCAAAGCAAGATTATCGATATTGAGCGTTATGCTAATGGTGAGGATCGGGAAGAAATTGGCGTCGGTTTGGAGAATGGGGAATTCTATATCCTGGATGCTTCTTACGAGGCTATAAGTGGCCAAAAGGAAAAGGTGTTGTTTAAGGCAGAAGGTTTAGGTCGTGTTGTAGATGTCCAGTACAAGTACGGGAACTTGTCGAATTTTAATAAAGAATCAAGATTATAGTTTTTACACACGGGGATAGCCATTGTGGCTTTCCTCGTGTACAGTAGTTTGTAAATTAAATGATTCAGAGATTGTAGTAAACAATCTCTAAGGGAGTGTTGTGTATAAAAAATAAGTCATTGTAAAAAGAAATTTATGGAAGAACCAATTGTAAGAGTGGAGCATTTATCCCATCGCTATAGTGTTCAGTGGGCAATCAGGGATATAAACTTCGAGATTAACCAGAAGGGGATTTTGGGGCTTTTAGGCTCGAACGGGGCGGGGAAGTCGACCACGATGAATATTATTTGTGGGGTATTGAACCAGACGGAAGGAACGGTTTATATTAATGGTATCGATACTCGTAAGCAACCCGTGGAGGCCAAGAAGTACATCGGTTTTCTGCCACAGAAACCGCCATTGTACACGGATCATAACGTGAGTGAATACCTCACGTATTGCGCTCATCTGCGGCTGATGGATGATCGGGAAGTGAAGGCCGCCGTGGTATCAGCCATGAAACGTTGTGGGATTGCTCATTTTAGTAAGCGGCTCGTGAAGAACCTTTCGGGGGGGTATCAACAGCGCTTGGGAATAGCGCAGGCCATCGTGCATAACCCGAAATTGGTGGTGCTGGATGAACCGACAAATGGTTTGGACCCGAACCAGATCTTGGAAATCAGGGATTTGATTCGGGAGATTGCGCAAGATCATGCCGTTTTGCTTTCCACTCATATTTTGTCGGAAGTAGAGGCCATTTGTCAGAATATTAAAATGATAGAACACGGTAATTTGATCTTTTCCGGGACGCTTGATGAATTTCATGACAGTGTTAAATCCAATACTTGCATTGTGAAGTTGGAGAATGCTCCTGCGGAAGGGGAATTAGGAAATATTCCGGGAGTGATCAAGGTGAAGAAACTCGATGAACATTCTTTCCGATTACAGTTCGAACAAGAAGGAGAAGAGGTGGCCAAACGAGTTGCGGAGATTTGTGTGAACCGGGGATGGAGGTTGAGCGAGATGCAGATGGAAAAGGTATCCATGGATGAGATTTTTGCCCAGCTATCGGGAAAACGAGTGGTTGATAAATTTTAATGTTACAGGATATGAAAACAATATATAGAATAGCGAAATCAGAACTAAACTCTTTATTTTGTTCCCCGATAGCCTGGTTGGTTTTGGTCATCTTTACTTTTCAGATGAGCATGGCTTTCACGGACAGGATTATATGGGAATTAAAAGATTTTGTCATCAATAACCGGGAAAAGGATGGAATGACGGCTTATTTTCTGCTTACCGGCTTCGGTACGCCATTATTTCCCGGTGTACTTTCTTATTTATATCTTTATTTTCCGTTGTTGACGATGGGGTTGATGAGCCGGGAATTTAGCAGTGGGTCCATTAAATTACTATATTCTTCCCCGATTACCAGCACGCAGATCGTGTTGGGGAAATATTTGTCGATGATGCTCTACGGGTTGATCATGCTGGCGATTGTTACGGTTTACGTGGTTTTTTACATGTTCGTGCTGAAGGACTTTGATTATCCCGTGGCGATTACCGGATTGATAGGTATTTACTTGATCATGTGCCTTTATTCAGCTGTGGGATTGTTTGTTTCCTGTTTAACCTCGTATCAAGTCGTGGCGGCTATCGGTACGTTTGCGGCGTTGACTATTTTACAGGTTATTGGCGGGGTTTTACAAGGAGTGGATTTTAAAGGCGGAGGAGCGGCGGGCGCTCTACCTCCACTTCACCATGGAGGACAACCCGGGCCTGTCTCCCCAGGTGCGGGAGCGATACCGGACCATGTTCCAGGGGACCTTCTACCGCCGGTTCGTGCTGGGGGAATGGACCGCGGCGGCAGGGCTGGTATATGACTTCTTCTCCCGGGAGATGGTGTGCGAGCCGCCGGAGGGGCGGGCGGCGGAGTGGTATATCTCCTGCGACTACGGTACGGTGAACCCCACCTCTATGGGACTTTGGGGGCGGTGGGGGGAGGCGTGGTACCGGGTGGAGGAGTTCTATTACGACTCCCGCCGGGAGGGGCGGCAGAAGACGGACAGCGAATACGCCGACGCGCTGGAGGCACTGGCGGACGGGCGGCCCATCAGGGAGGTGGTGGCAGACCCCTCCGCCGCCAGCTTTCTGGAGTGCCTGCGGCGGCGGGGCTGGCAGGTGCGGCGGGCGGAGAACGAGGTGCTCTCCGGCATCCGCACCGGACGGGCCGGCTGGTCATCTGTCCCGGGTGCGGAGACGCCATCCGGGAGTTCGGGCTGTACCGCTGGGACACCAGCGCCGGAGGGCGGGACCAGGTGTGCAAGGAACATGACCACGCAATGGACGACATCCGGTATTTTGCCGTCACGGTGGCGGCAAAGGAGCGCGGCGGCAGCTGGGCCGGGAGCGTGGAACGGAGGATATTTTGACCGGCAGGGGCCGGAAGAGGCAAAGGAGGCTTTTGCGATGAAGCGGCGGGAACGAAACAAGGGGCCGGCTCGGGCGGAGGCGGTACAGATCCGGGAGAGCGGACGGCATCCCTTCGGCGTGCTGGACCGGTATGTGCCCCTGGGGGCGGGGGAGCTCCAGCTCTACCGGGCCATCCGGGAGGCGGTGCCCATCCTGGACGCGGCCATCTGGAAGCTGATCCGGCTGGCCGGCGGAGTGGCGGTGAAGTGCGGGGAGCCC